>Ga0182004_10001810_pt1 | contig 16137 bp, 8 predicted proteins | sample Sormic07211540_1_FD_120479 | JGI IMG/M metagenome (GOLD analysis project Ga0182004, IMG submission 120479) | Endophyte microbial communities from Sorghum bicolor roots, Mead, Nebraska, USA - 072115-40_1 MetaG | ecosystem: Host-associated > Plants > Roots > Unclassified | place: USA: Nebraska...
AAAAAAAAAAAGGGACGGAGAAGAAATATCAAAAAGAAAAAAGAGGGTAAATTCTATCTCCGTGTGCTTTTACAGATTTCTTTACAGTTGTCTCGTCGTATTTCTCGCTCTAAAACTAGACATCTTACCACTTCAACTCTTAGAATCATTCAAATTAACGTCATGTCATAGTTTAGAGTGGGTTTAATTTAATTGTTAAAAAGTGTTTCCAAACCTTTTTAGTTAAAAAATGGTAAATACTTGAGAAGATTTTAAAATTAAATAAGACACCTCTAAATTTCTAAAATTTTATTTTTTTCCCTAGAGATACATTTAAAATAAAAAATATTTAAAGGTCGTGAAAGCATCTTTAGAAGTTTTTAAAAATAGATTTAACTCGTGACAAATGGGTAAAATATTTGGAAACATGTAGAATTCACAAAATATTCTAATCGATGTATAAATATGTTATAAGTTTTGCATAGAAAAAATATGAGATGCAACTTGCATGAATGCAACATACATTAATCTTGACTGGCATTCGCAAAGACGTCACATGTTTTTTTTTTATGAATGCATTCTAACTATGTGATATACTACTCCGCATTCAAAAACATTGCCTACTACTATGAACCTAGATACACGACATTCCAAACTACTTCTGAGTTTTGTGTAGCTTGTGTTGGATGCCACACGAGAACAACCTTAAAACACCACCTGTGATATATTCGATTTACAAAAAAAACTAAACAAGGTGGCATCCATATCACAAATTTCACCTGTCATTTTTTTTCAAGAAAAAAAATACAAATAATAGGCAAATATTGTGAAACCAAAACGAGTGCCTTGTGGGTTTCAAACTTAGGAGCTATGACGGAGTGCTTTAAAACAACCTACAAACACAAAGTGCTCGAATGTTATTTTTTTTCTTCACCCACCATAGGCCTCCAATAAGCATCCACCTATATGTGAGAAATAAATGTTTTAACAAGATGTGATACATGGTTACAATTAAAAGATAGAGAGATTATCCTCAAAATGGAAAGATGTTTGATAAATTTTGATTGTTTAAAGCTATTGAGTATTTAAAAGATGAGCAAAACTAATAAACTTACACTCAGTGAAGAGATAGATTGTTGGATAAAAGCGAAATAATATCTACTTTTAATCGTTTTTCCTCCTCTAGGTTACTAAAAGGATATATCATATAATTTTAAATAAAATTGGACACTTATATTTACTTATCTGAAACGTTGTACTATCGTAAATGGATATCAGCGAATACATTTCACATTGATATGTTAACTAAATGCATGTTACTGTATGATGCGACTCATTGACTTAGATAGCTAGAAAGTAAAGTAACTATGATATTTACATGTGCTAGTGAGCTATACTTGTACGTGAAAAAATGATTGCTAAGGTGAATAACTTGCAAGTTGAGATAGAAGGCTAGTGGAGTTTGCACTAGAAGATACCATGCACGTTGTTGCAGAGATTGCGAAGGATTTAGGATGAAATTAAGTAGAGATGATGTGGATAACTTATAATTAAGGGGCTGAAAGTTAGCATGATGACATGACTATTAGTAAGAGATGATATGAATAGTTAGCGCAGATGATGTGGATGATTTGCATGTGAGATAGACTTATAGTAGGGATTAGCTTATAAAAAATAAAAAATATAGAATATATATAGTTATAGATATAGATATAGATATATAGATAGAGATAGAGATAGAGATAGAGATATGAATTAGACTAATGCTTTTTTTATGTTCCGTATCTTCGCCATTGGTCTCCGACCCTGCTTTCATCTCTAGATTTGATCACTAACTTCTCACACGCATGACTCTTTGCTAAACCAATGCATCTTCATTGTATGTACTAGTTGTTGCGTCACTCATAGCAATCTATTAATAAAACCCAAAAAATTTCCAACTTTTAAAAAAATCTTACATAATCTGGAAAACTAAATCTGTCTATGACATACTTAACATATTTACTAAAAAAATATAGTCTATGTATACTATATTTTTTACAAAATTAATTGATGGTGTACAATAAATACACGCTAATATAATGATAATAATAATATCTAATATAATATATTTTAACAACCTCACATATTTGCCCTCTGTGTGAATATTCAGGTCTTGTTTGGTTTCCAACAAATTTTACAAAATTTTTTAGATTCTTCATCACATCGAATCTTTAAACGCATGCATGAAGTATTAAATATAGACGAAAATAAAAACTAATTGTATAATTTAATCGAAATTGATGAGACAAATTTTTTAAATCTAGTTAGTTTATGATTAAATAATATTTATCAAATACAAATAAAAATACTACAACAACGTCGGTTTCTTAATTTTTTTTGGAATTAAACAAGGCCTCACCTAACCCGCAAAAAGCATCCAAAATAAACAAAAACTCAGGCGCCCGTCGGAGCCCAATAAACCCATTCGACGTCTCGTAACCCCTCCCGTCCCCCGCGCCCCAATGTCTGACAAGAAGGACGACGAGGCCGGCACTTCGCCGCCGGCGCCGCCGAGGGTTGCGGCGGCGGCGGCGGCTCCTAAGCCATCCACCTACGCGCCCATGGGCGCGCTGCGGGGCGAGGAGTGCGCTGACCTCCTGGCGCTGGTCGCCGCCGTCTCTCGCCCGCTCGAGGACGCCGTCGCGGATTTCCTCGCGCGCGTGGCCCCCGAGCGCCGCCTCCGGTTCGGCAACGCCGTCCGCTTCGTCCTCGAGGTGCGTGACTCCTCGTCACCAGAGACCCTCCCCGCCGCTTACGTCTAGTTTCAGCACGCGCCGCTCTTGTTCGAGCCGCGTGCCGTTCGATTGTTGGGTTCTCAGGTTTTTAGGGGTGCTTGTGCAAAGCTGGTGGGCGTGGTGGTTGTTGGAGGTCCGGGGACCAGGATTGTTTCGGGGAACAGTTAGGTTCGGCAATGGCAGGGCCTGGCTTATTCACTTTTTGGCTTGGTTGTTGGATTGAATTTGTGGTTTTTGGATGGGTTCTAGCGGCAATTCAGTGAAAGCTTACTCTTTTCGGTTTCGGCAGCCATGTCTGTGATTCTAGCTGCTTTGTTTGAACTAAATCTTCAGTTGAAAAATCAGTGGAAGTTTTGGCTTTGGTCGATCTTAGAATTGTGGCTCGTGGTGAGCACACTAATAATGAAATTAAAAATATAGCTGCAGCCTTCTTATATCTCACTCAGTTGTCTGCTTGGGCTGTGGAGGCTTCAGTGGATGTGGATTTGACAATTGTGGTTAGTTGCGTGCACAAAGAATGGCAACATAATTAGCTGCTTTGGTTACTGTTGAGTTTTTGTTGGAGTATTTGTATGGAGCGTAGCAGTGCTGCAGCGGATTGTCTGTGGGTCAAGTTACTTCGCACAAATGAAAAAAAGATATCAGGTAACATTCCAAAAAAAGAAGTACCAGGTACTGATGAGGTTGTTTGGTGTCTGTGTAGTTTGAATCTTTTACTATTTTAGCTTTTGTCTAGTGGTCTTACCATGATCCTTATCCTAAAGTTACCAGTGCAACCATCTGGGATCGACACAGCAAAGGGCAGTGCCACATCATTTCTATGCCTGTGGAGAGTAACCAAACCCTCCTACAGCCAATGCACGAGATATCCAGAGTTCTGTCCTGGGAACAAGAAATAAAAACCATCTAGTCAGCTAGGCATGAAAATCTGTACACATCATGATGTCTTCTTACCTGTTAGTTGGCATAATCAATAGGCTAAGCTGAGATTTTTCTACATTCTTTCGATCATTTTTGCTGTAAACTGTAGCTTTTGGTTCTTTTATTCCACCAAAGGCCGTGGGAAGTATGTGTATGGTTCCACGTGTTTTGTAGTTTCAATATAAAGGGAAGTATGCGTATGGTTCCACGTGTCTTGTAGTTTAAATATAATAATAAAGGGTAGTCAAATGCAAGTTTTCTAACTCCTAAAAGCAATGCAAGGTTCTGATTTAAGAAGAGCAATAATGTGTTTCATAAGGTTTTGTTACATTTGTTTCATTTATACAGTTTTATGAGTTCTCCATGGCAAATGTTCAATTTATCTCATCTGTTTCATAATTGAATTATTAATTTTTCTGTTTTAGAGAATTACAAATAAGAAGGCACAAACACAAGTGGCTTCCAGAGCAGATAGGCTTGACTATATTTGTCATATCACCATTCCCAAAGCTTAGCATCATAAATTTGTTTGAATTATAGTAATAGTCCACAGTTCAGGCTTAACTAGTGTGTTGATTAAAAAAAGACCGGTGGGAGGAAGAAACTTCCTGGACATTTTTTTTTATTTTTTCAACACAGAGCATAGACTCTTGCATGTCCAGTAAAGTCCCTGAAGGTTGTTTTTTCACATGTGAGAATTACATCCCATTGGCGGCACCGCTCTTTGGGACCAGCAGCTTACCGCAGTTCCCCTGGCTTACCAGGTTTATTGGATAAAGAGTATGAACCAATGAGGGGCCTTTTTTTTTTTTTCTAACTCAGCCTGAAATCCGTTGCAACAGGGTACTAGTTGAGCTCTGTTGACCAGTCATATTGCAGGCTTCTTTGCATAATCTGTGGATTCTAAAGGAAATGCTGTTCTAAGCAAGCACTTTACTGTGTCTTTTAACCTCAAGGACCTTTGTGCTCTTCTATCACTGAAATGAATAGAAAAATAAGCAGGCCCGAAGTTTACAGTCTAATTGATGTTCTTTTCTTCCTTGGATTTATTCTCTTAGCATAGCAGTATTAAAGCCAGGCTTTAATTATGTTACTTTTTCTCGAACCAGGACAAGATGATGCTTCAACCTGCTGAGCGTTTAGTTGCATTTGCAATTCTACATCAAGGTTATTCCTCACAGTTGGCAAATCCATTTCTTCCTCTTTTAATAAATGTAAGCTGTAAAACTTGTCTATTCCTTTGTTATTTCAGTTTCAAGTAGTAAATCTGTTGCCATATGCATTAACTAAGCAATAACTGAATGGGAAAACAAAAGTCTGTAGACCCACTTTATATGTCACCTTCTTTTTACTTTCCCATGGTATTACCTGAGGCCTAATATCTGGTTTGACTGAGGGATTACTTAATACATGCTGACCTGTCCATTTTGTTATTTCAACGAAAATTGCCAAATAGTAACTACATTCTGTTATTTTTCTTTTGAGTAAATTATATTTTGCCAATTGCCACTGGCAATTGAGCTACAGCTTCAGCAAATCCCAGGTCTAAGCTGTAGTCTCACTTAATCCTATATACAAAGTGACATGGCTGCAAGCGAATGCCATCCGGTTCTGCCGTTAGCAAAATAAATTATGCCTGAAAATTTATACTTGATATGTACATTTTTCTTGCTATGTTTTGTTTATTGTTATGACTATTCAAAGGGTTGTTGTGTACACAGCTAGTAAATGGTTAGCGCTACATGAATATTGTCCTGCGATTTACTTATCGTGGGATTCGTGGCTTCCTTGAGTCCTTTGTATAGAGCCATGTATGAACTTGTTACCTTGAGCAAGGTGAACCTGTTGCAAAGTATCTTAAGTTTAGAGGTCTGATGTAATGTTATACCAATCTGCATAATATGGCTACGTTACCTTTTGTTTATCATCGTGCTTAGCTGTGGCTCTTTTTGCCCATATAAGAAGACAAGTTACTGTTGCTATTGTTCTTATGTACCACACCAATGTTTTGAAGATCTTTGTGCCTTTTGAAGTACAACAAATCATGTAAATGTTTCGACTCTGGAGTCTTTCATGACTTTTTTTGTTTCTTGCAGGCTGCATGTGATGAAACTTCTGAGAAAGCAGAACAGGCATTTCTCCACGTTTTGTTAAGTTCGACTAATGGGGACAATAGTGAGGTTGTGTAGTTGTCCAATTATGTATGATGATTATTTTGGAAACATTATATGAATTCAGGCTGCATGAGTGCTGACATATTGCACAGGACAGTGATGAAACATAGTGCTGACATATACTTTCCTTCCCTAAAATATAATTGTCACATCTTATATCTGAAAATATAAGGCATGACTTAAGTTGAACTTTGATCATTTATTCTTGCTATAAGTTGGTACCAATTAAAAATTATGACCTTACAATTTCAGTTATACCACTTCTGTATCACAAATCTAGTTGAAACCTACAAAGCTTAATTATTGAAATACACACGCACCATACATTGTTGGATGGAGCAGTGTAGATGATCTGGAAATAACAAGGAATAAAAGAGTTTGTTTGCCGTTAGATGGCAGTGCAAACATTCTGTATTGGATGACTTGCAGTTGCAGCTGGCAATTGGTGACTGGTTCCCACACTGGAATTTGTTTTTTTTTTCTACTACTCTGCTAGCTTATCCTCTAATTCTCCACATTTTATTGCCTGTATCAAATAACCAGATAACATCATATTACAGTCCAAGGTGGCGAGATTATCTTGAAATATGTGTTTGGGATTTAGGTGTTCTGGCATGAGAAGATTAGGGAGTAGGATATTTGGTTTCTATGTTTAGGGGATTGTAACTGGATATAAGTTACTAAAGTTCAGCATTAGTTTCTTGTCACATTGCTTACATGCATAAAAAAATGTTAGATCTGCTGAGGCAGTTCTCAATTTATATGTTTACTAAAAGATATACTTCGCAGGTTTGTGAGGTAGATCTCAGTTTGTACATTTCCACAAAAGATATATTTGGCATTGTATACTAACTTTGCTTTTCATTAATGTTCAGATTCTGAAGCAGTCTGCTCTCGATTACTTGAATGGATCTGATTATGCATCTCAGGTAGATGATTGTATCTTCATACAATTATGAAACTTAGTTGATACACTTGGTAGGTAAACTATGTCCAATATATGTAGGATGAGTTGTTAAGATGGGCATCTATTTTTTAGGTCTTTTTGCAAAGAGAACAGCTCGAGAAACAATATTCCTATGATGCTGCACGACCTCTGCCCTTCTCTAGTAATTTCAGAGATGCCACTGTCAGAAGTGCTATTCCTGACCCAGATGTTTTTCAAAGCTTCGGTAATTCATTGGAGTATGTATACACAACTATCTGCTTGCAATGATTGTTTGGGCATCCGTTCATTTTGCTTCTACTGGTTTGATTATGAACCAAGTTCTTCATTCATTATTCACAGGGTGTCCTCAATAATACCAAATAGAGATGACATGGTTGCTACATTACTTCAACAAACATCACTTAAAGGATTGCCTCCTCAATGGATACGACCCTCTCCACCAAGACTTGAAATTTTTGAAGGGGAGGTAAGGTTGCAATTTTTTAAGAGTTCATTTTTTTCTTGAATACGCAGGAGACCTGCACATCATTGCATTAAGAAGAATTGTTTGTTCATACACTAATTTAATTTCTGAACATATGCATTTATCTATGAATGTACTTATGTACAGTTACAGTGGCTGAACATAGACAACAACCATGAGCTACTATGGGATGGTACCATGTGTGCAGACACTAGCCGAGGTGCTGTGATTCGAGATCTGGTCGACCAAGCTTGTAAAGGTCCACTTGCAGTGGCCCAGCAAGAGGTTCTTTCTGCAACCTTATTCTCAAATGGATATGCTGATAGTTCCGTCTACTGAAATAGTACCTGATCCATAGGATTTTGCATCATTTAAAGAAACGTGGTTTTGTTAGCGCTTGATTATTTTACCATTTGTTTTTTTACTTGATTTCTTTAAATATTTTCTATAAAATAATAGAACTAAGCATCTAAGCCCTTCATGCTACTTATTTAGTTGGTGTACCTGTTGCTTCCTTGTGGGTAGAGCCCATACCCGCAATATGTGGGTGAGGCTGCATCCATCTGTGCTCTATTACTATCTTGTTCTCTTCAATTACTATCTTTTTCTCTTCAAAGTTAGCTTCACTGGTTCTAATCCTGAATTCCTCGCTGATAAGCATTGGATATTAAGATGTTACTGAGTGTAGGTTGTGTAATTGGTGGCAACTGGCAGTGAAAGCATTGAGTATTGATGTGTTGCTGAGTGTTAGTTGTGATTGTGGATGGTCCAAGGGAGCACCTTGTGGAATATGTTAGCGTGTGATGATTAAGATGACAAGTGATGGTGTGCAAAGGCATAGCGTTGGCTAGGCAACTTTGGGTCCCCAACGCTTTATGCAACAAAGGGCTGACCAGTGCGAGTAGTCTCAATCTGTGGCGACTTGTGATGATGTGAAGGGCAACTAGAGAAGTCCATGGGGCAAGAGTTAAGTTGGGAATGTCACTTTTTCATTGCATGCAAGAGGATAGAGCTGTAGGATTAATAGCTTACTTTTCTCTATAAGACTAGAGAAGATGGCATGGAGATTGTCCGTTCCAACTCAATCAAATTGGCTGGTTTATGGAAACTATAATTTGTTGGATTGATCCTATTAACTATTGCTTTGTTTAAAAGGAGTAACTAAGTCACTAATATAAAAAGCATGAAAGGGTGTTTGGTTATTTTAAGTAGATTTTGTACTATACATTTTTTAATATGCTAATTAACTAGAAACTGAGTTCTATTTGAAATTAGTCTTAAAAGTGAATATTTATAGTTCATATAGAAATAAGGGGCCTAGTAGAGATATATAAATAAAAGAAAATAAGGGACTCACACAAAGCAACTAGAAGGGAGTTTGCTGGACCCTCAAAAGGATGGTCTTTGTTGAAAAGGCTAAACAATAGTTTTTTCTTTTTCCTTGTGGTATGGACTATAAAGGGTAGAACACCTTGTTTTTTTCTCATTCAATATCATTCAATACAATGCATTTTTTTACAGTGAAATACTACACGTACATTACATCCATAGTTTTTCGACCAGCTGGTGAGCAAATGTGGTAATGAAGTTTTGTGATAGCAGATAGTGATAAGCGTGACATTTGGGTGAAGAAATGCTCTGCTATGCTAAAAACTTAAATCACATTATTCAAAATCAACAACTCCAGGATGTGTTTGCGCTTGTTGCAATTTATTTTACTTAACTTTTAAAGGTTTATTGTGTTGCAAATGCTGGATTGACATTTTTCTGGATGGTACTATGTATTGTTCTAATGCTCATCTTATTGTTTAATGCTAATATTTAGTATATATGCTATAACAGAAATGCATAGTTATGCCTCCTAAGCCTAAGGATGCATTCCGCTATGTCTACAGGAGGCGCAACCGGAACCATGGTAGCGGGCCAACCCAATCATTGGGTTTCGAACAGCATTAAAATTGGAAAGATAAATATTATAGGCATATTTGTTTGTTGAATCGTTACTATGTTCCAAGATTTAATACACTATTTGATTTTCTTAGCATAATTGTTAGGTACTTGTAGATAGGACAATGTGGAATTGGTCCACAGAAGAGAGAGAGCTTATTATAAGTATTGTGAGAATGTGAATATTGTGGATATTGGATTATCTGTATTGAGCCCTGTGAGTTGGTTAAACAATCATAGAGATAGAGATGGAAACTAATCCTATCCTACCATAACAACTTGGATTCTCATGGATCCTTGCCATAATCATAGCATGAGCAATGTGAATGCTTAGACTAGAGTCGAAAGCGACAAGGTTGTTCAAGTAGATCATAGCCTCTTTTTGTTGCCAATGTTGCCGAGACCTATGTGTTGTTTACATGCCTTGGAAAACAAATTTGCAGGCCTAAGGCACCAACATGAGCACGCGCGTGCAAATAATCAACTTGATCTTCATTGTATGCCCCACTAGCGGCTTTGAGGGCGGTAGATGGTGTTTATTTGGATAGTGGATGTATTGCATTGAGCCCTTGGGTAGTTTATATATAGTACAAGACTTGGGAGGCAAGACAACCACGACATATGAACTACCAAATATATAACATCCCTCCACAGTCATAGCGGGAGCATTGCAGTGGAGAAGAGAAGCCAAAGGCTAACATCCGTCCCCTCAGAGTAGAAACCAACAAGGAGCTCATGCGATTATAGCCCTTTGTGCCAATGTCGAGGTAGCCAAACGCGAGGGTGCAAAAGGTATGGTCGAAGAAGCTATGCTGGAGATAGCCGAGGTTGACGTAGTTGTGAAATGGTCGCCGATGTCGAGACAGTCGCACATATGAAGCCGTAGGCGCACAAGAGGCGCCATGGTGGCGACGAAGATGCGTCGAGGCAATTGTCGTGGAAGGGGGTGATGCCGAGATCATCGCATTTAGGGCCAGCGTGGACATAGAAGAAAGGTGACGATGCAATTGAGGCAAACATGGTGGGAACGGGAGGGTCGATGCCGAAGTCGATACAGTCAAGCCACTTGAATCGAGATGTATGCCAGGTTTGCCAGACCTAGCAACATGTTGGGGATGAAAGCACACGCTGGTGTTGCCAATACCAGGCGTACAAGAGAGAGGGCTCCAACCAGGAGTGGTTGTGTTGGATGAAGAAACAAGTGCTGGAATGGACTCTTCCAACCCGAAGGTGTAGTTGGATGGATGTATTGCATTGAGCCCTTGGGTAGTTCATATGAATTACAAGGCTTTTGAGGCAATGCAACTGTAGAAAGATAGGAGGGGTGACCTTTAATATATATAGCCCAATGGCCTAGGGGTACAACATGTCCCAATAAAACGTATACAAGACTAGACTGTATATGTCTAATACCCGCCCGATGTCGCAGCGGGAAGTAAGCCCTTGGGCATGATGTCCGAAAACCGACAAGTCAACGGGACATGGAGCACTCGAACCTGTCCCAAGGCAACCTTGTTGCGGATGAAGTGAATGTGGATCTCGATGTGCTTCGTGTGAAGATGGTGGACAGGATTAGCGGTCATATAGGCAACACTAACATTGTCACAGTACACGATGGTTGCAGAACCCATGGTGCCGTTGCCAGTGGCCGGCAAGGTGCTCGCGCCGAGGACAGGCATGGAGCCGTCACTGGTGGTTCGCATGGTGTTGGAGCCGCATGGGAGGGAGAGCGCAGTGGAGGTGGATGTACGGGCGTAAGGGTTTCACGCGCGTGGAAGAGGAGTCGTGTGATCGTGGGGAAGTCGCAGTGCTCGCGTGGGCGAGAGAGGAAAGAGCGAAAGCGGAAGGTTACGATCTAATTGTGAATGATACCATGTAGAAAGATAGGGAAACACCACACACTCTCTTGGGGGGGGGGGTGACCTTTCATATATATAGCCCAATGGGCTGGGGGTACAACATGTCCAAATACAACGTATACCAGACTATATTATACATGTCTACTGGCAACTCACAGATACATATGACCGTGTACGATACACAATACCTAAACTACCAAATATACTCTAAAAAGATAGCCCACAACTGCGAAAAGAGTGAGTAACATGAGGCAGACCCATTGCCTGGCTGGGTAGTGATCTCAACAATGATGGTGTTGACTCATACTTTGGTTCTCGGAAGTGCGACACCTCATGGTTGTGGATGGTAAGATAGTGATTATCTAGCGTTGGATGACAACTGGGTGGATATGCACTTGGATTGGCGCAAATAGGGCTTGGCCTAGGCGGGAGGGGCGACTGCCTTTGGCCTACGCGGCTATGGTTGAGAGGGGCCCATCAGCCGATATGTGCACTATGAGGGATAGCAGATGCAAAACCTGCAGAAGGTTCCCAGGCCCAGTAACAAAAAAAAATGTCGCATGTGTAGTTGCCTTGCCTGTCGGCCTTTAGTATGTTCTCAGTGCTCTTCGCCTTGCCTTGATGGTGCCTTAGGCTCCTCCGTCCTTACTTGTTCACCACCATAGAGAATAGAATTGGCAGCAAAACCATCAGCAAGCTAGTTTTCTTCAAGGTTGTACGGATTGTTTGGATTGTCGCCGATTCTTTTGCCATTGCGTGATTTGATCTGCGTTTATTTTTGCTGTTTGTCAGGGGTTTGAATTCTGAGAATTCAATTTTGGGTGCTTTTGCATCTCTAGAATTGGGAATACTGATCTGTTGCTACTATTTTAGTTTTAGGTATACACATTGTTTTTCAAGAATTAAGCATACTATTATTATTACCTGCTTTATCATTTTATAAATGATAATGCCCATTCACCCTAGGGCCCTCGAACTATAGAGCCGGACCTAGAAGCAAGGGACGCAGACCGGTCTATGATCAGGGAAAAACAGAGAAAACCTGATCTTAAGTGTTTGGAAAAATGTCTACATGTTAGCATTGCACTGTGTTGACAGCATACCAATAGTGTGCAAACCCCATGAAGATCATCCCTTTGGGGGTGGTGCAATGTTGAAGCATGGAGATGATAGTTCAGGAGCTGTGGAGCGGTGGCGATTGCTTTGATACCATGTGAGAATATGAATACTATAGAGAAATTGGATGATTTCTATTGGGCCTTGTGAGCTGGTTGTATAGTACATGATGGCTTGGATGTTAAGATATCCTAGAGATATAGATGGAAACTAATGTTACCTACCATGACGACCCAGATCCTTGCCTTATATCGAACAAGTATTCCTATTTTACCGGCATGGCCCCAAAGAAAGATCTACCAAATTTCTTATACTTCCTCTGGATGTTAATACTTGATGCTCCGGCTAGTAGCCGACCTAGGATTTGTAGTTGGGTGCTCCCAATAGAAGCTTTTATTTCACGTGTAACTACCGAGCTGGGTGTAGTAGAGAGCTAGCTCAGTGGGTTCTAGGCCTTTACTTCTAAATTTAGGTTTGGTTAACTAGCCAACTAAACTTTATTTAGCTTCCATTGAAATTGACATGTTATTATTTTATTGTAGTCTCTTGTGTTGTTTGATACCAACTTCAAACTGAGCTTACTGAGCCAAGCCAAAAGTTGAAAGTCATTCAAAATCACCTAATTTGATTTTAAAGAAAAATGAGTTCAATCACAACATTTTTGAAACCAGCCACCAAGCTGGCCTGCTGGGTGTATAACTATTCCTAGGTGCTGCCTATGGGCATGCCTACAACCTTTGTTCGTCTATCTTGAGTGATTGGTTAACCACCTTGTTGAATGAAGAAATAAAAAAATAGGAAAAACTAAAAATGAAAGATCTAGATAGGGAAGTCAGTTATAGGACTAGGAATACAAAATTTTAGTGCTATCTTTAGAAAGATGGAGTACAAAAGTAATAAATCATAAATAAACTTGCACGTATTTGAAGTATACTGGTAGTAGCCGCAACATGCAATGTGGTTCTAGGTCAATGAAGTGTTTATCTGGCATAATGTTACAGGATAACAGCAGACGCTCTATAGTGGTAAATTTTGAAATTTTGATCATTTTACATATCTAATGAATTTATTACTTCTTGCAGAAAATTATTGAAGATCTGGCGAAGGACTGGAAGCTAGTCTATCATTGTGGAATGACACCACAGAAGCTCCCTGTATGTGCTTGCTTCTGACAAAGTGCTGAATACTTTGCCTGCTTTGCTATTGGTCTGACGGTCTGACCACTTTCTGTTTTCAGGACCTTGTTGAACATAATCCACTTATAGCTGTTGAGGTTCTTTCAAAGCTAATCAACTCTCCAGATATGGATGCGTATAAATACTAGCTTTTTCATTTGTTTTATCTTTATCCTTATAATTATTGCGTTTTTTCTGCATGTCAGGTTTCACACTTGCCTTCGTGTTTGACAGATACTTCGATGTTATTGTCCGTATGGATATGAGCTTGCATTCAATGGAAGTAGTAAACAGGCTCACTACTGCAGTAGTTTTACCACCAGGATTTGTTCATGACTATATCTCAAACTGTATTCGATCATGTGAAGACATTAAGGTCTGTTTTTTAATCATGCATTCCATCTTTTCTGGTAGATCATCTTTTGATAATCATGGTAACATTGTTCCAACGTCAGTTCTGGGCTGCTAAAATGTTTATTGGGTTGAGCACTGCTTGTTTTCGATCAAATTCTGTTTATCCCAGGAATATGAATTTCATTTATATGTAAATTAAAAGTATTGCATTATATGGACCTAACATCCATTCTTCAATACCAAATGCAGCCACCTCCTGGTGGAATCATTGCATTGATTTATGCTTCAGAGACCAATTCAACATGTTTTTTTTTTGGGGATAAATAATTATGAGTTAATGATGTTGTCTATGAAGTGTTGTATTCACACTATAATATTTCAAGTACAGCAATCTATTTATTACTCCTGATGTACTATGATGTAGTGTTAATATTTTCCTATTTACTGCTTCCTCCCTGCACATGCTAAAATGAGGGTCCACTTTTGTTTCTGTTGACTATTTGAATGAAAACTGAACATTCCTATAATGTGTCAAATGATACACATGGCACTTTGCTAAGTGTTGATAAACCTTCTTAACTAACATTGTTTGCAGGACAAGTATATGCAAAATAGACTAGTGAGACTAGTATGTGTTTTTCTACAGAGCCTCATTCGGAACAAGATAATAGATGGTGAGCAATTCTCATATTGCACTTCTAATGCAGTTCTCTATCTACTTTCTCTATTATACTGAGGAAAATCATTAGAGATGTCTTTAGACTCAATTTTATACTTTTAATCGATCTAAACTAGTATAATTAACACTCAATAAATTATCATATTTTATCTTCTAGAAAAAGTAATTACAACCTTTCATGCAGATCTTTAGCTTTTCTAGTTTGATGAAACTAATTTTCATTCGTTCCTTTTTCATTGTGTATCTGTTGTAAATCTGTGTTCCAATTCAACATGTTTAATTGTTTATCTATCTGTTTATGTGGTTTAGTCATTAGTAGGGAGGTGCCTCATTGTAGTTGCCACTTACCTGAGATTTTTAAAGTTTTCATCCTTTTATAGGAAGGTTTCAAATGGAATGTAAACTGGTGACTGGTGTACTTATTATATGTGAAAATATTGAATTGTGCGAATTGTGTGCATAGCAAATTAAGTTACCTTCTGGAACTCAGTTGGAACAATCATAGAAGCATGGATAATCCGTCTTCCCAAAATCGACTGAAATTTTAAGTGGTCATTTTTTCCTTCACTTTTTGATGTTGGGATGTAGTAAAATCTGTTGCACAAAAAAGATGGACAAAATTGTGTCCTTTGGGCCCCTCACATGATATCTGGACTTGTTTTCAGAGAAAACTATTTGGTTTCTTTCACTGTTCATAGAAGAATGCTATTTCACACACGTTGATTTTCCTTCTTCATTTGAGGGCCTGTTGATTTAGAGTTTTAGACTTGCGATCATTTGTGCGTTACTTATTCTGTTATTGATTTTAAGACTGAAATTCAATGTTGTGCAAAGGATGACATTTTTCTAGATGCTTGGGTTTGTGCAGTACAAGATCTCTTCGTCGAGGTGCAAGCATTTTGCATCGCCTTCTCGCGAATAAGGGAGGCAGTGGGGTTGTTCAGGCTCCTCAAATCTCTCAAATGAAGAGCGCCGCGCCATCTGCTGGCTGTTGGATCCTGTAAACAGAAGTTTCCATTGTGTACATCCATGGCTCTCTGCTTTCGTTGCCAAACTGGTTATCCTGGCATAGGTCTGGTCTGGACTCTGTAGGGCATGGCTTTTGTTGGTGTATTAGTTATCATCAAGCTGTGTTCCCTTCATCATCTCAGAAAGACATTGAGTAAAAACAAATCCATAGCTCTTTGACAGGTTGGGTTGGAGGTAGAATTACTTCTAATGGGAGTGTCGCGGCGATCTGTAATGTGCAATGCGATTCCCCGTGGGGCTTGGCGTTCTTGTGCATCAGGCAACAAAGGCAAGCCCCTTAGGTCACAGTTGGCTCGAGATGAGGCAATGGTGCGACGAACTCCGAAACAACTGGGGTAGAGTAGCCTACTGGTATACTTTCTCTATGACATTGTACATCTTTTGAGCCTCAGAAACGGGTGCTTTTGCTTGATTGCACCCTTCTAATGAAGTTTGCCATACCTCTATTTCGAAGCTCACTGTTACATCATACATATGTGAGACAGCAGCTATTGCCTGGTATATCGTACCATGTATGATATGAATGACAGCAAAGCTGTGTCAAGTGGCCTCCATGAGTCGTCTACTTGGCTTCTTTATTTTGAGATGCAAAGATGGGTTGGGTTGGCTTTGGGTTCGTGGTCGTCGTGCATCAACGTAGACACTGGCTGGAGGAACGCAGCAGGGGCACATGATGACATGAAGCAATCACGAGCCTATTTTCGCCATGCTTGGC
>Ga0182004_10001811_pt1 | contig 16137 bp, 10 predicted proteins | sample Sormic07211540_1_FD_120479 | JGI IMG/M metagenome (GOLD analysis project Ga0182004, IMG submission 120479) | Endophyte microbial communities from Sorghum bicolor roots, Mead, Nebraska, USA - 072115-40_1 MetaG | ecosystem: Host-associated > Plants > Roots > Unclassified | place: USA: Nebraska...
AGTTTAGGGACCAGGATGACACAACCGAACAAGTTTAGGTACCTCAACGGTCATTTTGCGAGTTTAAGGACCGGGATGACACATCTGAACAAGTTTAGGGACCGCTGATGGACTTTACTCTTTAAAATATCTTAATAATATGGCATTCATAAACATTGCGTCATAAATATTTGACAAAATAAATGGATTTGAATTTATTTGGTCTTATGAAGAAATCATAATGTATTTCAACAAGTTTTGTAACATATTGTCTAATGTTTATATAATATATATCCTTCAAATCGGCATTGCACGAGATCCCTGTATATAGGTGAACGGTTTGTTAGGTTCTTTGTGGTGAAACCAATCCATTTAAATTCAAGTTTTTGACCTAATACTGGCCTTTGCATCTTTTGAATTTATTTTAGGATTTAGCGGCGCTATACTTTTATATAGGATAGAGATAGTGTGGTAACTTTTATTGTTGGCAGAAAGTATTGTTGGCTGATTTGTTGTGAGAGAAAAATACTGCTGAATGGCTGAAAGATTTGGCTGATAAACTTAATGGTATGATTTGTGTGTGCACGTTTATCAATGGATGCACATGCATGTATTATTTAAGTGTTTGCGTCTGTACTGTGTTTGATAAAATATATATATATATTAGGCTTCGTAAAAAGAGTGATATTGGTACATATCAATTAACTGCTAATGCACTTTATAAATGGATAGGCAATGACACCGGCCTGCTGGTGGGTGAAAACGAAATCAGTTTACCCAGCTTAAATTAGAGAGAACTAATATTGTGCAAGAGTTTTCTTGCCTTGGTTGGATCAAAATTTGAAATCCCACCATGAAAAGTGTGGAGTAAAGTGATGGGGAAAAAATGATGATGAAGCCTTTGGTTTTCTAGACTAGGCTGCGTATATTGAATTATAGCCTATGTATACATTACTACAAGCTAACAACTACACGAGCATACATAAAAACTATGTGCGAGGAAAAAGCATAATCATGTGCACATACCTCCACACAACAGAGGCCAGAAAAAAAGCCAAGGCCAATATCTAATAAAAGAAAGCATCAAAGTGTTATGAAAGGAGAGGTGAAAAGAAGACAAAGTTGAAGCAGCCGCCTACTAGAAGATGTCTAAACGAAAAAACAAACTAAGGCTCTATACATGCATGGCTCACCTACCACTCTAGCAAGATAGACTAATTTTTAGAGCGTAGTGAAAGTGTACACAGGAAGATCCAAGATACCGACTAAACAACACCAAAGAAAATTTGGAGTAGCTTATCACCTAACTGAAAGCTGTATTTTGGCATTAGACATATATAGGTTTTAATAAGCAATTAATTAGCTGGAAAGGACATACTAAGTACTAGTACTAGTTCTTTTGCAGTATAGTTTTAGTGCAAATTAATCACAGGTGCGTGGAAGGTAACATAAATGTTAATTTAGGACATAAAAGATTACTATGAATTATGCACGGTCCTGTAAAGACTTGTCCCTTTTCTCTAGTATAATGTGTGATTTGGATCCAATAAATACATTGTCGTGAAACATTTGTTGAGACAAGCCTACTCCTAACATCTGTGATACTTCCACTACATGAGATTTAAGATCTTCAGTGTTTGCTTTTTTAATGGCCTGAAGTTTTTGTAATCTAATTTGACAATCTCCTTGGGTGAAAAGAAATTAAAACAAGGAATCCCTAAAAACCACTATGTATTTAGTAAATTACTCTTGGTGATCCCATATAATTAGACTGAAAAAGCCCTTGGCTGTTTCAGTCGGCCATATATATTTATAAAAATCACTCGAGCATTCTTGGAAATTACGTAGTGATCAAAACTACAAAAGGTGTAGTGTAATTATTCTAAAATAAATGATTTATGTTGTTGGAGTTTGTATATACAAATGTTTGATGACTTCTCCCATTTATTAGGTTTCATGTAGTGCTTGTTATTTTATTAGATCTCACAAACCTTAAACATAGTCCAACTTAACCTAGTATATTTAAATAAGTATATAAAAAATAATATTGTTTCTTTATGGTAGCTAGGTTAGACTATCTCCAACAATCGTCACCCAAAATACAAGACTCATTTGTCTTTTAGGTAGCGTTACAGGTAAAAGGTTCCATACATATTTTTGGTCTTCTCCAACAACCAGATCTAAAAGACAACACTCTCTGCAAATAGGTCTCGAGGAGAGAGGATACCTAAATTGGGTTATGCCTCTCGTGATACCCAAAATGAGTCTTATGTGTAGGTACTCTGTGAGAGGCTATAAATATTATATTGGAGACACATTTTGGTTTTGGGGTTCCAAATAAGTCTGCTATTGGAGACAGCCTTAGAACCGGCAACTGTCCCTTAAACCTAGATTTTAAAATATCAAAGATTAAAATGTCATTGCATAGTATACAAGTAATAAGAGCCTGGGTTTGTTCCACTAATCAGATATTTTGATTCCCCCCTACGCATGTATATATATATATGCTGTTCATTCATGCATGCATTGCCTGTCGATAAAGCAGCAAACTAGTTGGGAAAAGAAAACCATTTAATCCTTTGCGTAGCATAAATGAATCTTAAGACGATGATGCTGGAGTGCTGTACTTATGCACTTACTTTATTTCTTAGAAAGCAAAGGCCAGCTCAAGGTAGGGCTAAGGAATCAATTAAACCACTTTTAGAGAAATCGATGAGAAAGCTCCAGTTTGGATTCCTCCGGCACTATGATGACAGCACTGAAACAGAATTGTACCATACTTAGTCATGTGATCGAGTTTTGATTATAGACCGTGAGTTTTCTCATTGCGCTTGGATCTTTTTTCTACTAGATGATGATCACATCATCGAGCACACAATCTTATTGGCTTGCATGCACTCAAATTTATTTCAGCCCGCAGCAGTTGTGTCCAGCAACATCTAAATTAAGGAGCCGGATATTGTATATTCAGCTAGGTTTGATGCATATGCATGTATCTAGCAAATACTTCCTACAGGCCGGGTTCAATGTGTCTTGGTATGTGACGTTTTTGTCTCTGTTGCAGTTGGCTCCATATTGTTGTGGTGATGAGGTGATCATGCTCCACGAATTGTTCCCTGATGTCACTGCTACTACTACAACCAACAACCACCCATCCATGCAGATCGATGCAGCACCGACAGTCTCTAGCTAGTTTTTTTTGCCGGCGGAACTGTTAGCTTGGGCGGGGCATGCATAAACCTCTAGTGGATTTTGACCGGCTATAAAAATAATGATTAGCTTATTAGCTAGGCATCTTTCAAAGTGTTGATGGATATTTATGGGCTGGAATTTTCAGTTAATTAGCGGAAGATAAATATTCACGCGTCGCTCTTATGCAACTTACTAATTATGAAACTTTAATTTTACCACCATCTTAACCCCTGTAGAAGTATAGGGTAGAAATTGAAATTCCCACTGAAATGACGAATTATTTGTACCTAATTTAGTTACTAGCTCATTCAAATGAGGAGCTGAGTAATAAGATATCAGAGGGGGTGCTAATATAAGTGCAGGTTGCTGGGGCAACAGCCTTTCCAGAAAATGGAAGATAGCTACTGTCTGTATCTATTTGCTTGCAGGTAGCTAGCATGGCAGGTCCACAACCACGTACAAAGCCTGGTTGCAGCAATCAAGGATCCAGAGACCATTATGATGACAACATGCGTCTTCCTGATCCCACACGCAGAGACTCTCTCTCTCTCTCTGTGTATATGCTTAATTGCTTATATGTAGAGAGAGAGAGAGAGAGAGAGAGGCTGCCTGTGTTGTGCTTCCTACTGGTCCGGTCGGGGCAGGCATTCTACGGCAAATAAAAGCACTACACATTGTGGTGCACATAGGATGGTGCATGACTTTCACTGGATTAGGTGAGATATGGCCCTCTTTTTTCTCTTTAGGGGGCAGTAATATCTTCAAGTAAACTCAACACCACTCTCACACTTCCTCAGGTACTAATTTTCCTTCAAGGACAGGGTTTCTTGGGCCCTTCCGTTTCAGGTAAAATTTGTGACCAAGTTAACAAAGCTTCCCATCATGCATGGACAATGCATATATATGATGGTAGTGGTATGCATGCATGTCTCCAAAGATCTCCAGGGGAAGGAGAGAGAGATAGAGAAATTAAACCCGAATCTTATATTAATTAGGCGCAGCCACAAAAGCATGCTGCATTAAGCTTAGTTAAATGAGATAGCGAGAGAGAAAATAGAGCCCTTAATCTCATGGGGTCCGGGCTGGGAGGGCGCCCGGCCTCCTCTCCCTCCCCCCCTGATGTAACAGGTGAGACGCACACCCCTCACCTACACCATTTGTCACAGCAACAACAAAGACCTATGGGATGGGAACCTCTCGACATCTAAACTACTGTCCGTAGCTCTAAAGCTCCTTTCACCTACCAATATTTGGCGCTGCAGGTAAAGGCACTCTCACTCACTCTCTCACACACATAATACACACCACCTCTCTCTCTCTCTCTCTCTCTCTCTCTCTCTCTACTCTACCATATGGAGAACAGAGAGATGATGGTAGAAGCAGCTTGGTTAATTAGATCCATTCAGATGCATATATATGCTGCCTGCCATTGCCAATGCCAATGGGCAGGTGACTCGTAGTAATAACTTTGCTGCTCCCGGCCGCCGGCCCTTTGCTTGTGGTCTCTAACCTGTCACTTCATCGATCTTCTTCCTCCAAATAAACTTGTTCTCTAGTGCTTTTGTAAACTAAGAATTGAGGCACTTTACTTCATACTATATTTAGTGGCCAAAAAAGTGGTTATTTCTTCGTGAAGGTAATATATTTATTGTTAGAAATGTATTTTCTTGAACTAATTAATGAAGTCTTTTTTTTCTTTAAGAAGTTTCTTCCTAACAACGCTCACTGGCAAGCTAGCTCGATCACCCTACAGTACTCTTTTCGCGTGCAGTGGTCCGGCCTGATGATGTCATTGGGATTTAGCAAGGAAACCTGTTCTTCCTATATTCCTATATAACGCGTTTTCATCCTTGATCCCTCTTTTCTAAATAAAGAGGTGTGAAGCCGGATTTTATCCATTATCTAAAAAAACGCGTTATGATCCAATGTTTAAATATCGATGGCGTAACAGCTTATCCCGGGTTGAAAAAAACCTATAGAACTTAAGTCGTGTAGTAGCTAGTAAATAAAGGTTATTTTGTTTAAAACACAAGCAAGAGTTCACCCATTGCACAACACAAAAACACACACATATATATATGGTAACCAAGAAAGGGGAAATAAAAAATAATATGGCGAGCTAAAAAAAAAGGCATCATGTGGGGGATGGAAGCGACATGCATGCCATACCTGTGAATCGTCGTCAAGGCCCAGCTTGTTAACAAGGTACCTCATCACTACTCTAACTGTCATCCTCCCGTCTCTGCTGCCCATCAACAGCAACACCCACACACAAACACCCCACAGCAGGTCAATGTGGCATGATCAAACAGCACGGATGCATGGTAGATTATTAATCAAAGGAACAATAATCAAAACCTAATAATTAACTAACACAAAGGAATTAAGCAAAGTCAATTTTCTGTTGATTATATATATTACGAACTAATGAACACAGAGATAGAGAGTGAGAGGGAGCTAGAGAGAGATCCAATAAGGTACTAGTAGCATCTAGTAGGTGGTGGTGCAGTGTAGAGAGATGCATGCATATATGGATAGTGGAGATACTAACCTAACCCTCAAGTAGCTCCTGGGGATCTGCGGCAATGGCGGCTCCCTCCTCCTGCATGGATGAGCGGCAACGGCATGAGCTAACCACCCACATTGCCCGGACAAGTCGCCAGGCGGGACGCGGACATGTCCTACTCACTGATTCTGGGCCGCTCGGAGCAAGAACCACGTGCCGGCGTCGTGGGCAGGGGGTGGCGGCGCCGCCGCCACCACTGTCCCCACCGGCGCTGCCGAGGACGAGGACGAAGGCCCTGGTTGTAGATGTAGAGAGAGCTGCAGCTGCGGCTGCGGCTGCGGAGGGACAAGGGCCAGGGCCGAGGCCGGCTGTACGGACGTCGAGGGGCCTGCGACGTCGTCATCGGGCCTCTGCCGTTTCCGGTGAGGACCGGGCGACGGCGGCGGGGAGGCTGAAGACGGGCCGATCCCGAGCTGAAGCCAGGAGGAGCCGGCGTCGCTGCCGCTGCTGCTGCTGCTGCTGGCGGCTGCCGCTTCCTGGACCTGGACGTCGCGCGGCGGCTGCGGCGTCGGCGCGGGCTGGTGCACTACTATCTCTGGCTGCTGCTCGGGATGCTGCTGCTGCTGCTGCTGCGGCGGTGGCGCGGCGGTGTCCTTGCTCTGCCGGTGCGGGTGGGAGGGGTCCTGTGCCATGGGCCTCAGGACGACGACGCTGCGGCGGCAAGGACCAGGGAGCGGCGGCGACGACGAGGACAACGACGACGGCAATTGATGTTGGCTGTGGCTTCTGCTGCTGAGGCGAACGCTGACGGCGGCCGGCCCATGGGCGTGGCGGTGCGGCCGGAGCAACGTCACCATCCTCTCATGCCTCCTCCTCTCTGGTGGCGTTGCGCCGCGCGGCGGCCGACACCATATAGAGAGAGAGAGCAAGAGGAGGAGGAGGAAGAGACGAGGGTGCAGCAAGAAGAGGAAGAGAAAATGTTCAAAGGGGCAAGCTGCCTTTCATATAAGCAAGGTAGACAAGCACGCCTAATGTATTGTGTGGTACATCATGCTACATACATTACACTACACTTGTATCTTTATTTGTCCCTCCGAGCTCTGGCGCGGCTACTAGCTCTCTCTCTCTCTCTCTACTGTCTCTCTTATTACTCTCTACAAGTACTATATACTATACTACTCTTGAGAGCTGAGCTGAGCTGTGTGTGCTTGACTGCTTGAGTAGTAGAGAGTAGAGAGAAGGTAAGCTGTCATGGGCGTCACGCACAGTGCCTAACTTTGATGTTTGTTGTGGGATGGACGGGTGGATGCACTACGAGACATGCGATTTTTTTTCTTCTTTTTCTCTCTCTCTCTACTACTCTGTGTGTGCGCGCGCGAGCGCGCAAAAGGGCATATATGCTTGCTGAGGTCATCACATGCCATGCACTAGCGCGTGTGTGACGTTGACTAGTTTACGGTTAGTTGAGCTAGCTTAGTTTGCGCATGTTGTACGTACTGCTTTGTGTGTGTGTGTGTGTCACTAACTACTGTTTAACCTTTCCAATCCTTGCAGGTGCGTTTGTTCTCTTGCTGTTATTTTATTATATGGATGGATGGAACACACGAGCTGTAACTAGGGATGACGATGATGATGGAGCTGATCTGCAGGTACCACAAGATCGAAGCTACCGCGCCTCGCTCATCATCTCCACATGCGAATCGAAGCTAATGCAATCCACTTATTAAAATCATGCATGTGTTATTATATATTGAGCACGCACGCTATCAAAACGTACAAATGCATGCTAATTAAGCAAAGGCGAAACCGAAATTAAGGTTGGAATGTCAGTGTGACTGCTGCGACGCCCGTACGTGTACTCGTGCCTTGCATTGTCACCTCAGCTCAGCTCGCTACCGTACTACGCTCCCGATCGGTGTTCCCTCCAGACTCCAGTGGGGCCTGCGCAATATTCCTTGCTTCCCTTGTAGATCCTCCCCACTGATGCGTCCATCGATATATAGCTAAGCCATTAGCGCCATCCATCCACCATGACAGTTTAGATCAAGGTTGATTGCTCATCAATCGATTGAGATGTTCGACCAATCTTTATTTAATGATATATACACGCATATATCACTCGACTTATTTAGCGGCGAATAATATGCGCGCTTCGTAGTGCATACTAAACTTAGTTTTCTAAGAAAATTATGTTATTACATATATCATATCAGTAACAGATCGAATGCTCTTATATGTGAAATATTTTCACAAAAGTTACCATGCGACCGTCATGCTGGAGCATGGCAACGTGACCCCGCGTCTCCCTCTTCCTCTCCCAAGGACCCTTGTCCACGGCTGTGCCCGTGCCTGTGCCGGAGAGGAAGAAGAGGCCGACGGTTGCTCGAGGTTAGGGCTTCCATCTCCGGTGACCTTAGAAGGAGGATTGGGGGAAGGGTGTCCGTGACACGGTGGTGGGGCGGGTCAAAAGGCGGCGATTGAGGCAGCGAGAGACAGAGGACAACCGGTTGGGCGAGGCCTGCTGCTGGGGCATCATGGCGAGCTCGCCGATTACCTACCTTGGGAATAGGTGGACAGGTTGAGGGTGGTGCGGTGACCGGTGAGGCAGCTCATCATCGGCCGCCAGTGGTGTGGGTAGGGGTAGAGCGAGGATAAGGACGACGGAGCTTGCCGGCACCTTGGGGTTAGAGCAAGGTTAATAATACAGCCCGCTTGCTGATTGTAAGATCTCTTGCTTCTTCTAGCCCATCCATACAATTAGCTATTCACTATTAATGCATGACCCACTTATCTATCTCATAAAGTTTCTTGGTTCCTGTGTCTAAGTTGGCTGTAAGCTTAGAACCTGCTTCTCCTCTCTCTCCTCTCTTCTCTCCTCCACCTCAACATTTAGCCGGCTTATAGTCCACTATAATACTTGCTCTTAGGGGAGAGCAGGGCAGAAGGTGGACCACGCAGCCGACGGCGTGGCAAGTACTAGCCTAGGTGGCACGGGTGGGGCAAGAAGAAGGGTGTGTGAGGGAGGTTAGACGAAGGCGCATGCTTTCCTAAGCGCATGACGTGCCTTAACGTCGTCCAATATTTTCTCTTAAGCATATAGTATCAATTTAGTTCTAAGTATATATTGTCGCGAGTATATTATAGATCGAAAAGTTTGAGCACCTTTGTAAAACGACTCAAATTTGTTCAAAGGAGCATTTTTTATGAAAAAAATAGAATTCTTTTATTCCATCCTCCGCAAGAATTTTGTGCTCAAGGGCAGCACGCTAAGTTATTCATGGAAAGAAAAGTAGGTACGTACCATTAATAATCTACATTCCAGTGAGCAACTAGCTGCAGCGTGAAGCATTGAAGGATCTACGAGTATGTATGAGCTCCACACATGTACTTGCATTGAGAGTTGAGGCTGCAATAGTGGAGGTACGCAGTTCGCCATGGTGTCCTTGTCACGTCAATTCTGCCAACTATATCAGCGTCGAAGCATCAAAGTACAGTAGTCTGGCTCCTATATTGTCTGCGTCCATGCATAATATTCTTCAAATTCAATACTAGCTACACCGGTTGGTTCGATCTATCCAGTACTGCACGAAGAAACACCCTTAATTGTGCTGTTTCACCTTCAATGTTTCCCACGTGGACAGCTCTAAAGTACACATTGGATCTTCAATTCTTCGTTGACACTCGCTCAACGAATACGAAAATTCAATTCCCAAGTTGTTTTTCAAAGAGGAAGGGTACAAATGTTTCAGTTTAGGTGTTAATTTGATGTTCTGACGTTACTGGAGTTAGCGCGCGGGGATAAATTTTGACAGGAGCTATACTTGACAGAAGTTGAGGCTGCATTGAGAGTTGAGATGAGGGAACACTGAAACAGAGAAATTTTGAAGTGCATGAAAATAATGGTTAAGATCTCAAGTCGAGAGTTCTAACATACGTCAGAAGTTTCAACCCTAGTATCTTAACCATTATTTTCATGCACTTCAAAATTTCTTTGTTTCAGTGTTCCCTCATCTCAACTCTGGCTTCCTACTGGGATAAGATCACCTCCCTCTGTATATATGAGAGGATCATGGACGATTGAGTTCCCGTCTATCCAATCGACACAACACAAACCAATCTACTCTTTTTATCCCTTTTCTCCTCTCCTTCAACCTCCATGTTGTTCATCCCTTGATCCGATGACCAAGGAAGGTACCCTAGGCTTGCTGGCTGACCTCGGGCAACCCGCCAACGTCCTTGCCCTGACGGGGGTCCCTCCCGGGCGAGAGCTATGATGGTTTCTTTGCTAGTTTATCTAAAAACTAGCTGGTTCTTCATCACGCAAGTACGTTGGTTATCCATTGGTGGATTGCTTGTAAACCTCTTCGTTCTTCATTCCGAAAAAGTGACATCCTCGCTACGTTCTTCGGTCCATAGTGGCCCGGGTGTCCAATGCCCTTTCTGGTGTGTGATTCGGACCAGATCGACATCAACACACTTTTTGGCGATTCCGCTGGGGAAGTATTTTCTTCGGCTCTACTTTGTAGTGGATTCTTCTTGCCCTAGCCCTAATTCTCATTGCTCTATCTTCTTGTGTTCGCCATTACCGTTGCATCAGATCTGATTTTGACCCCTCGTGATCTCATTTGCAATTTTGCAATAAGTTGCATTGCTTATTGGAAAATTCAGAAAGGCGGTCAAGCTCTAAATCATGGAGTACCAAGGGGAGTCATCACAATACTACTGCAATTACCCCAAGGTACAACTTGTAAATACATCTTTGTGATTCTAGTGGTTATATTGCAAGTTCTGTGAACTCTCATGTTGATGTTGCTAGTCATAATAATACTAGATATGTTGCATCAACTGCTACTTTTGATAATCCTCCTCATTATACACATCATAATTATGGATATTGTGGTGAAGAGCCGATGTCAATTGTAAATTCTTCAAATTTTGATACTACTAGCAACATACAACATGTAAATCCTTGTTTACCGGCTATAAGTTCAAAATATGTGGTTTCACCACAAGACATGCCGATGAACGAGAGAATTGGCTATGACAATGCTAATTATTTTGCCAATTGCTCTCTGAATTCAGCACCATATGCCAATGCTCCTATTGATAATTCGACTTCATATGTTACTCTCAACTCAAGCCAATTTAATGAAAATTCATCAAGGTGTGCTAATGGTAATACTCATGATTTGGCTTCATATGTTGCTCCTAGCTTTAGCCGAATCAATGAAAGGTGGGTAAATAATCATACTCATGATTCAACTTCATGCGTTGCTAGTAACTCAAACCAAATCAATGAGAACTTAGCACAGTATTCTCATCCAAACTTTGATTTTCAAAAACAGAATGCTAGATTTTAAAACAATGCTTGAGAAGCAAAATGATGATTTTGCAAATAAATACTTTGGGAGTACTAGCAAGAGGTCGATCACATCTGAGTCATTGGCCTTGAGTATGAAAAAAAAGAAGTTATCCCTTCTGATTCAATCATATCTCAGAAAACATGTCTTGCTACAGAAAAGCATGAGAAGCACAAGAAAATAGCTAGACTTGATTTTTTAGAGCCAAAGGGGCTATATGTTTATCTAATGATTACCACATCATTCATGGAGATCAAGCCCCTATAAGCTACAAAGGAGCATTGCCTATCTGCCCAGAATCGGCTAAGCTGACTTTGAAGTCGGCTAAGCCAATTCCTGCCTGCTCTAAGTCGGCTAGGCCAACTCCCCAGTTGGCCAAGCTGACTACCTTGTCTGCTTGCTCTGAGTTAGCTAGGTTGACTTCCTAGTCAGCCAAGCCAATTTCTTCTAGTAGTGCCCAAGTCGGCCTAGCCAACTTTCAATTGGCTAAGTTGACTTTCCTAGTTTCAATCATCGATGCATCTTCGGATAATTCGGTATCTGTTGCTAATCATGTTCTAGAGATGAAGGGTAGCATCATGAAAATCAAGAACATACACTTCTCCAACTTTATAATAAAAGTAAAAGATGCAAATATTTTTCTCAAATTTCAATTTCAGCATCTATTAGAGATATCCTTGCTAATGGTTATAATACACCGATTAAGTATATAAGTGAAATTTATTTGTTCATGATAAAGTAAATTTAGATTCTATCGACCAGCACATTGTTTCATATAGCAAGGCCGATAGTGGTAGTTTGTCAAAGGTAAAGCTTCTTAGAAGCAATTGCAAAAGTGTGGCCGAATGGATTGATGTCAAATCTGATCCATTCGTTTACCTAGCTTTAAAGCCGACTCCACAAAAGAATGGGCTATGAAAATCAAAGTACACATTTGACTTTACTTTTTGTGATCATGTATTCAGTATGTTGCTCAAAAATCATTTTATTAGAACCATTGATCACAATGCTTTGCCATCTATTCAAAACTTAGAAGAGCTTACATATTGCAAGTGGCACAATTCTTGTAATCATAATACTTCTGATTGCAATGTGTTTCATTGAGTGATCCAATCGACCATTGATAATGGACGACTGAGATTTTCTAAAGCTCAACAAATGGACCAATTGGATTCAATTGGTATTGATGGCAAATAGGTTTCAAATCGGCTTGCATTAGCCAATTCACTCAAAGCTCAAGGCTCCAATGCCCAAGAGAGAGATGTAGAGCCCTCAAGTGACAAAAATGTTGTCCAAGAATTGCAATTTAAAGATACTCAAGAGGATAGAAATGTTATCATAATTTCAAAAGGCACTAGGGGCAGGTGAAATCTCTCCAATTGGAGCAAAGGCCGAATGATCCCATTGAGCAAAAGTAATCGGTCAAGTCTCCTTTCAAGAATGTCTTCGAGATGGAGATAATGAGGATTCTCATAAAGTTGATGGAGGTAAAGGCCCTAACAAGCTAAAGAATAGAAGGCCAAAACTTAGCTTCAAGGAACTTCTAGCTAAATATGAGAAGATAGCTGTAGCAAATGCCACCAATCGGTCAAAGAAGGTTCAATCATCAAAACTGCCTCCAAAGCACAAGTCTGGAGAGTGGAATTGGCAAGGAGATAGATCTCACACATCAACAACATATTCTCCTTTTGAGCAGCCAATTTCCATGTCATATGTACCACATCCCGCATATTTTCATTCTTATTCATCTTGGGGCAGGTTTGATCAAGAGGTACATGTTCCATCATATTTTAACTCACAATATGTGGAGTATGCAACTCCTAATCATTCAAAGAGATCATCATCTTATAAAGACCGTTCTAACAGAAATCGGTCTGCAGCTCAACCAAAGAAGAAAGTGGTAAAGCAAGTTTACCTTGTGAAGTATAATGGCTGATAAAAGGAAAGTTCAGATCTGAATTCAAGTATTGAAAAGCCGATTACATTATTGAAAAACTTGGCTATTGATGGCAAACAAATGGGAAAATCTTGTGTTGGTTTGGTACGTGCCAAATCTGAACGAAAGAAAGTGAAAGTGCCCAAAATCAAGAAAGATTTGCTGCTGTCCAAAACAGAAATAAAATCGATATGCTCAATTGGTTTACTAAAGTGGCAAGAAAAGAATTTACAAAAGCTTACTGCAGAGAAGCTAAAAGAAAAGGCTTGGCATGGGTTCCTAAAGGAATTATTCAAATTCCGAAGGATGATTCTCAAGCAAGTGGTGCAACAAAGGCAAAGGAGAGAAAAAGATTCAAGAAACAATTGCCAAGTTGGAGATTTGCACCAAATCATCAAAATCAGTGGTCATGGCATCATCCGTATTCTCTACCTATGCTTATGTGGAATTCATCCCCTGGTATGCATAGTTATCCCTCATCTCCTTATTTTGGTCCTTGTTATGAATCTTTATGTTATGGAGGGTTGCAAAATTATTTTTCTTATCAATGATCAAAAGCCAAAATATTTATTTCGGTTATGCATGCTCTTGTGGATGAATTTATATGGCTGATATTTTGATATCACCCTTAGCATAAAATATAGGCTATGAGTGTTTGCAACCATCATTCTATTAGAAAGCTCCCATAGAGTTTAGTTTTGTGGCTTTCAGGTCTAGGGGCATTATGTGTATCTTGGTATACTTTGTGGATGTGACAATTTGGGGCTTACAAATAAGGCCAAGGCGTTGGCATGATCATTATTTCTCACAATGGTGCTATTTGAGACATCGAGCCGACTAAAATTACATTTGCACAACAATTCAAGCAAAATGTGAATTTTCCTTATTCGTGGCTATATTGTAATCCATGAGGTATGACATATTAAAACCTATGGTGATTCTTTACTAGTAGTGCAGCAAGTCATTGGTATAACCTAGGGCTTTTCCATTTCACCGGTCATAGGTGTGTAGAGAAGATGATGACCGGATTTAGGATAGATGGCCGTACTATCAAGAGGAGCAAACTTGTTTGCATATCGGTCATCTAATGCCACTTGAGCGATCCAACTTTGCATACGTGTTAGGATCGAGTGGCGTGGCAAGTTTGAGAGGCTAACTCCCTTGGAAAAATATTTGTTAAAATGCTAACACACTTGCACAAGTGTTGTGACACTTTGGTGTTGGCACATGGAAGCAAGGGAAGAAGTTGAAGATCGTTTCGTGCAGCGCGTATTGGCCGGACACGTCCGATGTGAGGCCGGACGCGTCCGATATGAGGTCGGACGTGTCCGAGGTGAGGCACCGGACTCAAGAACAGTAACCACCTTGAGTCCGATGTGTTTCGTCTGGTGAGAACGCTGTCCTGAAGAGCTCTCCGAGTTTGCGTCTGGTGCAAACTCATCTTGCAGAGCTCTCTAAGTTTAGGTCCGGTGCACACTGGACACGTCCGGTGTGTGAGTCCGGTGCAGCGACCGGTGCTGTGACGTTTTGCAACACTCCCTGAGTTTTTGTCCGGTCCCTCTTGAGACTGTCCAGTGCGTTGAAAAGAGAGAGTCCGGTGCCTTGTCAGCGTTGAAGGCAACGGCTAGTTTTCTAACGGTCAGAAGCACCAGACGCTGGTCTGGTCAATACTGGACGCGTCTTGTGTGACAACAGACACGTTCGATGTGGTCGACTTTTGCCCAGTGAAGGGTAACGGCTAGTTTAGCCCTTGGGGATATAAATAGAAGTGGTGGCTGGCCTTGGGGAGTGCTAGGAAAGACTCTAACTCACTTGTTCTTGCAAGAGTGCGAATCAATAGCGAGTGAGTGATTCTAGTGCGTTGCTTTGAAAGATTGCATCGAGTGGCACTAAGAGTTCGTGTTGCAAGCCGGTGGTGCTTGTTACTCTTGGAGGTTGCCACCTCCTAGATGGCTTAGTGGCTTGTGACTCCGTCGAAGCACACAAGGAGATTGTGCGGTGCTCTGGAGAAGAGATTGTGAGGGGTACGGTGCTCACCCCGCGGGGATCACGAAGAGCAACTCTAGTGGATCGCTTGTGGCTTGGAGGATCCCCATCTTGAGAGTGGATGTGCGGCACCCGCTGAGGGTTTTGCTTTGGAATGCCAATTAGCTCGTGATCCATCAAGTGGGTGTATCGCCACAACGAGGACGTAGCTTGGTGGTAACCAAGTGAACCTCGGTAAAAATCACTGTGTCAACATTGTGTACTCTTCTCGGTGGTTTGCATTCGCTATACACGAGCTTTTATTTACTTTCTTTATATACTTGTGCTTGTTTAGTTGCTTTTGTAATTAGTTAAGCTTGTGTAGCTTGCTAGTTACCTTCATGCTTGTGTAGCTAGAAGTAGTTCCCTTGCATGGCTAATTCGGTTTGTATAACCTTGTTAGTCACATTGCTTAGTTTGTGTAGCTAAGTAAGTTGCACTCTCTAATTTGGCATTAGTTGCCTTGTTATTGAGCTTGCTAGTGAGCGTAGGCTTTGTGCGCTTTGCCTCACTAGTTTGTGTAGGAGCTCTCCCAGTTTGCAAAGTACTAGTTGCATAGGTTTGTGTGATCTTGCTTCTAGAATTGGTTAGGTGAGCTCTTGCTAAGGTAGCACCTTGTTGTCTTGATTAAGATCTTTTACAAGGTGCTAGAGAACTTAGATAGAGGGGCGTAGTCTTGGCTAGACCGATAATTTTAATTCCGCATTTGTTTCGGTTTGCCGGTGTGATAATTTTTAGAAAGGACTATTCACCCCCCTCTAGTCCGCCATCTCAACCCTTTAATTGGTATCGGAGCTAGGTCTCTCATTTGTGGTCTTCACCGACCCGAGAGGATGGCGGCTTATGGGCTACATGTTGAGTGTCCACACTCTTTTGATGGCACACACTTTGCACGGTGGAGAAATTGGATGCAATGCAATTTTATGTTTATTTCTCCTCAACTGTGGTGGATGGTAGATGTAGGCTTTTCTCATGTGTTGGATGAAGATGATCTAACTCAAGCACAAGAGAAATGGCTAGATCTAGACATCCAAGCTACTAACATCATGTATAGATCTTTGGATGATTGCATATTCGGAGAGATCATTGACATGAAGACCGCCCATGAGATTTGGGTATTTCTCAATGAGAAATATGGG
>Ga0182004_10001812_pt1 | contig 16136 bp, 12 predicted proteins | sample Sormic07211540_1_FD_120479 | JGI IMG/M metagenome (GOLD analysis project Ga0182004, IMG submission 120479) | Endophyte microbial communities from Sorghum bicolor roots, Mead, Nebraska, USA - 072115-40_1 MetaG | ecosystem: Host-associated > Plants > Roots > Unclassified | place: USA: Nebraska...
GAGTACCAGAGGGTACAGAGAGGCGGGGCGGTGTGCGTGGGCTGTGAGGGGCGCATCTCAGCATCGGGGCCCCACCTGTCGGCGCGAAAAAAATCACTGAGGGGGCATGGGATGATGGGAATCGCGGGGGAGAGGTTGGGCGAGGGGGGGCGATTAGCCACGGCTGGCGATGACTTGTGAGTCTTTTTAGTTGTAGAGATTTTATATATGTGCGATTCCTTGAAGAGTCTTCGTCTTCACTTTTCAGTCTAGTTATTAATCTCTCTCTTTCTAGAAAAGAAAAAAGGGTAATCTTAGTAGATGTGACTCGTGTTAAGCCCGCACTCGATGTGGTACTAAAGTGATTCTGAATGGAGATTATTTTTTCTATAAACAAATGGAGATTAAAGTTTAGTACTCATGAAAGAGGCGGCCGGCCAACGAATATTTACACTAGTTTTGTACCTCCTTTTATTTAGATTTCTTCTTCTTTGTTGTTAGTTGGCAGTCCATATATGCGAAATTGTTCGTAAATTACTCATGGATAAGATTGTGTTTCCAAAAATAAACTCTGAGCTAAAAATCTTATATAAAAAAAATGTAAAGGCAATTTAGACCATGTGGATGCCTAAGGCTACTTCCAAATGGACAATAGTATTGTACACATTAATTAGGTGTCTCATATGATTTTTTACTTGACATTGCAAAGAATTAAATACAAGAGAAAAATGAAAAAAAATTTGTCTTGCACAATAAGGTACATCTTTGGCATCAAATCCAAATACTTGTGTATACAAAACATAATGCCCTTCCACTGCCATAGGTAGAGACACGAAACCATCACAAACCTTTTTCTGAAAGCTCCCAAAAAATGAACGAAAATGAATAAATGAACAAAAGGACAGAATGTGTTGGAGAGCGAGGTTGTCTCGATCTATACGCATGTGATATATATTATCGTCAACAAAATAAAATGATATTATCCCACGCCGACGGTACATTAATCCGCCTTCTTTAGTTAACCCCAAAAACCAAAATCTTTTCAAGATTTCTCGTCACATCGAATCTTGCGGCACATACATGGAGTATTAGACGAAAATAAAAACTAATTGCACAATTTATCTGTAAATTACGAGATAAATCTTTTAAGCCTAGTTACTTCATAATTGAATAATATTTATCAAATAAAAACGAAAGTGCTACCGTTCCGAAAACCGGAAAATTTTCAGAACTGCGTCAGAAGTTATTTGAGGACGCGTCTAGCTAGTCAAGTCATCGACCACATACAAAACGTTTGCGGATCCCCTTTTTCCCCCGTTGTCTTGCTGGCTCTAGAGAACTATAGCTGCTAGCTGCTCTGCTATATATAACGGCCTCTCATCATGTGCTCTGCTATAAACATGCATTGAGAAATTACTAGCTCAGTTCGGACATCAGCTTAGCTAGCTAGAACAAGTAACAATTAAGCTGCGGTTACATATTAACTGCAAAGTCGCCTATATATGGCACAGAATGGTTGCCATGCTGCGACCACAAATCAGGTACGTACACAAATTAAACCATGGCTTGTACGTTGGCTGTACGTTTCAATTTGTCCTTGCACACTTTGACAAATTTCTGGCAATAGCAATTTATGTCAATGCGTATAAAGGCCCGTTTTGTATAGCTCTAGATGGCTTCACATTGGTTTTTAAGATCCTTGGTAATAATGAGCTATTTTCTTTCTCTCCTCAAAATAAACTAGGAAACAGTGAAGCCATTTCTTTTTATTCGCCGGCCTAGCTCCTCACATACCGTAGCAAAGAAACCAGAGTTGTTTGGAGTGATGCCAAATAGAGCCAAAAGATGACAATATGAATTTGTAAGAAATGTTATTTATATGCCAATATTTTTTTTTGTTTGGCAAAACCATATTAATTTATATCTTTATTAAAAAAGAGGGGAAATTAGTCAAAGACAGCTAGGCAAGTAGAGAAACAAAATATGCACAAAAAAGGGACCAACATTTTTTTCTAGCAAAAATGTGTTAAGTTTGCATTGTTTCGATCTTAGAAGAAAAAATGTTCAAAAAATACACGTACAGTTTCTTGCACTTTTTCTGCCACGAAAGGATGGATCCACGCTGTTGGTGTTGGGGTTCAATCCAATGGTTAGAAAGCAGTACATTTTATGAATGATAAGATATTTCCTTAATTTAATTATTAGTTAGCATTAATAGAATATAGTAGGTGTTATTTAAACTAGCATGAGGGGGGGGTGGCGCTGCGCCGGTTTTTTGGAGGAAAAAGTTCCGCGATAAGGAGTAAAAAAAGGCCTATGTTTTTTTGGTACCAATTAGAACACCTAATTATGGGCTAGTTATGGACTTATAAGAACTAGTTAGGGCTAATTTATAGTTAGAGTTCATTAGTCCTTATTAGCTCGTATTTAATTATCCCTTTTCATAAGATGGGCTTGTTTTTAGCCTTGCAATCCAAAAAGGCCCTTAAGGAAATTCAAATGTTCGATAAAACATGGTCATCGAGGGGAAAAAAAGGTTATTTCCAATCCAACGCAAGGGGCACGTGGGGCCCTTGTGCATTCCGCTCGCTCACCAAACAAGTACCACAAGGCAGACCTCGTGAAAGACACTGGCGAGTGGGGTCCAGCAAGTGGGACCATGTAGTCGGGCGCACATGACGCGCACGGCTGTTGTCCATTAAAAGACGGCGACTCTGCCTCCGCGACTTTGACTGCCGCCGCCGCCGCTTTCTCTCCTCCTCCGCCTCCCCGCTCGCTCTTCTTCCTTCTCGCGGGCCGCTGATCCCTTCACTCTTCACAGCGAGCGCTAGAAGAGGGAATGGAGCTCCGCCTCGCCTCCCGCGGCGCCCTTTCGGCCGCTCCGCCGCTTTCCGGCTGCTTGTCGCGGCACTCGCTCTCGCCGTGGCTCAAGGTTCCTGGCTCCCTGTTCGTGGCGTTCCTTTTTCAGACCCATGTTGTGTGCGTTTGGTGGATTAGGAATGGGGGTAGGTAGCGAGGCTTGTGAGGGCCTCTGCACCAGCTAAGTTAGAGTAGAATCTGCCATGTTGGGTTCACATCTTCTTCAGATAATTGGAGAGTATCGTGCTTCTAGTCGTGCGTAAAGGGTGTCGAGAGAGATAGAGTTTCCGCGTATACCTTCAAAACAGGAAGGCTTTGCACCTTTGGTCTTTTTTATAATTTTATTTATTAATTGTTGCTCACATATTGCTCTTACAGTATGCCACCATTGAAACTGATTACGTAGCTGAATGAACACGGTCCATGGTATTTACATATATATATACAGTACAACTGCGATGTCATTAGATATTGTTTGTTTCTCGTGTTTTTTACCACTTTTGTTTGTGCCTGATTGACTGTTGACTGCGCCAAGCAGGCGCACAAAGTCACCTACCTGGAAGGCACTTTGGCTACTCCTTTTTCTTTTCAATAATAGAAAAAAGAGAGGTTATATTGTATTGCTTGACCTACTGAAAAAAAATCTGAATTTGCAGACTCCCTTGCCGTTGTCCTCCTGGATAACCCCATCATACCTCCCACTCCTTGGCCTGACCACCTGAGAAGTGTAATCAATCCCAGTTCACTTCAAATGGACTTACCTAGCTTGCCTTTTCTTTTCCTCGTAAAAAGATGCCAAAGAATCCAGATAACTTTAACTATTCCCACCGTCACTATTTTCACCAGCCTTGTGGTCTAATAGAAGATTGCTTCATCTTTTTCTTGTTCTGCAGATCCAGAACCACATTTATCCGATGCCAAGTCTCTGTTACAAGGTTCGTACCACGGCAAAATGCCATGCTTCTATGGCAACAAGTTACGTGTATGTAATTCTGAAACCAAAGTCATATCCTTACTGACATGCATTTCATCATTTTGGTACATATGGTTCTGGTTCAGCGATGACTTTCAGCTACATTCTGATGGTTTAACTCTTAGCAGGGAAACATCAGAGGTCACTGATTTGGACTGGGAAAACCTTGGCTTTGGCCTCATCGAGACTGACTTTATGTATGTTGCAAAATGTGGACCTGATGGAATCTTTTCCAAAGGTGAAGTCCTACCTTTTGGTCCTATAGCACTGAGTCCTTCTGCTGGAGTCTTAAATTATGGACAGGTTAGTAGGGAATCTTCCCACCCTGTTTCATATCTATATCTCTACTGGATTGGAACAACTATAACCTGGCAATTAGGTACCTTTGAACGCCTACTGGTATTGAATATGCTTAGCCTATGTTATTCTGGTACGCAGGGATTGTTTGAAGGCCTAAAAGCATATAGGAAAGCTGATGGGTCCATCCTTCTATTTCGTCCGGAGGAGAATGCTATAAGGATGATAAGTGGTGCAGAGAGAATGTGTATGCCTGCTCCAACTGTTGAGCAATTCGTTGATGCTGTTAAACAAACTGTTTTGGCAAATAAAAGATGGGTTAGTAATTAGTAATTTATGTTTTCATAGGTGATAGTATTAGGCTACATATTCAATAATACTTTATTTAGCGAACCATTAACCCCTTGCTAACATATCTTTTTTTTCTTGAAATGAAATATATCATGTTTCTAGGTGCCTCCTACTGGTAAAGGTTCCCTGTATATCAGGCCACTCCTAATAGGAAGCGGTGCTGTTCTTGGTCTTGCACCTGCTCCTGAGTATAGCTTTATCATTTTTGTATCCCCTGTTGGGAATTATTTCAAGGTCCGTATTGAGTTTCCTTTTACTTTAAATTCCACGAAAATCTGTAGGCACTAAGCACTCATCCAAAATGTAAACTGGACCTAGAGCAAATCATTACAAGTTCTTTCCTGCTCAGTGGACAGTGATGTAGGATAACTTAATCATAATAGTGTAGAATATGAACTCGTCCTTTTGTCACGCATCTAAAATAGTTTGTTTCAATAATGCCAGTATATATGTTGATTGCCTTTGTTCATTTTATTCTACAGGAAGGTTTATCTCCTATCAATTTGATTGTTGAGGAGAAATTTCACCGTGCCAGCCCTGGTGGAACTGGAGGCGTGAAAACCATTGGAAACTATGCCTCGGTAACTTTATGAATTAGCAATTATGGAAATTCTATAGAAGCCCCAGTTTGGTTACTTAATTACATACATTGTCATCACCGTATAGGTACTGAGAGCGCAAAAGGTTGCAAAGGGGAAAGGATATTCTGATGTCCTTTATTTGGATGCTGTTCATGACAAATATCTTGAAGAAGTCTCTTCCTGCAATATTTTTGTTGTGAAAGTATGATCCTTCACTTTGACTTCTTTGCTGTTTTGGCAGTATATCTCCTTCAAAGCTGCAGTTAAGAGTAGACTTTAGTGCTCAAGGCATGCAGTAGTGATAACCATGCCATTTTATCAGCATTCTAGTTATCCACGACTTTTTCTTTAACCTATGCAACATCCTTTGGTTGATTAACATACTATTTTATGGGACAATGCCATGATGGACTTATTTTCTTGTCCTTTTGTGCCAGGACAATGTTATCTCTACTCCTGCCATTAAGGGAACAATACTGCCTGGTATAACAAGGAAAAGTATCATTGAAGTTGCTCAGAGCAAAGGCTTCAAGGTAATTTACTTGCCGATCTCATGGATTTAAAGAAATGGGGGAAGAAATGACTGCTGTCTCAGTGCATTTTAGCTGCAAGTTAATTGGCCATACATATAGTTTTAAGTTTTAGCACACCAAATACTTTTCTCCTGTAACTTGTTAGCATAGGTAGAAGGATATGTGAAATCAGCGCATTTTAGCTGCAAGTTGAGTGGCCATACATACAGTTTTAACACATTAAATACTTTGGGCCTGTAACTTGTTACCATAGGTAGAAGGATATGTTAACTAGGCTCAACTCATCATATGCTGCCTCCAATAAAATGCAGTCTTATCTAATGCATTGGCTTCTTGTTAGGTTGAGGAGCGCCTGGTGTCAGTAGATGAGTTGCTTAATGCTGATGAAGTTTTCTGCACGGGGACTGCTGTTGTGGTGTCACCTGTAGGGAGTGTTACATATATGGGGAAAAGGTGACACTTTCTCTTGTGCCTTGCAAGTTTATTTTCTATTGAGTATGCATATGTGATAAACTAGACATTTGTTTTTTTTGTGAAAACACTTTTCTCTCGGAGAAGACATTTCTTTTTCTTGCAATAGCAACAAGAGTTTAATACTGAAATAAAGCATGGTGAACAAATTGATCTTGGAAATACTCAAATATTTATTGCACTAGTTATGATCTTTTACAGTACTGTTGTGATTACTTCATGGTTTCTGAGTTGCCTAGGCGTTGACCGTTGAGGCATACCCCAGGTGCCACAGGACGCCACAAGGTTTTAGTTACGCCATATCACCTAGGCATACAAGCATACTTTTGTGTAATCATTTCTTTTGTATGCTGTCTCTTTCTCTCTCTCTCTTTTTTCTTGGAAATGCTGGTATATGGATGTTGGTACCTTGATTTTACCTGTCATGACATCTTCATGATATAAGGGTGTGTTTGGTTTGAGGAACCACCCCATACTAGATGTGGTGATGCATCATGAGTTCATCCCATGAATTTTGGTGGAATCAACATATTCCTCGTGCATATACTAATTGTTAGCTTGTGAGTAATAAGGTGGTCATGGATCAACCCATTCCATTCCACGAACCAAACAAACGAAAAAAGTGAGGAATGAGAAGATGATGGTGACCACCTCATTCCTCAAATCAAACACCCCATAAGTTTCTTTCTTGCGATCCTTGAATGTAGCATTGTATGCTTTGCCCCAGCCATTTGGACCGAGGTCTTTTCTGCTGTTTTTATCAAAAGCAAAAGGTAGTGTGACATGGAATCCAGTAGAAGTGGGTGGGCGGTAACGTTCATTGAGGCTGATGACTGTTGCCTTATGTTACAGCTATCAGTTTCACCACTGCGAATGAAGTTTCTTTTCGTGAACGCGCCTCAGTGTGTATTTCGTTAAGAAGAGAAACTGCTAGTGAAGTTACAGAACCATAAGAAGAGAAACTGCTAGTGAAGTTAGAACCACAATCGTACTTGTTGCATTGTCGATTTGTAGAAAGTGGAAACTGACAGATTAATGTGCAGCTATGTTGGAATCTGACATCCTATGGCATTGGTTTGCAGGGCGGAATATGGCAACCAAGGAGTCGGTGTCGTGTCTCAGCAACTATACAAGTCACTTACAAGCCTCCAGATGGGCAATGTTGAGGACTGGATGGGTTGGACCGTGCAACTGAATCAGTAGCAGGTTCTCCACAGATATTGCCTTGGCAGATCCCCAGATCATTACAGCTAATGGGTGCGATAGTTTGTTTACCTGTCAGTTGAGTTGGGTTCCTGAGGTAGACTACAGACCTCACGCATATGTACTGTATCAGTATCTGTTTCCCTTGCGACCACAGCATATAGTAGAGCAGTAAGATGAATGTGCTGCTGCTTACTAGCCCTCTGAGCTCCTGACCATAAGAACACTGAACAGTCTTGTTGTTATTTTGCTGATCTGTTGTTTCAAAGCAATGAAATAAAATCTGTGGTTTGCACCTTGCCATGTAAAGAATAGGCCCAAATTCTTTCATAATGCTGTTGTTTGATATCTGAAACTATTAATCTGCTGCAGCAGCAATAATGTCTCTGCTTTGTACTAAGTACAGAGCACTGGCAGAGCTCTTGCTCAACTCGGCGCAGTGGCACTGAATTTTTGCTTTGTACAGTTTGTACGGATCCGAATTCTATCGGTATGTTGATGTTGTACCATATGCCGAAGTATACAATCTGAGGCCTTGTTTAGTTTACTCCGAAATTCAAAAAGTTTTCAAGATTCTTCGTCACATCGAATCTTTTGGCACATACATGAAGCATTATATATAGACAAAAATAAAAACTAATTACACAGTTTACCTGTAAATCATGAGACAAATCTTTTTATCCTAGTTAGTCCATAATTAGACAATATTTGCCACAAACAAATGAAAGTGTTACAGTAGCGAAATACAAAATCTTTTCACATCTAAACAAAGCCTGAACATATTATGTGACGTGGTTTGCTTCCGTTCCTCGTTTTGCCTCCGTATAGGTTCAGTCAAGAGACATTCAGATGATGGGTTTCGGCCCAGGTGTCAGTGGCACTGGCACCCAGCGAAGAGAAGTACACAGCACGTCAAGTGGGCCCGGCCGCCCTAACAGAATTGCCTTGTACACGGGCCTACATGGCAGGCAGGGTGGGCGAATATAACTGTCCACGCCAGCAGAGAATTCAAAATCGCAGCGCCTCCCATTCCATTACTCCGCTACTGCTCGGCTGCTCTTCTGGCACCGGCGATCACCACTGCCGCCGCCGCCTCCTCGCTCCAGCCCGCTCCAGGGAGCAGGCCATGAAGCTTAAGATCAACAAGGCGTGCGACCTCGGCTCCATCTCCGTCCTCCCTCCCCGGTGAAATCCCCACTCTCCAATTCCGCACCCTCTCGCCGCGGCTGCTCCCGTTGTTCTGACACATGCGATCCGCTTCGTCCTGTGTTTCTGATGATTTCAGTAGGACCGGAGGGAGCGGCGGCGCAGGCGAGGCGGGTTCCTCCGCCGCGGCCGTGGCGGCGGGGTCGCAGCAGCGGTCGCAGCCGATGTCGCACTCGCAGCAGTCCTTCTCGCAGGGCGTTATGGGGAGCGGCGGCGCGTCGTCGCTCCTGCACTCGCAGTCGCAGCTCTCGCAGGCCTCCCTCGACGAGAATCTCCTCAGCCTCCACCTCGCCTCGCCCACGCGCGATCAGGTCCCGTCTGCACTCTGCACCCATTCCTCCCTCTCGTCGCTGTTCATGTGTGCTGATCGTGGATGTGAGCCGTTGTGCTCTCATGTGTGATCAGCGGGATTAGCGGTTTTACTTCATCAGTGAGTTCGTGAAGGGCGGTTAGTGGTTGGGGGATTTTGTGATTATCGTGCTAGTTGTAGTTGTAGCAGGTTGATCGTTTTGGATTAGTTGCTTCAGGTGATTTCAGTTCGTGAAGGGCGGTTTTGCTTCATCTGTGACTTCAAATTGATGCGCTGCCATATTTAATCGCATAAATTCATAAAAGCATGTTCTACCAAAATTTTGTAGGATGCAAAACCACAGCGCACAGATTCTCAATTTCCAACAGTTTAGCTGTCTAATCAATTCCGATCAGTAGAAGTGTTTGCTCTGGTACTAGCACCATCTTGACATCTCTGATCTCTCTGGTACAGCTTTTACTGAAGCTATTAGGGAGTAGATCCCATATTCCCACCATGACTGCGACTCTGTGCGACTGCTTCGAATTGTGAATCTGTGTGATTCTGTTTGAAATTATGGTTCCCTTATGAGAGTCCAGCAGTATGCAATTTAGTCACGTTATTTTCTGACCCTCAACAGTGACTTACGCTTTATTCTTGAAGGCATGATGAGTGCCCAATCTGAGAATGCTCTTTGCTCTTTCTGCTCATGTTTCACTTAGAGCACCTGTGCTTCACTAGTTTTCAAAGATGTATAATTATGGTTGATTGCACAATTGTGACCTCCATTTTATTTTTCTTGGTGATCAGAGATTTGGGTTGCATGACGACTCATCAAAGAAGATGCCATCATTGCCTGTCAGCTCGGCGTCTTGTGTGCGAGAAGAATCTCAGCTGCAACTGGCAAAAACACCAAGCAACCCTGTCCATCGATGGAACCCTTCTCTTCCTGATGGTAGATGTAAACCCTCCAGATCACTGTGCTGCATTTGATAGAAAATTTTCAGTTTGTTCATAGAGGATAGTAGTATTCCAGAAAAACTGGGGAAACAGATGATTGTGTTTTAATTAGATTCATTCTTCTTATCTCATTCACTGTGTATCCAGACTATTCATTGAGCTCCATAGTTCCATTGTAGCTCTATTTTAATTTGTGTGCTTAACAGGCAGTGTTTTAACAGGTGTGGTTCCTACTGAGGATGTTGAGCGCAAATTTCAGCATATGGCAAGTTCGGTGCATAAGGTAGGGATGGTGCTCGATTCAGTGCAAAACGACGTTATGCAGTTAAACAGAGCCATGAAGGAAGCCGCACTAGATTGTAAGTCCTAATTGGTACCTGAATTTGGTAATGAAGAAGTTTCTCTTTGTTTATGAGTTTTTGCACTATAATTATGTTCTGGACATCACTGAAAGCATGCATTTGTCATGTTTAGCTGGAAGCATGCAGCAAAAGATTGTTGTCCTAGACACTTCACTGCAGAAGAATGTAAGCATAAATGATCCTTCTGTCTTCCATCGGTCCATCCTCCTGCATTCGGTTTTGACAGACAATGAAGTTTGACTAATTTATTTATGTCGTTGCAGCTTAAGGGACAAGATGATCTCAAAGCACTTGTTGAGAGCAACACCAAAAGCATCTCTGATCAGCTGACTGTTCTTAACTCCCACTCCAACAAACTGGATGAGATATCCTCAACCCTTTCAATCTTGCCGAAACAAATAGAAACAGATTTAAAGCAACAGCACAGTGACATCTTCAGAATTTTTAGAAAAGACATGGAGGTAGCCTTTGAGTTTCTTATGCTATGATTCACCTCTAATTTTGATATGAATCCATTTATGCTATGATTCACCTCTAATTTTGATATGAATCCATTAATTCCATTGGTTTTTTGGGTCCTTCTGATGGTTGGCATACCAATTTGCTAGTTTCTGAGTTTCCCTTTTACCTCAGTAGATGCCAATTCGGTTTCACATAAACATACAAGCTAGCTCAAATTTGGAGATGGCTCAAATTATATGGTCAACCTCGTATTCCATTTTGCATTCTGAAATCATGTTAAGGGGTGTTTAGTTCCCCTTTTATCCCAAAAAATTTTGGGTTTTGGTCCATCATTTTGCATAATGAAACTAAACACCATGCAAAATTTTTAGCAAAAAGGTGGCTATTCTCCATTTTTATTTTGGCCTCGAGATGCCAAAAAATCCCAAAAAGAGCCTCAAGAGGCCCTAATGAGGGCAGTAAATTCTGCATTTTGGATGGAACTAAACATGGCCCTGAAAATATTTTGCATTTCATCACTCCAAAGTAGTTGGCATTTTGCATTTTGTATTCTATGGGGAACTAAATACCCCTTACTTGGGTTGCTGAAAAAGAAAATGCAGAGCCACGACACTGGCTGATCATTGCCTCTTTGTGCAGGAGATTGTTAGAGCTGTCAGATCTCTCAACAGTAAGATTGATGCAATCCAAATGCCAACAGTATGTATTCATTACTATAGTAAGCAAGTCAAAGTTCCATCTGTATCTCCTCTCTTAGTTTCTATGTTTTTCATCTTGACTGAAGGACCAGCGATGCACAATCAATGGAAGGCCCCTAATGAACCAACTACCAGTCGATAGAAATGAAAGGCCCCAGGTGAACCAAACACCAGAGGTAACCCGGATGAGCCAAACACCAGTAGCAACCATGGTGAACCAAACATCAGTAGCAAGCTTGGTGAACCAAACACCAGCAGCAAATGGAAGGCACCTGGTGAGCCAAATACCAGCAGCAAATGGGAAAACTTTGGTGAGCCAAACATCAGTAGCAAATGGAAGATCCCTGATGAGCCAAGTACCAACAGCAAATGGGAAACCTCTGACGAACCAAGCATCACTAGCAAATGGAGGATCCCTGATGAGCCAAGTACCAGCAGCAAATGGGAAACCTCTGACGAACCAAATACCAGCACCAAAGGGAAGACCCATGATGAGGCAGAAAACAGGAGAAAGAGGAAGGCCCCAGATGAACCAAATACCTGTAGCAAGTGGATGGACCCATACAAACAAAATACCCGCACCGGAAGTGTAATATTCTCAACTCAGTTTCGTACAAGCTCCAGTTATTAGATAACGTTTTATTCTTGTAGAATGGAGCATTGAACTAGGACTTCTCTTAATGCTTGTTAGTCAAAATGCAAAGTGGCTGCTCTAATCTTGATATCCTAAAAAAAAGGGTGTTGATATTGTTATGTGCTAATCTGAAACCTGATTAAAGTTTCATCATTGGGTGCATGTTCTTTTAAAATGGCTGCTTCCTTTTTCATTACATCTGGTTCATGACATCAGTTCAAGTGTTGAAATGGCAGCATGTTCAAAGGCCATTGCAGTGGAATGTTGGTTTGTTGTATTAACCTTGCATTTTTTTTCTCAGTTTTATTGGTTTTCCTATATGAAATTATGAGTGGTACTAATTCATTATACTAGCATGCCTTTACTTTTTTCCATGCACTGAATTTCATCATGTAAGGTTTAAGTTGTTTCTTGTCAGTTGCATTACTAGCACTATATTGTTAGCTGCAGTTTTTGTTGTACGTTGAATTCCTGTAATACGGAGCATTTAAGTGGTGTTTGGAATATTGCCGAGCAGAAGTTTCAGAAACTGCTATATGCTTTTGAGAAAGCTGAGTGAACATCCATCCTTAGAACCATGAACATTTGATAAGAGGTTATTTTACTGCATCTAGTTAAGAGTCTTGGTATGTTCGTCGTTTTTCCATGAGGAAGATGGCAGAATGCTCTAGCCTGATTTCAGTCAAACCAGATTAGTTTGGTGTTTTTCAGGTGCATCGCAGACATAACAGCAGTTTTCTGGATTTCGTTCTTCTGCGTCTTTTGTCTGATGATTGTATCGTGTTGTGACTAGGCTTGCTTACTGATGGCAGGCATCCTGCACCTTTGGTCTTCCCTGCAAGTGCAAAGGCAGCAGCAGACCCGAAGGCGAAGGTAGACGACGGAAAACTGAAAGTGCTTCCCCAAAAGCTAACTGGTTCTAGATCCAGGGTGACACCTAAACAGGAAGAGGCGGCGAGTACAAAGTTCAGCCGGGCAGCAGCAACTGAGAAGGTAAAAACTCGCAGTGGTAGTTTGGCAACTAGCTAGCTAGAGCATGCGCTTTGACTGGCTTTTCTGTGTCGATGAGCGTGTGTGTGAATTGTGATGGTGGGTTGCTTGCGAATGAAACGCATGCAGGTGGTGATATTCATCGAGGACTCTGACGATGACAGCGACGTCCGTGCTTCTTCCTGCGTGATCCTCAGGTCATCGGGATCAGGTAACACTGGAGGGCGAGCATTTCAGATTCAGGTAGCTTGTAGTAGTATAGATACGTGCGTGGTTTGAACTGAACAAGAAAGACGCGGGCTTTATTTGTGCGTGCAGGTGCAGGTGCAGGTGCAGGTGAGAGGGAGTGCGACCTGATGAAGGTGGGCGCGGAGGAGAGCCAGGAGATCATGCGGAGGGCCAGGAAGCGGAGGAGAAGAGAAATGCAGGCCACCGTTGCCAGCATGCCGCCTGAGGTTGGGCACTAGCTCTGATCGTACGTACGGTATGATATGCAATCGGTAATTGGAGCAGTGTTTGAATTGCATGCATACTCTAGAGCTAGGTAAACATGAATATGAAGACCGGAAAAGGATCAGGGGGTTATATTATATTATATATGCATAGACAGAGTTTGTTGTGGTGTACCGTTTGACTGTCTGTTGTGTTATAATAAATCATACAGGAATTGGATGGTGGGAATGAATTGAGCAGGATTTGTTGTATGGTTTTCTGCCCTGATGGATCTAAGAACCGACCGTGATCCGATAGATTGATTGGTTGATTATATATAGAAGAAGAAAGAAAGGGTGGTGGTCGGTGATCAGTGGACCAGCATGCCTGCCTCTTGCTTGTCTGTTTGCTGTTTGCAGCTAGCAGCAGTAGGTGCTGCGCGCGTTGCCGGATGACTGATAACCGGCCTGGGCCCTGGGCTTGAATGTAAATCTGGCAATCTACTGGGGCTGCCTACTGCTGCGTGGTTACGGAGTACGTACTACTAGTGTCGTGATCCAAAAAAGAAAATGGCAAAATGTGGCCCTGCACCTGCTGCGTGGTCGTGTCATCGTGTGGCTAAAAGGGAAATAATGACCGAGTGGGACTGCCACTGCTACTAGTATGATGCTCTGCGACTGCGAGCGAGCCTTTTATGCTGGCAAATGCATGCAGTTGTGGTGGGGTTGCTGCACGTATGGGGCGGGCGGCCTAATCGATCCATCTCCATCGAGCAGAGGAGACTGGCGCAGTGTATGATGAGTCCAGACAAACGGGACAGGCACTGCTCGCTGGGAGATTTTTAAAAATGAGATCTCCATTAGTCACGCAGTAATCTCTAGAGTTTATGATAATCTTGTTGTTTGGCATATGCGTTTGAAACTTGATCATGTAAATGGTCTTTGCGACTGGCGCAACTAGTCGCTATCTTGTAACGGTTCTGGCCTCGCTTTGCCAGAGTGATGCTTAATGAATTTTGGTGGGAAATCCCCCCCCCCCCGTTTGATCAAAAAAACATTATATTTTTATTGCATTATTACAGTAGTTGGGATTGGGAGTAGTAATTTGATTGGAGTACTATCCATACTTAGAGCATGTTTGCTTGTAGTGCTCCTCATTAATTTATTATAAGAAAAAAAAGCTGATAGATAAACTAGGCTTGTAGGCTGTAACGGCAACTCACCACCATGATACAATACCTGACACTGCACGTGTGTGTCTGCGTAGCCATGGATACTATATCCTACGTACGGTACTCATCATCGATCCGCGTTTCATTGCAGGCGGAAGAAAACGCATCAATTGGCACGGCGAGTTTGGTGGAGTAACGACCACCTCAGGCGGCTGCTGCTGCGTATAGTACGGAGTAGTAATCCAGGTACTTTGCCTAGTGCTGAAGACACATGGTAAAGGCAATAAAACACTCGGCAAAGGTTTTGCCGAGTGTAGCATTTGGCAAAGCCTAGACAGCAAAAAAAAATATATCGGCAAAGAAAATTTTGCTGAGTATTTTTCGTCGAACGCTCGGCAAAATATTTTTTGAGTGCTGTTGTGACCCTCGGCAAAAAAAAACGACACGAACGGAGACCAAACGGCTTGGCAAAATTATTTGTGTAGTAGCGTCCCGAGCCCCCAAAAAACCTTTATAGGTCTAGTCGCAGTAAAAATATATATAGCATAAGTTTATAAAAGAAATATTAATATTTATGACACCAAATTAAAAAGGAATACTATGAAAGCATATCACATATAAGTATATAACAAATAGAACGGTAATAATTTGATACCGTGGATATTGATAGGTTCCTTTCTATAATTTTTTATCATTTTTTTTTAAAAAAGTTTGATTTTGACTAAACCTATAAGATCATTTTTTTTTTTGGAACATGGATCCAAAGAGACCTAGTCAGCTAATTGTTAGCTAGGCGATACATTAGTACATGGATAACACGTATGCTGACCTCCCAAACAGTACCACTGTAGTGCAAGTATTGATAGGGTAAAAAATGAAATGAAAATGCTATGTGACAGAGACTTTAGAGATATGGACTTATGGAGTGGTGGCTTCAGAAAATGTATATATTATGAAACTGAAGAATGGGACAAGCACTGCTTTGTTAGTAATTTGTTTATAGTTGGGAGTTGAGCGACACTCACACTGCGCGGCCTGCAACCCACTACCATGCATACGTGGTGTTGGTGATGGTGGACGTGGTGGTAATGTGTATATTATTTCTACTACTGCTACATATCTAATATAAAATAATGGTGGTGCTTTGTTTAGCTGAATACTAGCTCTGGGAGTTGGTAACCAATTCGAGGTTACATAGTAGATGTGGCATGCATGTGAATTGTAATGTGATCCTTGGAAAAAGAATTTGTCAAAATCGAAAACGTCTCCTGTCCTAGCAATATATAAATCTAAGTAATTGTAATGAGTGCGAATTGCAAGTCACATGAATATAATCGAAAGGTTGTCTATCATATATAGTCGTCATGGCATGCAGCGTTTGTTTGTTTGTTTGTTGTTCCATGGAATGGAAGACAAAGGGAAGGGAGAGTCACATTAATTGCATTGCATATATCTCTCGTACTGCTACTAATCAAGTAAGGCCTTGTTTAGTTCCAAAATTTTTGGCAAAATGAGCACTGTAGCAATTTCGTTTGTATTTGACAAATATTGTCCAATCATGAACTAACTAGGCTCAAAAGATTTGTCTCGTCAATTTCGACCAAACTGTGCAATTAGTTTTTATTTTTATCTATATTTAATACTTCATGCATACATCTAAAGATTCGATGTGACGGAGAATCTGA
>Ga0182004_10001813_pt1 | contig 16132 bp, 13 predicted proteins | sample Sormic07211540_1_FD_120479 | JGI IMG/M metagenome (GOLD analysis project Ga0182004, IMG submission 120479) | Endophyte microbial communities from Sorghum bicolor roots, Mead, Nebraska, USA - 072115-40_1 MetaG | ecosystem: Host-associated > Plants > Roots > Unclassified | place: USA: Nebraska...
GGGGAGATCGGAGATGGACCGGGGAGAGGAGGAGAAAAAGGGAGGCCACCAGGTAGAAGTGACGGTCTTGGGGGTGGGTGCGGACCTCGCCCCATTTAGTTTCACCACATTTGATATTTTTTTCGGGTCCGTGCTCTTCTAGCAGCAACGCATTTTGGCCTTGTTTAGTTCATCCAAAACAAAAAGTTTTCAAAATTCCCTCTCACATCGAATCTTTCGGTACATGCCTGAAGCATTAAATCTAGATGAAAATAAAAACTAATTGCACAGTTTAACTGTAAATCGCGAGACGAATCTTTTGATCCTAGTTAGTCCATGATTGGACAATATTTGCCACAAACAAATAAAAGTGCTATAGTATCGAAATCCAAAATCTTTTTGCATCTAAACAAAGCCTTTGTCGAAATGAGTCACTGCCAACCCCTTCGTCTAGCAGCGACGCATACTGTAGAAATCTGTTTATATAAAATAAAAAATCGACTTTTAAAAATAGGAAAAAAAAGATTTTAATTATAGGCAAGGCTCACTGTCTAATCGCAAAATCGACTTTTAAAAATAGGAAAAAAATTTAATTATAGGCAAGGCTCACTGGCTAATCGCAAAATCGACTTTTAAAAATAGGGAAATTTTTTTTAATTATAGGCAAGGCTCACTGGCTAATCGCCTCGCGCATTTTTCGCGTAAAATCGCGTGCTTCGCGGCCGGTGAGATTCGAACCTGAGACCTCGCCCTTGCGCGTAGCCTCCTCTACCACTCCACTTATCACTCCATTGTGTCTTTATATTCCACCACCAACGTAGTACTTCTTTTGTACTAGTGTTAGTACTGAGTCACTCATTAATGCCACGTAAGATGAAAAGTTAACGTGGCGATGTCATGGTATGGAATTAGAATAGTTCTATGACATTTATTATGACATCCAGCTTTTTTATGTCACTAGATCAAAATGCCTATTACAGAATGCCATAATCTACATGATATTATGACATCACAGTCTATTGTCATACTAAATATGTCAAAAAATCATGCATTTCTTGTAGTGTCCCCTCACGCTCACTCTCTACCTAGCTTGGGTCTAGTGTGGGAGAAGGTGGGAGGGGAGTGGGCTAAAGCCCCCTCTACCCTTTGGCCAATAAAACCCATCCTTTTCGATGCCCCATGATCCTTTTGGCTATATATGGGATTTGGGAAGAGAGGTAGGTTGGGGGTAAAACTTTGTGATGACGTCTAGCTTGGAACAATGGATAGCTTATTAGCTTCAACTAGCCCATGGCGACAAGCATAAGCACAATAATTTATGTTTCCCCTCCCTCGTCCTCTAATTCCTAAGTACAAGTATATGTATATAACAGAAATCACCAAAAAAATCTATCAAAACATTTTCTCTCAATTGCTCATATGTCTCTCAAATTAAAAAATGAAGGTTCATTTCCTCAGTACAAGTATATGTATAGTTGTGTTTACCAATCAGAATGAGGTGATGAACAAGGTTGGTACATATTTCATTTGAATTTGAAAAAAAAAAAAGCAAGGGGCGCGCGGATAGAGTTGGTGGGCCAAAAGATCCGTTTGGGATACTCGTCCCGTTGCCAAGTTGGTGACAGGACGGCCGGCCTTTGGTGCAGCAGTCACAGCGAGGGCCCAAAGCAACGTGGACGGCAAACCAACATGGAGAGCTGGAGGCCTCTCTGTCCTTGGAGGCCCATGCAACTCGTTGCCATCCAGCAGCCGGCGAGTCGACCTGACTGCATGCAGCAGAGGCACCCAAAAAAAAAAAAATAACTGTGCGTTGACCGTTGTGTGCTCGTGGTCGACAATAGGAGTATATATGATCAACAACTCTTCTTGGTCGATGTTGAGTGGCTATAAACTAAACTGGCCAATTAGTATATATTGACGTGGAGAGACAAAAGGTTGGAGTTGGACGACACTAGGTAGTAGATTGTCATAATCAAAGTTATCAGTAAATAAATGTGCCTGGGTGTGGAACGTTTTGATGTCTTTGATATCTTATTTGTTTGATGAGACGAAGACTGTGCAGGCTAAATCACGTAGAAATATATATGTATAGTAGATAGTGTGGACAAAATTGATGAGATGTAGTGTATCCACAAGTAATAGTATTCTTTTTAACACGCGCATACACATTCACCCACCCATACACACCGAACGAAAGTGTCGTGCTCAACTGCTCATGTCACGTCGAATAATGGAAAGCTCAGGGAGTGTTTAGTTTTGTATACAATACAAAACGTAAAATACCAACTACTTTAAAGTGATAAAATTAATATAAAATACCAAATTTTTTCAGGATCATGTTTACTTTCATTTAAAATATAGAATTTATTGTTCTCATTAGGCTCTCTTGAGGCTCTTTTTGATATTTTTTTGGCCTCTTGAAGCCAAACTCCAAAATAGAAAATAACCACTTTTTGCTAAAATTTTTACATGGTTAGTTCTATTATTCAAAATATTAGACTAAAACTCAAAGTTTTTTTGAATAAAAAGAGAACTAAACACCCCCTTAGAATCCGTTGCAGAAAAAACTTAGCACGTAAATGTTTGGTTCCATAGATATATAAGATGGGACAGGAGTAATGTGATGTCCCGTTCATTTCAACCTAACATCACATTACTCAAAACCAAGTGCTCAATAATACAATCCGCATGACCTAACGTCTTTATTTTATTAAATACAAAAGGATACTTAATAAAATTAATTTACAACAAACACAAGGGTTTTATCTAATTTGAGGATGAAAACTTCGGTAGCAACAAATAAGTTCACAATTTAGAATATAAAAAATCTAGATTTTATGATACATCAGCCGGCAGTGCCCATCAGAGAACAACGGTGGATCGAGAGACTTTTTGTAGTTGTAAAAATATATATAGTAGATAACTGAACCTTTTGCTTTTTGCTTTTTTTTTCTTGCGAAAAGAAAACGTGTACTAGCCTTTTCATAGAAAAAGTAACATGAGACCACTAATGAAAAAATTAATAAAGAGAAAAGGCAAAAGTGAACGACTGGACGATCTCAATTGAAAATCAAAACTAATCATGAAACACACACACACACGCACAATCTTTCTCTTAATGAAAAGCGGATGAACGAATCGTAAAAAAACACACAAAAAAAACAAAGCCACGTTTAAATCATCACAAAAAACAAACCTTATAGACAACTTGAAACAGAACCGCGTGATACTCTGCTCTCTGCATCACGTTTTCCATGCACTTCCCACCCACCGAAGAGCAACGCGCAGCGTCAGTATATACTTTAAATTATAATCAATTAAACAAAAAGGAGGTTATCAGTGTTGACGCATCATCAGTTAACCATGAATAATGCTTGGACTTTGAATTTTTGAAGTCTCTTTTTCTTTATTTCAAACTCAGAGGATTCTTATTTTTCGTCATATATTTCCATTGGTTATGGTTAAGGGGTAGTTGGATCGAGGTTAGGTGAATCAACGCGTTGTTTAGGTGGCTTCATGTGTAGTCCACTTGGAAAACGGAAAAAAGAACTCTCTTCTCGTGCAACACACATCTTGATTGCACAAAACTTTTAGTGGCGAGACAACTAACCTTTACTGAATTTGTCAATTTGCACTGTATATATATGCAAGTGTTTACCAAATACAAACAGGACAAAGAGTAGTTAAGATAGAGACCAAGCTAACCCACATGTGGAAGCTAGCTGTATTTAGTTGTTGATCTTTTTTTAGATACAATTGCGGAGTGGCGAACGAACTCAATTTTGAAATTATATATTTTGATGTGCAAAACGCATGCTCGAGTTCCTTGTTCAAATTAAATCTCAGTACGTAGTCATTATTAATTGTCCGCACATGATCCTAAATATATAGAACGATTATATAGTTTATTTGTGTGCGTTTGGTCTTTCAACATGTTTATGTGCCAACTAATTAAGCCAGCAAAGTGCCAGCATGCCTTATTAGCAAAATCACATAGGAAGATGAGAAGAAATTGACTATCCTCCACTTGTCATGAACAATATACAATGTGTTCCCTAAGCACCATAACTTTTGGCGCCTTTCTCCAGGTCCATTTTTATAAATCTTTCTCCTATGAGTGGGCATTCGCAATGATTAGAGAAAGTTACTAGCTCTAAGACTATTTCTCCAATAATATTAACTTTTAGCATACAACTTTTACACATTCTCACATAACCTTGAAATGTCTGCAAGAATTTAACTCTTGACCAAGAGCTAGCTTTTTATCCCCGACTTCAGCTGCCTCGTCCCTACCACCGCCCCACCGCGGGTGCTAGGTTTCACCGGGCCCTAGCTCGCCAGATCTCCGATGAACTCTAGCCCCTGCCGCGACCGACGTCTCTCCCTTCCCCTATCGCCGCCATCTTCTCCAGCTCTAGCAAGCCTCCCCTACCCCGACCTGACTTGATCGCCCCTGTCGACATCAACTCCCCTAAGCCGCCCACCCACCATTTCCACCGCGTAGCCTACCTATCTCCCCATGGCTAACCATTATATACCCTATCAGAGTTGGAGAAAATTGGAGAGTGAGCTCGTAGAACCCTAAAAACCAGATCCAATTACAGCAAGAGGAGGAGGAGGACGATGAGAATGAGGGGCCTACCTGGCGGCGCATCCGTCACTACCGTGGCCAGATCTGCCATGGTCGTGCACGGGGGAGGCGGTGGGACTTGGGGAGGCCGCCGGTTACTAGGGAGGAGGCCGCTAGGCGCCAGGGAGAAGAAAGGTTGCCGGTCAGCAGACACACACACAGAGAGAGAGAGAACGAGTGGGAACAGGGGACGAGTGCGAGCGGGACACAAGGGTGTGTGGGCCTTAAGGTCACAACGTGTGCATTCTTATTTTAGCGTTTCTGTTTTTATAAATGTTTGATTCCAAGAACATGTTTGGAAAACAGAGCTAATTAATATATAGCTAAAATTGGCTCTAGTCCATTCAAACAATGGGCTAATATGTGGGTGAATTTTTTTAGCTAAATCTGCAACTAGTTGATATTAGCTAGCCAATTGTTAACTTTTAGACCTAACTAGTAACTAGCCATACGTATCCAAACAGGGAAAATATCTGGTGGAAACCACAACCTTCGTGAAAACTCGTGCAAACCACAGCAAAAAAGTTGTCTAAATTCACCAAAAAATCACACATGTAGATGATATGATGATACATAATCTTGTAAAATATCTTGTCCAAACTCGAATTTGTTTGTGAGATATAAAAATAATAAATTTCTAGCGGATCCTGTGAACAACTTTCTGGCTTGAAATTTGTTATTTTTATATCCCACAAACGAATTCGAATTTGGACAAAATATTTTACAAGATTGTGTATAATCATATCATCTACATGTGTGATTTTTTTATGAATTTAGATAACTTTTTTGCCATAGTTTGCACGGGTTTTCATGAAGAGACCTTGTTTGGATGCATATAAATATATCCACCTCAATGTTGGAGCGAACTCGAGTGAAACTATGTTTTATTTTGACTCCAATACACTTCAACCAAGATGGATTGAGGTAGATACATGTATATCTAAGCAAACCCTCGATGTGAAATTCTTCTAAAAGAGCTAAAAAGCAAAGTTTAGACACAGGGGCTTGAGACTTGTGATGATACACACATATAGTATATTATAAAGAGAGTAATAACCAGACTTCATATCGATGGATATAGATGATTGGGACTTCGATCAATTGTTGTGTTCATTCTTTGGCTGAAAACGCAGAAAAGAAAACCGCATGATGCGGAACACATCTCCACTGAATTACATATCGTGATGATGACTCTACAACTAGTGAGTAGTGACCTAGTGACTCTACAACACATCTCCGCCGATGGTTGGGACGAAGTAAAAAACCAGCATACCTAGTGAGTTAGTGACAGGCAAAGCGTCATCTATTATGAACAGATTTTACTCTATAGTGATTAGTACTAGTAAGTAAGTAGTGACGAGCTTCTGCTGCCCATTACTTTGGCCATTTAGTTGAAGTAGTATTCTTCAAGTTTTTTTTTTTCACGTAGTGACAGTATATACGATGTATATAGCTATAAACTAGATAAGGCAGCATTCAGTGTTCAGTGTGATATGAGCACGACACGTTCGTTTGAGTGTGTTATTTGGGTACTATCTACTACGGTACGGTAGCGTGTTAAAACCATGAAAAAAAGGATTTTACTGCTTGTGTAATTAATATAATGACATTATGTGGCGGATCAAAGAGAGATCCAGAGTTCCAGACATGCTGTTCTTCTCCAACCACCGACAGTTTTAGTTATGTCCACTGCACACTACATATTTCCAACCACCAACGGCAGTCACATTGGATTTTCTCCAGCTACGAGCTACAGACCATAACCTAGCTTATCCCAATATGCAATTGGTGGTTGGAAAAATCACGTGATTTGTGAGACAGTGACAACAATTGGTGATTTTTCGCTTGACCTCTTGCAGTATTGACTTTTACGAGTCATGTACTCCCTCCTTCCCACGTAAAAAGAGACGCTATGGCCTATGAGACTCGTGCTAGTCAAACTTTTTTAAAAAATTTGACTAAGTTTGTTTGTGGAAGATATTAGTAATATTTCTATCTCTAAATAAGTTTATTATAGATATTCAATGATCAAAATATTACATGTCATAAATATTAGTATTTTCTTAATATATAGGGTCAAATTAAATATGTTTGACGAAAGCAAGAATAATGTTTTTTATGGGACAGAGAGAGTATTAAATATTTGACCCCTATAAGATTTCAAATGAGAAAAGTTTTAACTATAAAATTTTAGTTCTCATCAAGTACTACAATTTCGGTATCCATCTGAGTTCATTCGAAAAGTTCAAAACATAACAATTTCAAATTTTGAGAACTTAAAACATGTATTTCTATGATACTCAATGACTTCAAGTGAAAAGGACGTCAACTACAAAGTTATATAGAACAACTTTGATATAAAGTTTGTCTTATCTAAATTCATTTTGAAAATTTCATAATTTTTCTATTAAACCTATTTTTAGAGGTAAATTACCCACCGCAAATTAAAAATGCTTTCTATAAGCGAATGATGCCTCCAGCTATCTCTAAAAATACCCTCCATTTTCAGAGATGATTGGCTAAATGCCTCTAAAAATAAGGGCCTGTTTAGATTTGAATTTTTTTGGTGCAAAGAGAAAAATTTTGTGGAATTGGGGCCTAAGAACTAAACAGGGCTAAAAAATTTTGGAGCTAAAATTTTGGGCTGCAACTGTGCACGCACTCTTATGGAAGCCCACCAATGACAACTGCAACTGCATGCAGCTCAAGTTGTCATTGGTTGGCTTCCATGAGAGTGCGTGTATAGCTACAACCCAAAATTTTGGCCCCAAAATTTTTTTGACCCCGTTTAGTTCTTAGGCCACAATTCCACAAAAAATTTTCTTTTTAGGCTAAAAAATTTCAAATATAAACAGCCCTAAATCAACTTGTAGTTTGGGTGGATCAATGATGTACGTGTGATGGCTTTATTTATGTCTCTGGTCTGCAACCCAGGGCGAAGACATGGAGGGACCAGCCCTCTCCCCATGGTGCACACTTCATTTATACATACAGAAAAAAAAATAATATAAATCAAAGCTTGGGCTTCTCTAGTAATTCAGCTACTGGCTTCGCCCAGGCATGTCACGATATGACATAATTTTTAGAGGTAGAGCACATTTGCAAATGTGCGCTAACTTTAGCAAAAATATTTTGGATTTCGCTACTGTAGCACTTTTATTTGTTTGTAGTAAATATTGTCCAATCATAGACTAACTGGGGTCAAAAGATTCGTCTCACGATTTACAGACAAACTGTGTAATTAATTTTTGTTTTTGTCTATATTTAATATTTCATGCATGTGCCGCAAGATTCGATGTGACGAGAAATCTTAAAACCTTTTTGTTTCCAGGGTGAAGCCTTGGTGTGGTTGGCGATCCGCTTCGAGTCGAGAATACCGATCGCTGGATATCTGCTACTGGTGACGTACCGAATACCGATCGATGAGAATGAACAGGCATGCAGCACACGAGACTTTGGCAAATGTGGAAGATATATCTGTGGTGTGTTTCGTTTGGTGTCTAGAAAACTCTGTGTAGTCATCCTAGGGCATGTTTAGATTGTAGATAAAAAAGTGTCACATCGGATATGTCGAAAGGATGTTAGGAGGGGTTTTTAGAAACTAATAAAAAAACAAATTACATAGCTCATCTGGAAACTGCAAGATAAATCTATTAAGTATAATTAATCTGTCATTAGCACATGTAAATTACTGTAGCACTTAAGGCTAATCATGGACTAACTAGGCTTAAAAGATTCGTCTCGTGATTTTCAACTAATCTATATAATTAGATTATTTTTTTTATCTATATTTAATGTTCTATGCATGTGTCCAAAGATTCGATGCGATGAGTAAAATTTTTTTGAGCGGGGAACTAAACAGGGCCCTAGTTAGCCATCCATTCAGGTCACTTGGTGGTTGAGATCTTTAGGTGATTTGTCTGCAAGTGCCAGGTCGTGAACAAAACACATCCTTAGTTCTTCCTTAATTCTGTATACTTTTTTTAGGAATAATTGCTTAAATTGCTTGCTGAAAAGTTTGGTCATTATTAACTGTCCACATAACACTCCCAAATATATAGAACAATGATGATGGTGTTAAATATAATGATGTGATCCTTTGGTCTTTCACCATGTTTCTCTAAGCTATATATATATTATATTACATACAAGGTGCAGGGTCTTGTACGTGACTTGTCGGCACTACCGAATCGATCGATGGATTTGATGCCTATTTTTTAAGCTGGCTGAAAAAGACGCCCACTATACAAAATAAAAACTCACGTTGTGCAACAAATTATCTCCACATGCAGGCAATATTCTGAGTTCCTGACTCCCGATCCATATGAATATGACTCAAATATATAAGGGCACTCACACAATACGGACTCTATCATAGAGTCTAAAGTTATTTATTACCTCGAACAATGTGGATTTGGAGTCTAAATAAGACTTGGAGTCTTATTTTTTTCTACCTCTTTCTTCAATAAATATGCTGCCACATCAGCAAAATACCATAAATAATATATAATTAAATGTCTTGGACTTTGTGATAGAGTCTTGCATTGTGAGTGCTCTAAGGGCAACCACAATGTATATAGACTAAGTAGTCCATATGAGCAGCTTTTGTGTCAGTGGACAATAGCTATTGTTGCCTCCACAATGTTTCAGTCAACAACTAGTTCATAAAGTGGGTCCCATATAAGATAAAAAATTATTTCTCTTTTACAATCCTGTGCAAAGCCAAGAAAGAGAGAGTGAGGAGTGAGAAAAAGTAATATTTTTTATTCCCTATGGGTAGTCCATAAGCTTATGGATACCTTTTGCGATGGACTCCTATATGGACTGGTTTCACAGTGTTCCAGTTACCTGATAACAAATATTTTAATCCTATGGACTATCTTATGACACACATTGTGGTTGCTCTACCCCACTTGACTTTTTGGTCCATTTGGCCACTAATTGTTTGATTTGAAGTTTGCAACCTGATCAACAAGCAGCTAGCACCATCGTCCCCTGAATCCCTGATGCTTAGTGAAACTGATGGAACGAATAAAAAGAGTTGAATTCACTCTGGAGTAAGTTAATTGAACTAAATCCATGGCGATGAAGAAAGCCATTCGTGCTCTGGTTGCCTAGAAGAGCTAGCTAGGATGACGATGAGCGGTGACGAAGATCGATTAATTTGAGTCTATGTATCATATCATATACCACAGTGTGGATCCAACAATATGAAACCCTTCTGCATGTGATTTAGCACTGTAGTAGCTAGTATAATATTTGCCTGGTTTAGTTCACAAAAATTTTCAAAATTTTCCATCATATCAAATTTTTAGATACATGTATATAATATTAAATATAGATGCAAATAAAAACTAATTACACAATTTATTTAAGCCTAATCAATCTATAATTAAATAATAATAATTAAATACAAACAAAAATACTACAATAGTCCAAGCTAGTTTTCCGCGAACTAAACAAAAAAAAAGCCTTAACACAAGCTCGTACGCAGCGAATCTCTGCGCTGGGACATACTGTACATAAAAACAGGTGCCCTTGCACGACGCCGTGTGGTCCTCTATACCATCCATCGCCGCCGGCCGGCCGGCCGTCGTGTATTTAAAGACCCGCGAGCTCTGCCTTGCTGCAACGCAACCAGCTAGCTCACCAATTCCACACGAGCAACCAGCTAGCCAGAGCTCATGATCATCGCCATGGCAGCCATGCAAGGACCAGGAAGCAGAGCAACGCGTGTCGTCGCCGTCTCCCTCCTCCTCGTCGTCCCCGTCCTCCTGGCAAGCCTCGCCGGCGGGAGCCCGCCGCCGGACCCGGTATCCTGCACGCGCGGCACGTCCGACTGCACGGTGACGAGCACGTACGGGTCGTTCCCGGACCGCACGATCTGCCGGGCGGCGAACGCGACGTTCCCGCGGACGGAGCAGGAGCTGGTGGCGGCGGTGGCGTCGGCGGCGGCGGCGCGGCGCAAGGTGAAGGTCGCCACCAGCCACTCGCACAGCTTCCCGAAGCTGGCGTGCCCGGGCGGGCGCGACGGCACCATCATCAGCACGGAGCGGCTGAACGCGACGGTGCGCGTGGACGCGGCGCGCCGGCTGCTGACGGTGGAGAGCGGCATGCTGCTCCGCGACCTCGTCAAGGTCGCCGCCGACAACGGCCTCGCGCTGCCGCACTCGCCTTACTGGTATGGCCTCACCGTCGGCGGCATGCTGGCCACCGGCGCCCACGGCAGCTCGCTGTGGGGAAAGGGCAGCGCCGTGCATGAGTACGTGGTCGGGATCAGGATCGTCACGCCTGCCCCGGCGAGCCAGGGGTTCGCCGTCGTTAGGGAGCTCGCTGCCGGTGACCCTGACCTCGACGCCGTCAAGGTCTCGCTCGGCGTCCTCGGCGTCATCTCTCAGGTCGGTGGTGTACGTACTGTGGAGATTAACTGCAGCATATATGATATATCCATGCATGCCGTACCATGCGTTTATTTGCCTTCAAGTAAAAGACATGAAAATTACAGAGCAATTACCATGCTTAATTATGGAGTAGTACGTCGTAGAGTAGAACGAACCTAATGCGTTGACATGAAAGATCAGATGGTTTTACAATTTGTAACTTGAATCAAGAAGCTAAGATAGATTAGATTTTATGCATGCATGATGTACTGATAGACGATGTGTGCACTGTGCATGCAATGCAGGTCACTTTTGAGCTGCAGCCGCAGTTCAAGCGGTCGGTGAAGTTCGTGACCCGCGACGACGAGGACATGGCGGAGAAGCTGGCCGTGTGGGGTGACCTCCACGAGTTCGGCGACGTGGCATGGCTGCCGCGGCAGGGCAAGGCGATCTACCGGGAGGACGACCGCGTCGACGTCTCCACCCCCGGCAACGGCCTGAACAACTACGTCGGCTTCCGCGCGCAGCCGACGCTGGTCCTTCTCGCCGCCCGAGAAGCCGAGGAGCGGCTGGAGGAGAACGGCACCGACATCGCGCGGTGCCTGGCGGCGCGTCTCCCGGCGGCGACGTTCGAGCTGCAGGCGTACGGGTTCACCAACGACGGCGTCTTCTTCACGGGGTACCCAGTGGTAGGGTTCCAGCACCGGATCCAGGCGTCAGGGACGTGCATCAACGGCGACGACGACGACGGCGGCGGCCTCCTCCTCTCCGCCTGCACGTGGGACTCCCGCATCAGAGGACCTTTCTTCTACCAGTCCGGCTTCAGCGTCGCCATGTCCAAGGTACCGGCGTTCGTCGCCGACATGCAGCGGCTGCGCGACCTCAACCCGCGCGCCTTCTGCGGGGTGGACGCCAAGATGGGCGTGCTGATGCGCTACGTGAGGTCCTCGTCGGCGTACCTCGGCAAGGCGGAGGACTCGCTGGACTTCGACGTCACGTACTACCGGAGCTACGACGAGGGCGTGCCGCGCGCGCACGCCGACGTCTACGACGAGCTCGAGCAGATGGCGCTGCGGAAGTACGGCGCGCTGCCGCACTGGGGAAAGAACCGCAACTTCGCCTTCGACGGCGCCATTGCTAGGTACCCCGGCGCGGCGAGGTTCATGGAGGTCAAGGACAGGTACGACCCGGATGGCATCTTCTCCAGCGAGTGGAGTGATCAGGTGCTCGGCATCAGGGGTAGCCCCAACGTCGTCGGGCCGAGATGCGCCATTGAGGGACTCTGCGTCTGCTCCGACGACGAGCACTGCGCGCCGGAGCAAGGGTACTTCTGCCGCCCCGGGAAGGTGTACGCCGACGCCAGGGTCTGCGTCTTTGAGCGACGCACACGACTCGTCGACGAGCTCTGACGAATGCAAGATAGTAGATCCATTTTTTAAGCTAGCTAGCTACATTGGTTGCCATTGTCTTGTGTTTGAAATTGAATTGGTGTAGATCGAACAGAGCAAGCATCATTTTGATAGGGTGCAGCACAGGGCGGGACAGGGTATGTGTGTTTACAAATAATGTGGTTTGTTGAAATATCAGATCAGTGTGGAATTATTTGTATTGTTTGATTGGAAGCATTTGATCGAACGGCATCTCTTGTGTCAAATTAAAGGTAGAAATCTTGGCTGTCTTTTGTCGTTGGTAATAACTTGTTATGTTACTTTTTGCATTGCGTTGGTTAGACTTTTTGGGCACGAGAGTGCTAGTCCACCGGGCCACATTTCTGAAGAGTGGTTGGGTGCTTCATGTCTATCCTTTTGCTCTTGTTCTTTTTTTTTACTTTGTTTATAGTCAACATGTGACAACATGAGAATACCTATTAATAAGTAACTTCTTGTGTGCGTTTAATTTGGTGTTGAATACCTATTAGTTAATCTATAACTTCTTGGGTGCCTCATGCCATGTTTCGTTCTCATCCAAAAACTTTTTATCTCATCTCATCGAATGTTTAGACACCTCTTTCAACATCACACGAAACATCCGATATGACACCCAAAAACTTTTCACTCATGAACTAAACGCACGCTGAATTGACTTTCTTTTTTTCCGGTAAAATGCAATTGAAATTGACTTGATTGACTATGACAAATCTCGATCCGGAGTTGCTGCATGCCATTGTTATCTCACTTGAAAACACCGACACCTTTGCCTCTGTAATCGATTACATTTATATTGTTAGGTTTCATTTTCAATATATGCATGCCTGGTAAGGTAGCAAGATGCATGACACACAACAACTTGTCCTTGGCAAGGCTTTATATTTGCTCAAACTATAATGCATGTGCCAATATGCCATATATATATAATATAAGTGTGGCAATGGACGAAGTTACCAAAGGAAGATCACCCCACCCCAAGCCCCATGTGTGAATCGTGAAAGTGACTCGTCCAGTGTGATGTTGACATCCAAAATTGATTAATTTGGGAGCAGTTGGAAACATGTGCATGCATACATGATGTATGCAATAAGCTTTTGTGTTATTTTTCTCGAAAGTCTGTGTGCACAATTTACCAAGAAGATCAAACATTAGTTCTTGCCTCCGGTGCAAATAGCCACCAGAAAAGATATCATGTTGGGCTGTGATGCTAATAGGCAAGATTAACCGAAGAGCCCAACATGAATGGCCTGGACCTTGGGCCGATATACTTTTAGGGTTGTCCGATTTGACGGCCCATGTATCGGTGGAACAGAGGGCAAGCAACCCGGGCCCATTTGGAGGAACTTGTACAGTTTGGGAGGATGCGGCTGCCGTGGCCAAATCGACTTGGACCCCACTCTCTTTTATTTTTTCTTAACACAGACATATTTTTAGTTCAATATAGGCCTTGTTTAGTTGGTGAGGAAAAAAATTTGGATGTCACATCGGTTGTTTTGTAGCATGTCGGAAGGGGTGTTCTGATGCTAATAAAAAAACTAATTACATAACAAGGCTGGAAACTACGAGACGAATTTATTAAGCCTAATTAATCTATCATTAGTACATGTAGATTATCATAGCACTTAAAGTTAATTGTGGACTAACTAGACTTAAAAGATTCATCTCGTGACTTCCAACTAAACTGTGTAATTAGTTTATTTTTGTATCTATATTTAATACTTCATATATGCGTCTAAATATTTGATGTGATGGGTGAAAAAAATTTTGGTTGGAAACTAAACAAGGCCATAATAACCTCGACGGCCCACACGGCCCATCAGAAAATTGAATTAATGAATGAACACCAAGACAATGCACATCAGGTTCCCCTATATTCGAATCACATGAAATCTATGCTTGTTAAGATCATGCCTTAAGCTCACATAGTTTTGACATTTCATCACGTCTTGGAGATCATGTAGAGTAAAATAGACCTAGACCTAATACTCTATGTGTTACCACCTCTGGTCAAGTAAAGCCTGGTTTGGTAGTGCTCCTTGAGGGACCCTAGCTCTGACTTCTTCAGTTCTTGACGTGAAGTTTTGTCAAATGCTAGATCAAGAAATGGATATATCAGAGAAGCACTATATATAGGGGAGAAACTATTTTGTTACTAATTGTGAAGGCATTTGACTTCCTTCCGACTTCGTGAGTGAGTCCGGATGCAAAGAAACCCTACTAAACATGGTCTAAAACATATGTGTTTTAGAGATGAAAGCCACTTGTTTTACCTTAGTTGAATCGTCCATTTTATTTGACTAGTAGTATAATTACTCCTACACCATGTTGACATGGCGTGACTATATATAAAGACTCAACAAATGTAAACAAAAGCTTATATGGGCTTGTTTGTTAGAGCTTCACTTTGACCTTTTTGAGCAGATTCCATGGAGTTCTACAAATGGTTGAAATGAACCTAGATTCTAGTGAAGAATTGATAAGAATCATTTCTCCATTTATATGCGAGCTTGGAGGTAAAAAAGAGACTCCGCTCTCCATTAATATTGGTTTAATCGTCAGCTGCTTCCTATCCTACTCATCCACCAAAATTAGTTCAGAGAATCAAAAAGTGAAAAGAATCGGGAGGTGGTGTTCTATGAATGCACTCGCTTTGGACCTTTGGTCATGTTATGTTTGTAATGAAAACACACAAGATGAGAAAAAATAGATTGCAAAAACCGGCAAACAAATATTTTGAGCTAAAAAGCACAAAATAGTGACAAAAAAAAAGGGCCCGTTTCAGGTAACAGCGACCAGCTGACATCCATCGGCACGTGAGCACGTGAATTCTACTTGAACCTCCTCTCTAACTTGGACAACAATACCCGTGCGTTGCACGTTGCACGGTGCACAAATTTGTGCCCACGCTACGATAACGCAAGTGTGGCTTGCAACTTAGATGACATATTACGAAAGCTACAGATCTAATCACTCAGAAAATGTAAAAGTCTTTTTTTTTCTCGTATACATGTCTTTTGAGCTTGTGATCTTTGGACGGAGCAACAGATGGTACTGGATTAACCTATGATGTTCGAATAGTAACGTAAGAAAATATATTATATTCAAATATTCAAGTGAACTATTTGTTATCTTTCGGTCGAGCGGACCGAAATCTCACGACCATAACACTGCGTGTGGGTGTCTGACACGGTGTCGAAAACAACGTTGGCTTGAGCTTATCAGCCCGAATATGCCAGTTATTTAAAAATATTTTTTTCTTCTAACAAATCAATCAATAGTACTTTCTGTCATAGTTTATCAACCAAACGAATAAGACGTGATAGGAGCTAGACGATTGATTAGCACATGACAATGGCATTAGTTATTTTTTAGGAAAAAGTCTATATAACCCTCCAAACTATTTAGAGTGGATTACTTAACCCCCCGAACTATTAAACCGGATATTCTACCCCCTCCCCCCCCCCCGAACTTTCAAAACCGGTCAAATAACCCCCTCGACTAGTTTCGGAGGGTGGTTTTGTCTTTTTCTATTTTATTTATTTTCGCTAAATCTTTGAAAAATCATAATAAATTATAAAAAAAATCATAAAATAAAAATTTTAATTTTGTTGGACTCCTGATGAGTTGATCTACACAGTGAATATATAATATGGTATACTTTAGTACAAAGTTTTTGCTGTACCTTTAAATCTATGTTTTTCTGTAATTAATTTGAA
>Ga0182004_10001814_pt1 | contig 16124 bp, 9 predicted proteins | sample Sormic07211540_1_FD_120479 | JGI IMG/M metagenome (GOLD analysis project Ga0182004, IMG submission 120479) | Endophyte microbial communities from Sorghum bicolor roots, Mead, Nebraska, USA - 072115-40_1 MetaG | ecosystem: Host-associated > Plants > Roots > Unclassified | place: USA: Nebraska...
GGGGGGGGGTTTTGTTTTTGTCTTGATTTATATTGGGGGTCTGTTTTTTTTTTTTTTTTTTGAGTTAGAAACTGGTGGGTGGATGGAATGAGAGAAGTGAACATGTAATTTCTGCAAAGACCAATGCAGCAGGAGTACTGGGCCTTCTGAATCTCTGTTGCATATGTTATTGCCATTCTTGCGTATTGAAATCATGAGGTCGATTTGGCAGCCTTGCCATAAATCATATTCTGAGCAACGCAGTCGAATTGGCTGCAAAATTCATGCATGGGAAGTTCTTTCCTATATCTGGTTTTCGACCCCCTTTCTTCAGCCGTTCAGTTTGGCTGTAATGACTGATGGTAGCCGAGATCAATCCTACTGACTACTGAGCACTAACCACACCGCACTCCCAAGTCAACTCCACTGCCCGCTGCGCTGCTCTTCGAGTAGTGCGCGCGTCCCGCGGCGTGGTCTCCGTTCGAACCGAGGCCCAGCTGCTGGATCGGATCGGATCGGCGAGGCAGCCAACCTATCCCGCCCGGTCCAGCGATCTCCGCGCCGGCAGCGCACGAGAGGGATGGACGCGTCGCACCCGAAGGGCGAGGCCGCGGCGGGGTGGGTGACGATCGAGGAGTGGAGCGGCTCGTCAGCCTCCGCGCTCTCCCGCACCGCCGTCCTCACCGCCTCCGCCTCCGCCTCCTCTCTCACCGCACACAGGTGATCTCTCTCTCTCCCTCCCTCTGCTTCGTCCCGAGCTTCGCTTCCTTCCCCAGTCATCTGACGTGCGCACGCGCTTGTGTCGCTCGCTTGGGCTACCGCAGGTTCGGCAGCCGATGGGGGCAGATCGGGAGCCGCATGCTCGGCGCCTTCGTGCCTGAGGTGAGTGACTGACACGCGCCGCCTCCCCAAGTCCCAAGCCCCACTCCAGCTGTGTCAATCTACGCAACACCGTATATGCTACTGCTAATCACGTCGTGGTTCCTTTCACTTCGTGTTGTCGTCGGCAGAAGCTGTATCTGTTCGAAATGAACCTCGCTGCTCGGTGCTCTTCTCCATTGTTTTTGCTTGTGCCCGGTCACTGTGACTGATGCGTGAGCCTGTATTGCCTTTGCCAGGGCTTTCCTGGGAGCGTGACTCCGGATTATGTCCCGTTCCAGATGTGGGATACGTTGCAGGTAAGTTTACCTGCACGACTTGAGCTGTCTCTGAAACCATGCTGTTGTATTCAGACATAATTAGTTACCTATGGTAAAAACTAATGCTACCTTGTCCTTGGTTCTCGGCTGTCGGCCTGTGTTGTATCTTCTTCTAGGGGCTCTCCACGTACATCCGTGCAATGTTGTCTACACAAGTAAAACTTTCTATTCTGCCTTTACAGTCTCCCCACTCGCTCTGTATCTACACACGTCATGTTTGGTTTGTGCATTTCTAAATTTGCCGTCTTCTGGAATGAACTGCTCCAGGCTCTTCTAGGTGCAATTGGAGTGGGAGAACAGTCTGCAACTGTCATAGGTGCTACTTTTCAGGTAGATGTTGGGCAAATCCATTGAACATTCAGATCTATGCACACTCATCTGATGGTAGGGCAGATTAGACAAACTTATGCAACACATAGTCCAGTTGTATCTGGTTTTTCTGACATATAGTATCCAACATGACAATGATTATTTTCGATCTAATGCCATTTTGATATCTAACAACCTTCCAAGGAATCATGTGTCGATGTGGGTTACTCGGCACAAACTTGATTCTATAGATTATAAAATTCTAAATTCCCCTGGCCTTTGTGAAAGTTCTCTTCCTTTTGTTAGGCTAATGTTGTAATGTTGGGGGGTTTTCCCCCCTTATTTTCCCCCTAACATATGCAATTCTGGCAGTGGTTTCTGAGGGACTTGACAGGAATGCTTGGAGGGATTTTGTTCACCTTTTATCAGGTATTCAGTTTTCTGATGTATTACGATAAACGCTGATCTTGTTACTGAAGCTTTGATCAGATGCCATTGCTCCTTCAAGGCATCCTTGTGAATATTAGTTCTGAACTTCTGATATACTTTGTCCAGCCAGCATATCAGAGTCTGTATTCATTTTCTGTGCCTTCTTTCCCACCAGGGATCTAATCTTGATAGCAATGCTAAAATGTGGCGTCTAGTTGCAGACTTTATGAATGACCTTGGTAATGTTCAATTGAAACCACTGAATTCAGTTACTATGCCCTTTTCATTTCACTCCCATGGCACAATTATTACACTGTTTTTCTCTTAATTTAGTGTACTGATTGTTCTTGAAAGTTCAAGTTACATATGATATGGAATATCAGGAGAACATCTCTCCCTTATTTGCTTAGTGTCAGTGAATCATTTACATTTTGTTACCATGCAGGAATGTTGATGGATCTCTTAAGCCCTCTATTTCCTTCATCGTTGATAGTTATAATGTGCTTAGGCAGCCTATCAAGGTCATTCAGTAAGTTTCTTAATTTCAGAAGTCAGAACTCATGATGAGGAACTTTCTGAGTTTTTTGGGGGCTAATTTGTCATTTCTATCTTCTAGCTGGTGTTGCTAGTGGAGCAACTAGAGCAGCACTAACACAGCATTTTGCACTTGCAAAGAACGCAGCTGATATTTCTGCAAAGGTAACCTATGGTATTCTTCAGAAATTTGTAGATTCGTTTTGGTATTATTTTTTTATAAATGAAGCAGCACAAACATACTCAACTTTTCAGGAGGGCAGTCAGGAAACACTCGCTACAATGATAGGGATGGGATTGGGGATGCTGCTAGCTCACATTACTAGAGGCCATGCTTTGAGTGTATGGACATCTTTTCTTTCTCTCACGGTGTTCCATATGTATGGTGAGTACTCTTTTATTCTTCCATATGTTTTAACCCGAAACAGATTTTGAACTTTTCCTACTTATTATCTCCTTGTCTGGCTTCTAAATTCTTGTGGCACTGAAGCATAGCCTATTTGCTAACACAGTCTAAATCTGCCCCTGCATGCAAAGATCAGGAAACAAACATTAGAAAGTCTTGCAGAAGCAAATGGAAAACAACCATACAATATTTTGTGGATTGCATGATTCTAGAGTGAAAATGTTTGCTGGATTCTTTCAATTAAAATGCAAGAAATTTCTCTTGGAGCTTGAATTTAGTTGGCATGTTGTGCTTTGGATTAGAAACACTTCTACTAGGTTGTGCTTTCATTAGATTAAATTTTAACTCCATATACAAAGAAAAAAAAGTTCATCCCATGGTTATACCTGTGCCTATCCGACTATCCCATATTTCTGTGTGAAATTTTTTCCTTAGTATATCATGTTTCTTGATGCTTCAGGGATTAGTTTTGAGAAGCATTTCTTCACATACTTCCACTTGTTTTGTTTTTGATGATCCAGCAAATTACAAGGCAGTGCAGTCACTTTCACTCACTACGCTAAACTATGAGAGAGCCTCCATCTTGCTACAGTACTTCAAGGAATGTGGTGACGGTGAGTGAGCTCCTTTCCTTGCAGTCATTATTCGTATTGTTTAGTACTTATCAAGCATGTGATATATCTGTTAAAATATTAATGCAAAATGTTCCATGATTTCATTCCTTTTCTTGATTGCACTTTTCCTAGTTCTTGCACCGCAAAAGGTTTCTCAGCAGGAACATATTCTTCCTTTTTGGTCAACCTGGAGGAAATTAAACAAAATTAAACTGCCACATGAGCGTGTGCACTTAGGTGCTAAAGCCTCGATGCTTACACACAGTGACATGTAAGTTCTATGTTCTAGTAAGCTATATGTTCCTCAATAGTCAATATCTGGGGATCTAAGATACACTTTTCACACTGTTCATCACATTTGATAGGTTGGTGATTGCAAAAACAAGATCCCACTATGAAAATAGTAAGTTTATGCCTTGGTTAATGTAACACAGTATAGAACTTTGCTGACTCTTCTTTCTGCTTCCCGAATTTTTCCAGCAAACTACCTTTTGCTGAATAAACAAGGCAGTGTTTACATTTTCATCCACAAGCTGGCAACACCAGCTGATGTTTTAAGGTCCTTCGTACATGGGCTCGTGTTAGCAAGTTCGACATCCCAGCACTTAGAGGCCCGTCGATGGATGGACGAGATGTATACCAATTTTATCTCGAAGGTAAAGAGCATTGTGCATCTGAGATGTTCGAGTTCAGCATTTTTGTGATATCTTGCATGTGGCTTTTCACACACAAAAAAAAAATCTTCGTTTTCTTTTCTTGTAACAGTTGCAGAGTGAAGGTTACTCAACAGAACGCCTTCTGTCGCATTCGATTCTTTGGAGGGCACACTGGCTTCACGGCCAGCATGATGAGAAGCTCAAGTAGGAAGAACACAGCAAGATTGCATTTGCTTATTCAAGGGCAAAGTAGACAGGAGTATCGCCCAAGTCACGATTAACTAGGGTGAGAACGTGTTAAACGTTGCTTGAGCATGACATGATGAAAGAGAGATATGAGTTTCACCAAAACAACCAAATACCGTTAATCGTTCGAGAATGTAGCACGGACTTCACGATAGAAGTGCTGGCATGTACGCTCAGGTCCAGCATGCTAATGGTTGCTAATGGTTCACAAACTACGTACATCCTTACCGCCTAACAGGAAATCCAAAGCAGCATTAATCACTACACAGACCAGTCTAGCACCGTTTGTTGAAGCAATCCTAGAAATCACTGTGCGGGGAACTCTTCACCACATACAATGCACCTACAGGAGATGCTCTCGTTATCGAGATGACCACCTGCCGATGCTGCAAACGGCCCTCCTTTTGTAGGCATCGCCGCCCGACCTCCGATGGATGCACAGACGCATCTCGCCTCACCATTCCCGTGACCTGCGCCTTTGTTCAAGGCAATTCGACCATTCACGTTCGACTTTTTTATGGCGGTTTCTGCAGGAGAAGGCCCCCGAGATGCTTGACACAAACTCTTTCTCTGATGCATCTGTTTCACGGGTGTCTGCTCCAGAAACTTGTTGGGCAACCGTGCAGGCATAGGCCTGGAAATTTCACTGCTGTCTGAAGGTGAAGGCCCACGGTACAGGTCCGAAAGCCGCCTGATCTTTGGAAACTCTCGCTCCTCTGAATTTTCATCTTCAATTTTTACCTGCACATACAAAGGGCAATTCTGATTAACGACAAATGCAAATGTATGGTTGGGGCATTTCAGACCTTAACAGTCAACAGAGCATACGCAAAGCAGAGTGCACCATTGAAAACTTGTATGCATAGACAGCACGCATCTCGGATACTTCAAGAAATCATGTCAACCATGAATGCAAGTCAATGTACAGAAATTAAGCCACTTAAAACATTGTGAAGTAATATGTACTAACATGAGACAGATAGACAGTGGTTACCACGACAGATTTGAGTAAGAAGTATACAATACTATTAGCAGCACTTTTTTTTCTCGAACACGTAAAAGAGCTGCTTCAATTATTTTAAGAAGAAACTATTACCAACACATGTACTACATCCAGTAGAAAAAACTTTGACATATTTAATGCTTGTAGTGATTAAGGTTTGACTAAATCTTGTCCTAAATGAAAAGTTTTTGTGACTGGAGGACAAAATATTACAAGAATTAAATAAACAAAAAAATGGTGAAGTACAGGTATTTAGTGAAAAACACAGGGTAAACAAATGTGTACCTCACTGTCTACGATTTTCATTTCATCTCCTTTCCCAGGCTTTACCACTGCAGATGCAGCAGCTGCCAAAGAATATAGTGTGGGCTTATGTGTGGTCTCCTCGACAGCAGTCAGCCCAGGCTCTTTCTTCACTGCATGTAGTGGAGTAAATCCAAATGGAACTCCCATTTTAACAGGCCTTGGGACATTAAGAGAGAACCTAATGAAGGGCTTCTTTTGAGTCCCAGGGGTCGAAACACAAGCTGGTCCAGCAGGTGAAATTGCAGGAGGGAGTCCGCGATGAGCTTCAGTAAAGCCTGGAGGAATGTCTGTAGGAAATCCTGGAGGAATGTCCAAAATTAGACTGGAAGGCACATTAGCACAAGACAGAGCAGCAGTTCCGATCTGAAGCTGAGAGTGAGCTTTTGTGAAGCCAGGAGGTACAGGAGAAAATTCAGGAGGTATGTCCAGCATGAGGTCTGGGCTAACCAAAGATCTGTCAGCAGGCTGACATGCAGAATCTGTAAAAAAAAATGTAAAAGTCAAAAAAAGCTTAACAAGATAAGGAACATTGGTCAAAACAGAATTTAGAGCAACCAGTGGGATAGTGTGACCTTCTAAGATAGAAGTGCTATTTTTCGCAGAGTCATGATGGCGACATCTGTCAAGAAAAGAAGCAGCAGGAACTGAGCAACTGGATGCAGGGTTTGAATCAAGAGTTCCAAGCACCGCCATGCAGTCATTGACCCTATCAGAATCCTCGCCTCCTGTTAAATCCAATACCTTGGCAACACCCTCATAATTGTCCCTAACTGTCTCTCTATTTCCTGTGACATCTGTTGGATTGCCTCCATTTGCACCCAATGTCATGCCAATATCAGCTTCAGCCCTCTCTTTTTCTTTGCCTTTTGTCACATCCAATTTCATGCCTACCTCCTCATATTTGTTACATGAGTCATTTGGTTGACTGGGATTGCCAATCTCCGCATTTTTTATATGACTGTTTGGCTGACATGTCTTCTTCCTGATACGCTTCTGACATGTCTTCTTCCTGATACGCTTCCCAAAAACACCCCAAAAATATAATTTGCCATTTTTTCCTGTTATGATAATAATAGTTCATAAGTAAGATGATAAATTTACACAAGCAGAGCCCCAGTTTTTCAAAGATATTAGCAACTCTTTAGTTTTTCCTAACATGCCCATGCAAACTCAACGTGCTCAAAGCTATCTGACTGTATAAGTCCACAATAGCAACAAAACCATCAAGTGAGTATTAAAAAATAAAAAAAAAGGATTGCTAAAAGAGAACGTAAGCTTAGAAAAAACACTAGTCTATGTCAATCACGGTGAAATTCGTAAAACAGGTTATATTTTTTTTGTCAGGAAAGAGATTATTCTTGTTAGAACAGTAACATGATGAGTAATAGAAACAAAACTTTGCACGAAAATGAGAACGTACTCTGATCTTGTGGTGTAAGCAACTTCGATGAAAACACTGCCAATTCAGTATCACCAATTTTGGTGAACAGGCCAAGGCCATGTGAACAAACTTTTTCAAGAAGCTGATCAAAACTCCGGTGTGGTCTGTAATAAGAAATTGTTAAGCTAACCAGAGAGCGCATGCATAGAGCAGAGAAACTAATCAATAACAAGGGTTTAAATGTACACAAGCATCTGCATGATTTCAAGAACAGACAGAACGTTTTAACATTTATGTTGTAGCAAGTTAGAGACACAGCGGTCAATACAAGTGTAATTGACATACATGCAACTTGGAAGTAAACGTACCAGAACCACTACAGGTGCTTCTTACAAATTTAAAAGCTACCCATTAGAGTAAACATACCTTTGGTGACTGCTCATAAACCATAGTCCAATATCCTCACTGTCGGGGGGTACCATCTTGAATTTTTTTGGCCACAGCTGGGAAAGAGGTACAGCCTCTAGATTTAAAATTTCAGGCATTTGGTTTGAAGCTTTATAAACTCCAACAGAAATTTCTAAAGGGAAATGAGCTTCAATTCCATCACAAGTATGTATCAGTCCTTCAGTAACATGAAAGTTGCCCCTAAAACAAAAATGGAAGCCTGATGTTAGTGGTTAATTGAAAGGAAAGTACATGGATACTAAAACAGGAAAACTATTACAGACTACACAACATAGCATTAAAAAGTGGCACTTCCATATTACAGGAGAAGGCATCATTATATTGCTTGAACATTTTGTTTGCTTATTGCATAGATGATTTCTGTGATGTACAAAATCAAGGTGTTAAGATTTAGTTTCACTGCCTAATAAAAAACAAGGTCCATGGTTTATAGCACAGTTTCGTTGAAAGGGGGCAGTTCATGTCATTATCATATCAAATGTGGGAAGATGTTAGTGTGATATCTATGAGATTTGAACTTGAGACCAAAATCAACTTCTGTTCAATTTGGTGGCAACAATATTCAGGGAACGGGCAAACTTTGTTGGTAGAGAAATAAAATCTGCCTATTAGGAGGAAGCTGAGAAAAATCCTGCATATACCATCCATAAAATAGGACTGGTTACACCCATACTGCGATACATGCATCCATACAAAAAGAAGAAGAAGATGCACTAGCCTATACTGCTTACTTCCAGCAGGCTTCTGATTGATAATGTTTGTTGTGCAGCTTCATATGCAAGATTAATGATGGACCTGTTTCCAGAATATCCATGTTATGACGAGATTCTGTAAACAAAAAATTAACAATAGGAAACAGAAATCATTCACTGTACTACACTACTACTGTACATGCTCTATGCACTGAACTTAAATGACCAAATACTTTCTGTTCTGTAAAATCTTCTTTTCCTATTAATAACAATGGAAAAACAAGCAAGTACTACAACTCTGCATTCCATGAAGGCACAAGGAGAAAATTAAAATGAGCTATCAAACAGAAGGATAAGACTAAAAAAGAACTGTAGCGAAGGTACTTAAATAGTATTTATCGGATACACGCATGAATATTTCAGGCATAAAACACTAATTTGAAGGAAAACAAATGAACTAAAACAACCAATTAGCACTGTTATAATAAAACTGCAACCTGAGTTGCAGTGTTATCAGCTGGCTGAATGGAAACAATATGTTTTTAGGTTTCACCAGCAAGGTCATGAGTAAGTGAAAGGTAACTTATAATGCATGTCTTTCACAAAGAATTTTTCTGAGTTGCTATCACATATTAGGATAATCAAATACCTGAAGATCTGCCATGGCTAATTGATGACCCTGAGTTTCTTTCTTGCGACGCTGCACCATGTTGCGCAGAAGGAATGGACTGCGCGTTGTGTTTTGGAGGAACCTTTTGGCACTGCAGCATGACCAAATTGCATTATTTTTGTTTTAAAAAAACTGATCTAAGATTTGGGCTTGATCTAGTAGTGTATTATTACAATATACCTCTGTGGAAGATTCACGGTGCACAGGTATTGGGGTCAGCAACACAGGCTTCACACTACGTTCCTGTATGATGGGAGCAGCAGTTCTTGTATCAGGATAAACCTCAACTTTCCTTTCACTAAGCACAGATGTTGGACTTAGCAATGCAGGCTCCACAATAGGAGCTTGCAAGACAGGAACTGTAGTACTTGTTGTAGTTAAATTGATGTCTCTACTGCACAACTTTCCACTCTCAGGTGTGCACACACTCTTAGAGGTTCCTGCCTTTGTAACAAGAGGATTGTCACTTGGATGTGGAGCACCAATTTGCTTGGGACTAGGAGACATAGGATTTGCCACTACCTCTTTTGGCAAACTAGGGGACACCTTCTCACTGTTCTGGCCTTGAGAATGCAAAATACTTGAACTGGAGCTCCTGGCAAGTGCTTGTGTACTGACCATTCTGTCTAGATTTCTAGGAATAGCATCAGTATTCAAATTAGTACTCAAAGGCTGTGAGGATTTGCTACATGGTGATGCAAGGTTCTTCAAAGAAGAAATGCAGTGAGTGACAGAGCTACTTATGTGCCCCCCAGCACATGGGTCCCTATTTTCAGCTGTCTGAAGCCTCTTATGGGGTAAACAAGAGTCATAGGATGACACTGATGGCATAGGATTTTGAGCGAGCGATCTGGATCCCAGAAGAGATACTCTACGTGAACTTGGAGGTGGTGTGACACTTCGTCTGCAATGTTTTTTCTGTGACCCAGCTGACCCAACAGTTCTACCATATGGTTTCCGATGCTGTGAATAGGTAATTTCTTCTGCAGGAATCAGCTTCACTCTTCCATCAGGTTTTGAATATGTACCACCAGAAAATCTAGCCATCTTGAGCTTATCTTGAGAGTCTGGTTCTACAATTCCCTTGGTTGTGGATGTTGCCTCATCACCGTGGTGCATTTGGTCATGTCTGGATCTAAAATAAAAACTAGTGTCATCAACGGCAAATCAAATATGGCTAGAATCAACATAAGAAACTGAGATTTGGCACAGAAATGCATTAACTTCACAGCATTCAGGTAACAATCTGCCAACAGTCTACACAGACAACAATATATGCATAATTAAATGGTGCAATGGTTCCTTGATTCAGTTATTACACCTCCACTTTTGGAGAAATAGGAAGCATAAAAGATAGAACAAGTTAGTACACCATATGTTCCAAATTAAGGAGTCAGCTACAGCCAGAGTTTTAGAGAACACTTAGAAAAAAAGGAAAAACAGAAACATAAGTGTAGGGCAACTCATCAGAGAAATGCAATTTTCTCAGTATAACAAAGCAACATCTTCAAGCATATATCAATTTTGTATCTTATCATATACAGCTGTATTGAACCTTGAACGTCTAAATATAGTTCATTCTCATTCACAGTTCCTAGTTTACTTTGGCCAAACTGATATATGTTTGTTTTTTAGAAGTAGTCCTATACAAAATGTCAGTGTAACATTTATTCCACCCCCACCCTCCCAAAAAATATATATATATACACTAATTGTCATGATGAATGAACAAACTTATACTAGGACCATTTACTCTCCTCAATGCCCACTCATGAGAAGGATTTCCCAACACTAACAAGAGCAAATACAAATCACATTGATCAACATGACATCTTCAAGAAATTTTGCGAGCCAAAATGCAAACAAGCACAAATGAAGCCATTTACACTTTTTTGTGTGTGCATAATACAAGCACGAAGTGCAGTAAGCGGGAAGTATACCTTGAGTGTTGCTTGCACTGACAGCAGGCGTTATTTCCTGAACCGCAAACACATGTTGCACAAACTGTGCCCTGAGGAGCAGAGCAACGCAGATGTAAAGTTGTTTCAAATACAGGATAGGGTACGTGTATTCCAAAGCATCATAGAAGACACAAAAAGACAACATAAATATTAACAGCAAACATTTGTGTAAGACGATCAAATCTAATTCAAGAGGTGAATTTAATTTCTTCAGTTATCAGCATGACAAAAATCAAATGATGGATAAAACAGAGATGCTCTGCTGGAAGCCCGCACGACAATCATGTACGAAAGCATAACATAAACGTGAGAGATGAGAGCAGGATCACATCACAGACGCTGTCTACCTAATGGAACAGATGACTTCGCACCAGTAGATTTCACGGTAACAAAAATAATCCGCAGAAACTACCAAAATAAAAGATTAAAAAAAAACAGCACGAATTTGGTGAAGCACTGGCATCAAAACCCCACCTGCAGCTACTACTACACACAGGACATGACAGCATTACAAAGCCAGGCGGCATTGCGCAATCTATAGGCGAGGGATCACGAGCAACAACAAGATTAAGTCCTAAAAGGTATAAAATAAAACATTTCCTCATTGTCCCCCGGCCCCCGCACAAGCAAGCGCGAACACAAAACCCTCGCACGGCAAACAGAGAGCAAGAGCATCTCAAGCAAAAAAACATCGCATTTCAATTTTCACTTCACCCCAACAAAACCCCACCGAAGGGAACCGCGATCGGCAGGACGATTTGAGGAAACACAGCACGGTCACGCAGAGAAGAGAGGAGGGAGGGGTCCGATCACCTGCGCAGCCTTCCGTGGCGTGCCGGGGCGGCGCGCAGCCGGCGTCGTCGGAGGCGGGGGCGGCGCCCGCGCCCGCGCCGGGTGGGAGGTGGGGGCGAGCCTACTAGGGTTCGCTGGCTGCCTCTCCACGTGACCCATTTGGTGGATTCCTCCCTCGATCGCAAGTTCGCCGCGGTGAGGGGCGGAGAATGGGAGAAAGAGGGTTTTGCTCGCGTGGTGGGTGTGTGCAGAGTGCAGTGCACAAGGAACACGAGAGCAGTTTTCAGCAGCAGAGAGGCGACGAGGTGGCTCGCAACAGAGAGAATGGGGTTTCGTCGGCCTCCGGAGGGACGTGGTGGATGTGTCTTTCGGCCGATTGACACATGGGTTCGCAAGGCGTGGGTCTATCTGTCAGTGAAATGTGTTCGTTGCGGAAGGCGTGCGTGCCCGCATTTCCACGATCGAGAAGCTGGCCCCACGTCCCTCGTGGGCTCGTCGGGCCTTCTTCGGCATCGGGCGCTACATCTGCAGATCCACGGCTGGTGATTAGCATGCATGCCAAGACAAAAGGCCTTGAGCCCTTGACGATAGTGTGACCAGCTGTCATCCGAAGTATAATGCGGGTAGAGTTTGGAGAAAATTTTTGATTTTGAGTATGCTAGCATTTTTGTTTGTATTTGGTAATTATTGTTTAATTATAAATTAATTAGGTTTAAATAATTTTTTTTATAAATTATAGATAAATTATATAATTAGTTATTTTTTTAATCTACTCTATATATGTAGCGTAAGATTTAATGTGACGATAAATCTGAAATTATTTAAATTAAACGGTCTTGAAACGCTGGCTGCTTTGATCGGAAGCGGGAGCCGAAGCGCCGCCGCGTGACACGAGGCAGGATTGTTGGAATCGAGGATGATCAGCAGCACATTTGCAAGTAGAACCCCTTTCGTTGATGAATTACTCTCTCTCTCTCAAAGCTTCAATTCATAAAGTTGTTTTTTAATTTTTTTAAAATTTTGATTAATTTTTTTAAAAAAAAACACAAAGATTTATGTATCAAATTAGTACTATTAAATTTATCATAAAATATATTTTTATAAGATATTTATTTTTTCTATAAAGTTGATCAAGTTGAAAAAAATTAACTGGCATGGATTCTATGAATTGAAGCATTCCCTGATAGAGAGTATTTAAGGCCCCATTAAACACAAAATTTTGATAAGAATGATACAAAAAAATTTGATAAGAATGGTACAGAAAAGTTTCATCAGTTCATTTTCATAAGAAAGAATAGGACAGAAAAGAATTTCACGTTCCAAATGGCACCTAAGCAGGCATGCAAGCTTGTTCGTTTGAATTTATCAGCCGAATCTGTTAGTCATTCAACAGTATTTCTCTCTCATAACAAATCAACTAACAGTACTTTCTGTTATAGCTTATCAGTCAAATGAATAAGCCAATGATTGTGATTGAATGATTAAAGAGGACTGAGGTGGTGTTTGGTCAAAAACCGAGCGAAGACATAAACAAATAATGTAATGCAAGGAAGACACATGCACACACATTCGAGAACCACATATTTCATTAATTCTTTCTTGAATATACAAAATATATGACCAACGAAAAAAAGTCTTCTTCCGTCTTCAGCGTCATGCTTAAGGAGAGGTCTGACTTGTAGAAAATTTGTGTAGTTCGCTGATTCCCGGGGCCTATTGGGCGCGTCTAGTTAATTACATCTGCAAGACGAGCTTGCGAAAAACCTCCGATTAAGCTGCGCTTTATGATCGTCAAGTATTTAATTGATCGTCGTCATAACCATATGCGATATATGGTATAATAATTATGGGTGGCTTTATGTCGCCGAAACTCGGTCGTGACATCGCCATCGCCACGTCGGAATAATAAACGAAGCATGTTGATGAAGGGGATGACTTTTGCCTCGTCGGAGCCCAGTCATGTACGCCGGCCTTCATTAACACGGACATGTGTAAGTTGCTTTTGTCTCGTCGGTGCCCAGCAACGATGTGTCCGATCCCGTTAATTGGGATGTGTAGATGGACTAGTCACCTCGCTTCGTCCGCACTTGGCCAGAGTTTCGTCTAGCCTCGTCGGTACTAAACATAGATAAATATATAGTAGAAACCCGCCACAAGTTAGCGGTATAAGTATGATTTAGACGATGCCTTCTCATGAGAATAAATCAACAGCCTTCCGACATCAATATTTCATAACAAAACGAGGCGTTCTCATCTTGTGTCTTGACTTTTCATTATCGCAACAAGCGGGGGTTTCCCATATTGCGCGCTGTGGCGAGCGGGGTTTCCATCTCGTGCATCTTACCTTTTTATCATCACGAAAAGCGGGCGTTCCCATCTCGAGCCCCGCAACGAGCGAAAATTTCCATCTCGTGCGTCTTGCCTCTTTTTCTATATATATACACCCTGACTTTGTCATTAGCAACTTGATAGACGACCTCGCACGGTGAGGGTTCTGACGTCGTCAAGTTGCTGGCCTTCTCACGATAGTAGATCAAAAGAACAAACGACTTTCAGCGTACACTCTCCGCCGCCGCAGGAATAATAGAGTAGACCAAAACGACCTCTCCGCCGCCGTAGGAATAATAGAGCAGGCCAAAACGACCTCTCCGCCGCCATCGCTACGAACTGAAATTTCTGTCTCGCGCGCTGCAACGAGCGGGGCGTTCCGTCTCATGTGTCTTGATTTTTTTTATTACTCGACTTCATCATCAGCAACTTGACAACGACCTCGCGCGGCGAGGGTTATGATGTCATCAAATTGCTGGCCTTCTCACGATAGCAGATTAAAAGAATAGATGATTCTTGCCATATCATAATATTTACACAGATCTGTATCACATCTTGACTGATTGCTCACCAGGAAACATAACAGCCGGCATAGATGACATGGTCTTGGTTAACTTGAAGATGTCGCCGGCTTGATGGACGTGAACTCGTTCGATGCGGAAGGGATTGGCGCTGACTTGCGTCTCGGCAGCTTGTTGGCGTGGAGGGTGCAGCAGCTTTTGGCCTTAGCCTGGATGTACGGCGTGCGGAGCCTGGATGCCTGGAAACGATGGGTGTTTATGCGTTGAGCCAAAGAGCCTGGCGGCGTGTGCGTCAACGAGCAGGGGCGATCGAATCAGAGCCTGGCGGCGTGTGCGTCAAGGAGCAGGGCGATCGAATCTGGCAGAGCCCTGGCGACGTGTACGTCAATACTTAGAGCTAAAAAGGCAGGAACCGATCAACCCTCTGTTGGCCAGGGCGTTGATTTATATAGGGAGAGCAGGAGGTGTTGGCCTCTTCGCCAAGCAAACACGTTAAGATTAGATCCAAAAGGAAGTTCTATCTTTACAACCGACAGCCCATGACTAAGAAAATTGCCTTTTTAACGACTCCCATCGGCTTAGCATACGTGTGTATATACACGTACGCGATCTGTCATTGACCATGAATTATTATCTATTACTCCTGTGCGTGGGCATGAGTTTGTTACGGGCACGAGTCCGGTATACTTACGATGAAGTTAATCACTCTGCTTTAGGGCATGTTTAGATCCCAAATCTTTACATCCCAAAACTTTTGGCTGTAAACTTTAAATTTAAGTAGGTATTTAGATGCTTCTCAAATTTTTTGGTCTGCAAGACACATGACACGGGTACCCAAGCAGGTTTACACAGTTTTGGGGCTCCAAGGTCCCAAATTCCAAATCTTTACAGCCAAGTTTACAAGCCCCTATTTAGATCCATTCTTCCAAAAAGTGCTCATTTCTCCAAAAGTTTTGGCTGTTTGGCTGCATCTAAACAGACCCTTAATCCGCTGCGTGGTTCCTCAAGCTCCATGCGTGGCTGCAGGTTGGGATGGCAGGCGATAAGATTGTGCCCTATTTGCACACAAACTAATTGATTGTTTAGCCCTCCGTATATCACTGCAATATATTGCATTCATATATGTCATATAAATTATATCCCTTTTAGATCATGGATCTAAATAAGTTTGTATCTTATTAGTATTCGAGTCAGACTCTCCACAGCGCGCACTCCACGACCAGCTCACTTGTCGCGCCACATCGAGGCACAACGCTTTACGGCGCGGCTCTGCTGACTGGCTCCTCGACGAGACCAGCAACATGTTGCCTCGCGCGTGGTGGCTCGCCATGCATGTATGCACGCATGGAGCTCTAATAAACCTTTAGTATGTCATGAGACACGACCAAATTCAGCCAGCTTGTAAAGTATACGTATTCCTCATCACCTTTATACGTGACATAGCAAAAATCTCTTGTGTGTATAATCATGGGTATAGAGAATATCCACATAGTTATTTTGAGCCAATAATTATTTATGACCAACTTCTACTCCATGGATTGATCTAGAGATCATTGAACACACAAACTTAATTAACACCATATAATTCTATATACATATATATATATATATATATATATATATATATATA
>Ga0182004_10001815_pt1 | contig 16123 bp, 6 predicted proteins | sample Sormic07211540_1_FD_120479 | JGI IMG/M metagenome (GOLD analysis project Ga0182004, IMG submission 120479) | Endophyte microbial communities from Sorghum bicolor roots, Mead, Nebraska, USA - 072115-40_1 MetaG | ecosystem: Host-associated > Plants > Roots > Unclassified | place: USA: Nebraska...
AAAGCTCCTCGGCTGTCTAGATGGAAAAGAGTATTCAGGGCTGAAGTTGTACTTCACCTTCATAGGTTACCTCAGCACAAAAGAGTGTTAATTATGAATTACATCAATAGTTTGTAATAGGCCTCTCTTCTTCTCCTAGTCTTACCCCACACTCCACTCTTTTCTTTAGGTAAGTCTAGGTTTGTCCTCTCTCTCAGTTAGCTGCCTGCTAACTTCACTTATGTACACCCTCTGTTTTATTAATTTAAGCACTGGGAAGCGAAGCTTCATAGTTTTTCCTCAAAAAAATAATAGCCATTGGATCTACTCTATTTTATGAAAATTATAAAGACTTCTACCATTATTAAAATATAGTAACCACTTAAACTTGCATAAACTATGAAAACCAAATTCAAATAACCTCCATATTTGCATCTAAATTACCCACCACGTATGTCGTTTTCAAATATGGATTAAAATAACCCTCTAAATTACCCACCTCTATATTATGAAAGGTAATACAAATTAACACCTAAATTTGCATGCAGAACACAAATATATATACTCAATTATGAAACATAACATAAAGTAACACTTTAAATTTTGATCTAAATTATCCACCTCTATTGTTATATAAAATAAACTAAAATATCCATCCAATTTATGTACAAATACTAATAATTTATCAAATGCGGAGAAATGCTCCCTTAACAAAGCGCATGTCTATGACATTGACAATTCACTCTAAATTATATTAATACTCCATGAAATAGATTTTGTAAGTTATTATTTTAAATAGGTTTATTATATATTTTGAGTAAACATTATGACATGTTAACTTAGTTTTAAACACTATATTTGTATAAAACAATAAATATTAACTAAAATGCTTGACATATCTATATTGATACTATAATGGTAAGAACCCTTTTCTTGATAATAAAGCAATAACTACACATATTTTTTATAAGAAAATTCAAATATCTTGAGAAGTTGGAGAGGTTAGTATATACTAAAAAGTGGATATACCTTACTAGTCTTCGATATCAGGAAACAATGATTATAAGGATTAAATATGAATGTTCTGAGGTTAGAACCATTATGTCATCCTATATCTCATTTCAAGGTCCACCACCATCTTGAGCAATATGGTGCATTTTTAAATGGCTATTTATGCCATTGTTGTACTTACGAGTGCAGTCTAAATCTTTATTTTTTAGTAAAGTACAAAATAATTATTGATAAGAAATACAACAAGGAAAAGAGTTTCTGACATAACTCGAGGTTAGAAAATTTGTAGAAATAGTAAGATCAAGAGAAATAAAATCTAGATTCATAATTTCATGAGATATGATCGAGCTACAACGAAAGCCACCATGCTTATGCCTAACGAAGATTATAGTTCATGCAAGACCACATGTTGACGAACTAGCTAGTTTTGCTAATGAAACATAAAAAGATTTGTTTTTCAGGGAGACATATATGTATCATTCTTTTAGCTAGCTAACAAGTCCTTTATGTGCTATATTCAAAATCAACTATTTCTTCACTCAATTGGTTTATATAATGTTTGTAATTACTACCGCTAAAAGTTGAGATTCAAGAAATGATGGCATGACACATAAAATACTTCTGTTTTATATTTCAAGCTGGCACACACTTTATTAGCAAAGAAATTCAAATTTTAACTTGCCTAACTTCCTAATAATCTTCTAGTTAACCCACTTATGTATTAGGCAAGAAAGAATGTGCAGCAAAATCACTCATAAACGACGAAAAGTCTACGTCTTCCATCATTTAATTCATTTTCATCAACAGATGTCTAAGAGCAGCTTATCATAAGCCTCTAAGGCACAACATATAATGTGGGGTGCATGTGTGTGTTGGCACTACACATTATAGATGATGATGACAACTAGGCAAGGTATAATCACTAGGCCTAATTGCAATTGCATCCTTTGACTAATCATAGCCACTCCCTCAAAAGAGAGAAACCTCGAGTCCATTTTAGAACCTGGGAATGGTCACTAGCTAGGGGACCCGTAGTCACTAGGAATCCACAGCCCTTTTGGTGCACCTTTATTTGAACTTGCATGCCTCACGCTCGCTTGAGGCTTGTCAATACCATCATTGCCCATTACGTGGCTATTCGGAGAATTTCCTAGTTTATCGCTCACGCGTGCAGCTTTGCTGGCTCAACTGGAGACAAGCTGCAATGTTCAATGCCGTGCCGGCCTTGGTTGCATCATACTGCCACTCGATTTGGTTTTGTTTTGTGCTGCGCAGAAATTGTTCTTTTTTTTTCTGTTCATCATAAAAGAAAAGGAAAATAATTTTCCAACATTGGAAGTTGCGTGCAAGGCAGATCACTAGTTCACGTCTGGCTATTCGCGTATTTTTTTCGTGTAAAATCGCGTGCTACGTGGTTGGTGGGATTCGAATCTGAGACCTCGCCCTCGCGTGTACCCTCCTCTACCACTCCACCTATCACTCACTTATGTTTCTATTAGAGTTTAGTTCACCACATACTATCATAAACCAAGCATAAATTGATTATTTGAGACCTAAACGGATTCAAATGGAAAAGTCGTCAACTACAAAGTTTTACAACTTTTTAAGACCTACAACTTTTATATTGGTAATTCCTTCATCCGAGGTCATTTACAAAATTTAAATTTCAAATTTGAGAAATTCAAACGTAGTTTTCGATGACAAGATGATTTTAAAAGAAAAAATTATCAACTATAAAGTTTCATAACTTTTCAAGATATACAACTTTCATTTTGACGGTTTTTTCAAACAATGTCATTTGAAAAGCTCAAAAAAATCAAGTTCAAATTATTTCTATAGGCGGATTTCTGTAGAAATATATGATTTCTACGGGCGGTTTTGTTAGGAAAACCGCCTGTAAAAATTGATTTTCTCAGGCGGTTTTGTAGTCGGGTAAGTCAATTTCTTTCCACAGGCGTTTTTTAATTAAAACCGCCTGTAAAAATTATGTTCCACCGCTGGCTTTGAGCACTTTTGTACTAGTGGATTTTTTAAAGAAAAAAAACTTTCGCAGTGGAGTGGTTCATTGAAGGGCGCAAAAGCTGAAATTTGGCAGCCCATTTCCTGGGTGAATGCCACAAAGTTTCAGGGAAAAGCCTCTTTGGCTATCAATTCCCTCTCAATTTGTTAATTTGAATACCCATAAAATGTACATCCTATCCCGGCCGCCGCCGGGTCATGGGCATAATCATGTCGATGCAATGCAATTCTATCTCTCTCACTTGGAATGGAAGCGAAGAAAGAGAAAGCCATCATACTTGCATGGAGTCAACGTCATTATATTTCTCTATCCGCCGCCTAATAACCCTATTATGCCTCTGTCATGTCGTCACACGTATATATAAAAAAAGTTTCTAAACCGTATGGGGACAAGCTAAGGCTACCGAATATATAAGTTATCCTCCCCATCTCCAATAAGATTCCAGCGAGTTTGAAATTCAAACTAGCTCAAGAAAATGACGTGACAGGTACTTTCTTTAAAAAAAATAATTTGCCGCCTTTGCACTTTGCAACCTGCTCCATGTATAATAACAATTTTCAGAGACAAGTTATTATATCCTGAGAAAACTAAAGCATTACATCATTGGATGATTCGAACGTGCCAAATAAACTACTCCCTCCATCTCCAAAAGAATGCAATTCTAGAACAGTTTCACATTTTAGTATATCAATTTGACCAATTATAGATCAAAGAATATAAATATTTATAATATGAAATAAAAATCATTAGACTAATTACGAAATGTATTTTCATAATTATGAAATGTATTTTCATAATAAAATGTTTTGGAACTGCAAATGTGAATATTATTTACTAGAAACTAAACTTGGTCAAATGTGAATCACTTTAACTGGCACACAACCCATAGTTGTATTCTTTTTAGGGACAGAGGTAATATATTATTAAAATTTCATCCATCTATTAGGTAAATAACTCCATTGTGATGCTCTCCAATGGAAAAAAGAATTTTAGAAGCTCGCCATAGTATATAGGTTATTATATGCCGTCTCCTACCACAGCAATGCCATGCACGAGAAGAATCATATAAACTACATACTTTTTTTTTGAAGTTTTACACTAATCCTCTCAAGATATGCTAAAAAAGAGATAAATCTTGAAAGTTCTAAAAAACAAAGTTAATAATAATAAGTAATAAGCATGTAATGTTTCCTTTAAAATTTCCCATATATATCACTGTAAAAAATATTAGTAGCACACCCCCCCCCCACACACACACATCAACACCCAAATTACCTATGTCTTAGACCAGTCTCAATGCATAGTTTCATGATGCAGTTACCAAGACTATAAACTAGGTAACCGAGCCACATGAGTTTTATGGGGATGAAACTTCTCTCTCATCTGATGAAACTCCTTCATTTAATGATCCTGCCAAGTCAGCAATTTTACTTATGTGGCACCCTATTTAATGTGTATGACACTCTCATGAAACATACATTGAGACTGGCCTTACGACGCCTACCTCTTTAAATGGTATTTAGAGGCATGAATTACTTGGAGGCTACCTAACCATTTACCAAGACGGCCTCTAGATGTGCCCGCCTTAATCAAAGAAGGGTCTCTTAAAATCGTTTTTCTAGGAGTGTAGCTCCAACTAGCTAAGGTGTCAACCAATGTATACCATTGGAAGGGGATGAAGAATATATGAAATAGTTGGTAGCTACACAAAGTCTACAGATAAGCTGTATTAGAATATGAACAGATGAGAGAGGATAAATATGAGTATTTTGATTAGCCTGAGCCCTTGTCCATAGGATTGTGCCACTTATGTCCCTTAAACTTATCGGTACGCGGGAGTATGAGACGATAGATTACGTGGACAAAAGCAATACTGCTATGTTTTGCTTTGCAAAAAATCATATCCATCGTACTACTACTACGATGCTTTTGTGCTTTTTTTACATTTCTCCATGCCCCCAAAACGTTACTGATATTTAGTGCGGTGAAACAGGAGCCATGCAAAGGAGGTAAACATGGTTGAAAGCCAAAAAAAATCAAGAATGGAAACGTAGATTTGGTGGGAATTAAAGAGGGAGGGCCCTTTTTGAGATATTTTGTTGATGGAACCCGTGGTAACCCGCCACAAGGGGGGGTTAAAAAAATCGTCTTTTCGAAACCGATGAAAATATCACATTCGATTTGACCGAGCCCGAGTCCCCGATGTACAGAGACGTCGATCCTGTTCCTGTAAAAATCAGTCTCGTGACGAGATATTAGCAAGGAGATCGACGTTTTTTTCCAAAAAAAAAAGCAAGGAGATCGAGAAAGGGGTTCACGGGCACACACACGTACGTACATACATACAGTATATCTTGCTGTGGCTGGATGGGAAGGCGCGGAGGCGCCGGCCAGGTCCGGCCGGCGGGAAGAAACTGTTGGGCGATGCGATGGCGAGGTTGCCGGCGGCATGTAGGCCTGGCCTGGGTTAGGGACAGGGAAGGCAGGGGGCAGAGCACTATAATCCGACGTGGTTTGTAAGCCTAGTGTCAGTGTGTGATTAAGATTATACTCCTATATGATTATGGAGAGGCGATGCGATGCGATGCGATGGGGACGATGACTCGGCGCCGGGGAATTTGGAAGGCTGATCCTATCCACATCGGCATCAGCATCCACGTGTTCCTCGACACGTTTTGCTGTTTGGCCAACTACCACCTCCGGTCAGTGAGCCCAGCATACTGGTATGCTGATTGTTCCAAATCCAACGTCCAACTGCTAAGAACGTTTGCCATGTGACGCCGTACGTACTCAGTAGTAATACGCTTATAATAATAAAATATACTCATCTGTGGAGCTTGTTCTGCGAACGCAGTTCTGCGAACGCACAAGTTCTAAAAAAAAAAAAAAGGTTCAAATGAAGATTCAAGGGTGAATGAAAAAAAGGAAGATTGTAACAGGTCATGCTTACCACTGACGTGGGAACTTTTTCAATTTAGGTCTTGTTTGGATGTAGTCGAATTCGTGCAATTTGAAACTAAATTCCACCTCAATCCACACCAACACTGCAACACACATGAATTGAAGTGAATTCGACAACATCTAAACAAAGCCTTATATGGTCAAGACTATTCGTTTAACCTTATCTGCTGTGATTTTCTCGTAAAATCTTCCGCGGCTTTGGCATCGGATTTTACAAGGGAGTCTTGCTTTGCTGTAGCGCCAGATGGTTAGAACAGAAGCTTCTGAACTGGACAGTTCTAGAGATAGAGCGGCACCGGCGTCTGCACTCTACAATCAGGAAACTGAGAGGACAGCGGCAGCTGGTAACTGCACAACACATGGGTGCTTTTGTTGGATTACATTACATTGCCATTTGCCACTCAGATATTTGTCTCGTCATTAACAGCAGCAACAGCTTTCGTCGAATCTGCCCATCCGTAGCCGCAGGGCAGTGGGCAGGGCGATCGCATCGCATGTGGAAACACAGTGCGGCACTTGGACAGTTCCGACAGCGAAATGTGCCAGGGCCAAGGCAACACATTTGCCATTTCACTCGCTTCATCACCGGGCCATGGAGAGACATGCGCAATCCACACCGAAATGTATGATCCATCAAACTTGTTGTTTATAGATCATCACTAACAAGTTCTCTACTAGCAGTAGTATGTGGCTGTTGATTACAGATCAACAGATCACTGTACACTTTGCTTCCTTCCCTTCCCTTTCCCTGTCCGTGTTGCCTCAAATCAAATGGCTCAACGACGAGAGGAGAAGGAGAAGGAGAAGGAGAGGAGGAACGGAAGAACCAAGATTCGAGGAGCCTTCTACTGCGGCTTCGCCGGCGGCGACCCGCTGGTCTCCCCGCCGCCGAGCCCGGACTCCAAGTCGACGTCTTGATTCTGCTGCTGCTGCTGCTGCTGGTGAGCCGGCGACGGAGCGGGCGTGGCGCCGCCGCCGCAGCCCAGCAGCCGCCGTAGGGCGGCTACTCTGGCCGCCTCCACGACCGCCGCGACTCCGGCGATGGGCCCCGGGACCGCCGTCTGGGGCGCCTGCGTCAGCGTCACCGGTGGCGGTGCCGCCGGCGCCGGCGCGGCGGCGGCGGCGCCGCGGGTGCTGACGGCGTCCTGGGAGCCGAAGAAGAGTACGTTGGTGGGGAAGTTGGGCGACTCCGGGTCGGCCTCGGGCGCCGCCCGCGGCGGCACGGGCTTGGCGTCCTCCTCGTCGGCGACCGCGCAGCGGCACAGCGGGCAGGTGGAGTGGGACCGGAGCCACATGTCGACGCACTCGACGTGGAACGCGTGGCCGCACCGGGGCAGCACGCGCGCCGCCTCCCCGGGGCCCACCTCGGCGATGCACACGGCGCAGTCCGCGGGGGTGTCCCCGGCGCCCACCTCCTTCCTCGGCAGCGCCGCGATGGCCGCCTCGCCCATGCCGCCGCCGCCGCCGTGGCACCCCGCGCCCGCGAACACGAAGCGGGGCCGGCCCAGGTCCTGGCGCTCGCCTCCTCCGCCGCCGATGGTGGGGGCGGCGCCGCGGTACCGCTTGGCGCAGAGGAAGAGGTAGAAGCAGATGACGAAGGTGATGAAGATGGCCGCCGCCGCCGCCAGCATCGTGGCCGCCGCGGCCACGGAGGTGCCCGTCACCGCCATCGGAGCGTCGGGTCCAGATCCCCTTTTCTCCTCCTCCTCCTCCTCCTCCCAGGAAGCAGGCTGTTCCCCAGCTTTCTTGGCTACCTAGGACTCGCCTGACTCCTGTTGGGTTTGGTTCTTGGCCGCCGGGGTGGAGACCGGCGGCGCGCTCCTAGCTGCTAGTAGTGGCTAGCTAGTGGGGGAATTGGGTGGAGTCGGAGAGGGTTCTGCGGTGTATATATACGGAGTGATCGGGATGGGGAAGGAGGAGGAGCGTCGTGTGTGATTTTGGATGGGTTTGGAGGGACGAGGGGAAAGTGGACGACAACAGCGACGCTGGCTGCCTGGCCGACTAGCGGTCACTACTGGCTCCACTGCGGTCACTTTTTACCTCACTGATATCAGCGCTGCCACGGTCAAAAAGAAAAAGTAATGTTTACATTTATCATATTATTTTATATCAGCTTAAGTTTATAGATAATTTTGTATGTATTTACAACGTTAAATATTGGTTTTCTTTTTGTACTATGTACTAATTTGTGCTTATGCTGGAGGGGCTTGCGCCCCTACAGATGATTTTATTGAAAAAAAAAAGATTAAACGTTTACAGAAGCACCAAAAAAAAGAAATAAGGAGAAGCTAGGGTACATTGAAAAGTTAGGTCCGGCTGGATGTTATGGAAAATGAGAGCATTTCTTGCGGTCCAAATTGCTCGGCACATAAAAAATGTTGCTTTCATGTAAAATTTGGACTCCGCTGCATCTTTGAGGAAGAACATAGGAAATTTAAACTATTCGCTTGTCTTATAAGTCATACTTTTTATGTCAGTCAACAGTGTTTTTCTCTTATAATAAATCGGCGTACAGTATTTTCAGGCATGACTTTTCAGACCAGCGAGTCAAGAGGGACGTCCACTTCAATGTATTTACAATATTACATTGCAAATTCATATTGCAAGAAGAGATGATGAACTGTTTCTTCCATATTCTGGGCACAGAGCTCACAGTTGTATGATTGGACTGCCATATTTTTTCTTTTAGGATATTTCTTGTACTTAGTCTGTTATTTAACATAAGTCAAAAAGAAGACCTTGTGTTTTGGTTTGTAAAAGTTTTTCCAAATCCATTGAATAGAGGGATGATGTTGTAAGTGACCCATCAGGAATTTGTAAGCTACTGACGAAGAAAATCTAGCGTCCCCCTAACGTTTAGCTGATAAGCCACGGCATAAGGTATTGTTGGCTGATTTATTGTAAGAAAAAAAAACACTGCCGAATGACTAGCAGATTCGGCTAATAAGCTCAAGTGATCAAGATAAGCACCAAATATTCTGTTCTGCACTTAATTGCATGTTCGATGTTTCCTGAGTTACCTGTTGCAATTGGTTATATGCTATTTTTGAGAGGAGAAGTTGTAATATTAGTTCGTGAAAGGAAAAGTTTTTGGGTACGGTAGCTAAGGATGAAAATAGAACGGAAATATCTCGAACTGAACTACATCGTTTTCTGTATTTATTCTGATCACATTCGTATTTTCTTATTCGACTTAACCGTTTTCGCTTTTGTATTTTAGATGTTTTGTATTTCAAATGTAAAAGTAGAAAACAGTTTACATATTTTTCAAACATTTTCTACTTTTCTACTTTTAATTTGAAATATTTTAAATTCAAAATTTGGTTTAAACTGAATTTAGCCAACTATATGGTTACACAGCCTAATTACATGCTACAGTCATGAGGTGTTGTCCTCTCCGTTCGAGTTTATATGTATATAACATTTAATTCTAGTTCAGATTCTAAAATAGTATGCTAGTTGCTATATCTAATTTTAATTCCTATTATCCTGCTAGCTATTAATTGCTTGTTCTAGACTTGTATTTATGTGTGGACTATTGTATTAAATACCTAAGACCAAGAATTATGCACTTTTTAATTATTATATGCACTTGAACTTGATCGTGCATATACTTAGTCATGCACTTGGTACTATAGGCCGGTACTCCGTATTAAGTTTTCATATATCGATCGTGTTTGATATAAATCCGCTCGAATTGGTTCGTTTTTGGAATTATCGATATTTTCTAGTTCGCGTTCGTTTTCGTGTCCGATTTTACCGTCTTTGTTTTTGTTTTCGTATCTCAAATGTAAAAGTAGAAAACAATTTAGGAGTTTTTCGACCGTTGCCGACCGGTTTTTAGCATATTTGTAACTATAGCAATTAGTATTCAATTATGAACTAATTAGGCTTCAAAGATTTATCTCAAAATACATACAAACTGTACAATTAGTTATTTTTAGTCTATATTTAATGCTCTATACATGTGTTAAAATACTATGATGGGGCCAAATGTTCTTAGGTGGGAACTAAACAAGGCGTGAGTTATGTCATCCCTTCCACATACCGATGCTAGGGAGATGTTTTTGTTTCTAGCAAATGAGAATAGCTCAAGGAACTCAATTTTCAAACAGACAGGTTGTGCCATTTCCAATCTGAATTTGTGTCATCTGTTTAAAGCTCTAAATCTTTTTAAGTTATCTCTCCACCAAAATGGTTGTTTTTTGGTTGAGGTTGGTAATTTTCCATTTGCATAGTGCTTCTCCCAAATCATCTCCACCCATAGAATTTCAGCTTTGCTGAAGAATTTATGCATGTTCTTTAATAGTAAGGTCTTGTTTTGCTCTTCAATGTTTATAACTCCTAGGCCACCTCCCTCTTTTGATGTACAAATTAAAGGTCAGGTAGCTTTTGGTTGCCCTTTATCATTGATACCAGACCCCCTCTAAAGGCAGTGTTTTCTGTATTTATCATTTTTACGTCACATTGAAACGACTTAGAGCAAGAATAATGTTGTAGAATCATATGAATATTGTCTACCAACTATCTAAAACATTTTATGTATAGGTAGTCTATAGAAGAGTCCATACACAAAGCTATACATATATAGTCCTATAGACAGCCCATAAGGAATTACCTCGTCTCTCGCACCTGGTTACCGTGTGACCATGGCGAGGAGCTACAATTGTGGTTGGCGATGATTGGTATCCAGCACCTTGTGCCATGGGGAGCTCATTGGTTGCTCATGGAATTGGAAACTCCGTGTGCCCTTAAGGTCTTCGGGTGGCCGTCCATGCCATCCATCAACTCGGTGCCTCAAGCCTTAGCTATTCGCACGAGCCGCACACGATGTTGTCATCAGTCTTGACTACATCAGTTGTCCGCGAGGTCATCGTCCTAGTAGTTTGGCCCACCCGTGAGGTCACCGTCTCAGGCATCTGTGCGGATGGAGGTCCTCACCTAGGTTGCAGTCGCCTCTGCCATCCGCGCCTTGGAGGTTGTTGCGTTGGTGGCTAGACATCCTCATGCCTTGGGAGCCAAAGGATGCTTGATCCAAGTGTGGGAATGTTGTCCGGATGGAGGAATGGCGAGTAGAGACAGTGGCAACGAGGGAGGGACTAGCGACGGTGGCGGCGTCGAGGGAGTGATGTTTTTGTGTGTGTGTGTGTGAGAGAGAGAGAGAGGTGAAAAAATAGATATTTTATTCTAAAACCAAAGACCTCATATTATGGCAACGATAATAACTATATTCTACTGACACAAAAGCTTTCATACGGACGGACTACGTCCGAACAAGTTGTGGTTGCTCTTACATACGAAGATCTCTTGAATGAGTCCAAATATATCAACTCATCTTCGTCTTCGGATTAACATCATGCTTCTGTTTGGTTGGCTGAAAAAACGTTGTTGATTATGCTGATGCTGATTTGTTGTGAGAGAAATATTATGTTACATGGCTAGAAAGTAATGCTAATAAGTTCAAGCTAATAGGGACATGATGTATGCTTCTCTAACACGTATGGGTACGTGAGGTTTACATGTTTATCCAATTAACTATTTAAATTTATTTTCAGATACGACTTTGGCATCATGCATAAACAATCTTCTCCAACTCTTAGTACGGGCACATGAGAAAATAGCAAACTATGGAAACACTTTGCGTTCTAGTTTGTTTAGAATTAGGTATGCATTATATTTAGATACACTAAATAAACATGTCTATGCATTATAACAGAATATACTCCCTTCATACTCTTATCGTGTGGTCATGTGAACAACTTGTGACTTAGAGTTTACACTAGAATTTGCACAATAAGTGTGGTTCTAACTCATACAAGCACAGATGATGAGTGAAGCTCTAGATAAAACAAGGAGAGATGTAAGAGCACTTTGGAAAGTGAGAAAAAGGGACGTGAGAATCACTTAGATGTAGTCAATCACATAGATGGTTTATCTTCTTAGAGATTATCTTCAACAATATTTTTCTACAATAAATCAGCAAACAGTACTTTCAGTCATAACTTATCTGCCAAGCAAACAAGCTTGTCCTACTATAAATGTGAATCACACTATTTGAAGAGTCAAACTTTTTAGTTTGACAAAATCAATAACAATATTAATATTCGTAATGCATAATGGTTAATATTAGACTAATAGCGAAATATATTTCTATAATATATATTAGGAGATATAAACATAGTTACTATTTTTTATAAATTTTGAAAAATTTTGATTTGTCCATAGAATTAAAATATTTGCTATCAGGTAACTGGAACATTGTGAGACCAGTCTATAAAGAAGTCCATAGCAAAAGGTACCCATAAGCTTATGGACTACCCATAAGGAATAAAAAAATATTATTTTTTCTCACTCCTCCCTCTCTCTTTCTTGGCTTTGCACAGAATTGTAAAGAGATAATTATTTATCTTATATGGGACCCATCTTATGGACTAGTTGTTGGCTGACATATTATGAAGACAGCAATAGCTGCTCATATGAACTACTTAATCTATATACACTGTGGTTGCTCTAAGATAGTTTGGGTGCTGGCTGTAGACAGAAGACGAGAGTGTTGAAAAATCTCAGCTTGCTGACGAGATGGGCGTGTGGCTGTGACTGCGACATGTCACTGCGAATGGGTGCTGGACCATCTTGGTCAGGCAGGTTCTCTGCATGCAACTGGACTGCTTCCACATTTGCAATTTTCAGGATAGGAATATCTTCGTCTTGGCACAATCCTTATCAGGGGTACTCCTAATCCTTATCAGGGGAGACACGAATTTCAGACAAATACTAGTACTACTACTGCTGCTGCTGCTGTTCAGTCGATGACAGACAACGCGTGGGACCAGGAGTTACGCTGGGGTCTTGTTTAGTTCACCAAAAATTTTGCAAAATTTTTCAGATTCCCTGTCACATCGAATCTTTAGACGTGTGCATGAAGTATTAAATATAAATGAAAATAAAAACTAATTGTACAGTTTGGTCGAAATTGACGAGACAAATCTATTGAGCCTAGTTAGTCCATAATTGGACAATATTTGTCAAATACAAACGAAAAGACTACTATTTCTATTTTGTAAAATTTTTTGGAAGTAAACAAGGCCTGGGATTACATTCGATTTTCCAGCAAGCGATCCTAGCGGTGCAGAGCAAGAGCCCATTGAAACGCAGAAATCCTATAGAAATTTTACAAAAATCAATTTATTTTTCGTAAAAAGGTTCAGAAAACAAGAAAAAAAATTTCGCGTCCTAAAGACAGTCTAACACTGTTCGATCGCAGAAGCAAAACATTAGTAGACGACGATGCCCCGTTGGCAGTAGTATACACGTTGTCAAAGTGAGAACAAGCCGGCACAGCACCCACCGGACACCACCAATGGGAAATACGGACGCGGGACGCCAAGGACCTTGAAGTTGACCAATCCTCGTTTAGTTTTCATACGAACAGAAAGATGGCTCTTTTTCTTTTCTTTTCTTTAAAAAAGATGAAGAAGGCACATTTGGATGAGCACAGAGGAAAGACTGAGCAAGCTTGGGAAACCTGCAAATAAGGCCTTATTTAGATGCAAATTTTTTTTTAAAGTTTGACACTGTAGTATTTTTTTTATTTAACAAACATTGTCTAACCATGGACTAACTAGGTTTAAAATATTCGTCTCGTGATTTACAGATAAACTGTATAATTAGTTATTTTTTTACTCTTTATTTAATGCTTCATGCATGCGTCCAAAGATTCGATGTGATGGGGAATGTTGTAAAGTTTTAGAATTTTAGGTTTATCTAAACAAGACCTAATAATTGTGCAGCACTCGGGAAATAAAATACAATGAAATGGCACCATGGATGCACTGTTTTTCTTCTTCGTCTGCTAATCTCTCCAATTAATGAAGACTCCAGGTCAGGCCAACTGATCATGCAATCCGCAAGTTGGATGCACGCAAGCAGCCCCTATGACCATGAACCATGATTGAGTTGAGGATCAGAGTATAAATAATGAATGACCCATAACCACAGAGAGAGAAGAGAAACTCTCTTCTTATATGTTACTACTACATGTCATCGGTAGCTCTCTACGTATATAAAAAAAATGTGCGGCTGCCATGAAATAGTTTTTTCTTTATTCATTTTCCTCTCTCATAGGTGTTTTTTTACAAGACTCTCTCATAGGTGTTGACTCGTGGAACTGCTTTTCCTCTATGCTATTGCTGTTGCCATAAAGATGGCCACCATAGTTTCAAAAAAAAGGGCACCATGTTCTTTTTGAAACAAATCAATCATTTTATTGCCTTCTCACGAGTTCACTTGAATCCCGAGTTACCCAGGAGATTACAAACTCTGGGAAGAGATCAGTCCAGACATAGGATTGATCCGGGTCCCAACTCAAGTCAACACGAGCAAGTTCATGAGCACAACCGTTACAAGATCGTGGCGCATGGACCACATCTACATGTACAAAATTCATAGAAATAAGAAACCACCATAATATGTAGGGGTTAGCGGCATGAGCCTATCGATGTCTTCTCCTTATAAGAAAAAGAAAAGCACAATTCGTGAAAGCTTCTTTGAGCTACATGAACCGAAACATATGGCTTAGAATCTATTTGATTCAGCATTGAGCTAGGAGTTGTAGAAAAACTGTTACAAGCTACTCCCTCCATACCCAAAAAAGAAGTCGTTTTAGATAATATTTAGGTCAAACATTGGAAATATAAATCATGAATAACTTTTAAGTTGTTGAATTTGGAAATGTGAAAACCATATGAATAGATTTGTCTTGAAAAATACTTTCATAAAAGTATACATGTCGACGAAAGCTAGTCGGCAGTCTACCTTGGGGTATACCCACGGTAGTAGTTTATCGGTAGACGGTGCGCAAGCTACGAACTCGATGGTGACACAGGACTCGGAGAATGTTTTTATCCAGGTTCGGCCGCCGTGTGGGCGTAATACCTACATCCTGCGTCTGATTGTATTAGATTATTTTGAGATAATGTGTTGAGGTCAGATGTGTATGACCTGTCCTCTAGGGGACCCCTGCCCCTCCTTATATATCATGAAGAGACAGAGTTACAAGTAAATTATCCTATTTGGTACAATATATTGTAGCCTTGCGGTGCACGCCGACCAGCGTCATGCGCCGCACGTCTTCATCTTGTGGGCCGAGCCACCTCTGATGGTGAGGCTCATACCGGCCATGAGGGTATAAGGGTTTATACCCCCACAGCTAGTCCTCGAGCACCATGTATTGTGATGTAACACGTCGTCTTGAGCTTCTTCGACCAGTGAGGCTTGACGTCTTCAATAAGCAGGAAAGTCGCTCAAACAGTTGCAACAGTATTTTAACCAACTCAAAAGACAGTTGATCAACATTGACATTGAAGAAGCAGGTTGTTCAAAGAATGCATGGTGCTCTTAATCAAAAAAGATTTCTTTCCTGGTGAAGTGTGTCCTTACTTTTCTGAAAAGTACAGATTTTTAAAAAGCAAGCATGTTCACCGCAAGGTGAAGTGTGTCCACTTAGTCCCCGAGCCTGGTAGTAGGTGACGTAGGCACGTGGTGCCAGGGTCAAAAAAGTCTTCATAGAAATTCTAAAACTGATATGCATCGCCAGATGCATCGTACTGATGTAGTCCCCGAGCTTGCAGGAAGGCGAAGTATGAGCCTTGTAGCAAGGTCTAAAAAATAAAATTACCCCTCAGTTGTATGTGAGTCCAATTCATATGTAACTGAGAAGAACAGTCTTCAAACTGTGGTTGGAGAGTGATCGAAGTAAGCCCCGAGCACAGTGAAGGGAGTGATTGACGAGTCCCCGAGCACGGTTGAAAATGTAGACGTGCTCGGTGGTCGGTACAGTCTCCGAGCACGGCGTAGGGACCGGTGGACAAGTCTCCGAGCATGGTTGGGAACGTAAACGTGCTCGGTGGTCGGCACAGTCTTCGAGCACATTATAAAGAGTAGTCAACAAGTCCCCGAGCGTGGTTGGGAACGTAAACGTGCTCGGTGGTCAGAGCAGTCCCCGGTGAAGGGTCGAGATGGCGGACTAGAGGGGGGTGAATAGTCCTTTCTAAAATATATTACGCCGGCTAACCGAAACAAATGCGGAATTAAAACTATCGGTCTAGCCAAGACTACACCCCTCTATCTAAGTTCTCTAGCACCTTGAAAAGA
>Ga0182004_10001816_pt1 | contig 16121 bp, 12 predicted proteins | sample Sormic07211540_1_FD_120479 | JGI IMG/M metagenome (GOLD analysis project Ga0182004, IMG submission 120479) | Endophyte microbial communities from Sorghum bicolor roots, Mead, Nebraska, USA - 072115-40_1 MetaG | ecosystem: Host-associated > Plants > Roots > Unclassified | place: USA: Nebraska...
TCTTTCTTGTTGTAGAACTTGTCAAGGTTTTTCATTAAAAGAGCTTGGTTCTGCAGGCTGATGTTAATTATACCCAGCCCTCCCTCTCTTTTTGGGACAGACACCATTTCCCAGGCAGCTTTTGGCATGGTTCTTCCATTTATACCTGACCCTCTCCAAAGGCAATGCTTTCTAAACTTGTCAATTTGTTTAATCACAGTTTTAGGAATTTCCAAGGAGCACATATAATAGGTAGGAAGAGCTGACATCACTGCATTTGTGATTTGTAGTCTTCCAGCTTGGTTTAGAAGGGAAGATATGCCCCCGAGCCTTCTTTCACATTTATTCACCAATGGAAGAAAATCCTGAATCTTTGGCTTTGTCAGACCTAAAGGCAACCCCAAATAAGTGAAAGGAAAGGTTCCTGTGCTGCACCCGAAAGTTCTTGCCAAGTGTTGGAGTCTTGTTTCAGAGATGTTAATTGGTAGCATCATAGATTTCTTGTAGTTCACTTTAAGCCCAGTGGACTCAGCAAAGTTTTGAAGGACTGATTTCAAGAAAAAGAGCTGGGAGGGATCACCTTCCATTACTTGGCATTGGTATTTTCTTCCACTAGTGACCGAAATGCCTCTCTGGATTCACACTGATGTGCTTTTGGCATTGACCTATAGCTATACGGCAAGACATTTCCTAGGGATGACGCATAAAGTGACAGCATGAATACGTTGATTCCTAAACCATCGACCATCGAGTGAATCAGAATCACTAATATATGAACAAAGCTTACGATGGCACTTCGAAGATTCCGTAGCTCGTGAAAGAACAAACAAGCGGAGAGTTTCTCAACAAGTGTTCTTTGTCTGTACTTCTGACAAGACATGACGCATCACAGCTACAAAGAGTTGTGTCTGAACTCTGAAGTGAGAGGTGCCCGTGCTTCCCGATCGGTAGCTAGCATTAGGATCGCTGGCTGGAATGGTGACAAATTAACAGAAGAGGACAAGTTTGTTGTACCTGTCGACGAGTCGATGTAAAGCACAACACGCCAGTGACAGTATATATGTTGTAGATTGCCTTGAATGTTAAGTAGTTGAAAACATAGGCTATGTCTCTGATGGATCGCTTGGTATATCCTGCCACGAAAGATTCCGCCGGTGAGTGCAGCTAGCTAGACTCTAAGCTTAAGCTACCCAATCAAGGAGATCAGAACTCGCCAAGCAAATTATCCTTTTTGATTGTTGGAACGGTTGGTGCCAGCGTTGGTAATGACTGTACGTAACGTATGTGCTAAAATGATCTGCTATCAGAATCAGAGTAAGGAGAACAAATTGCCTTGTCTTGTTATGCTAGGTGACAAATTACTCTGCAGACCATTCTACGCTACGTATACAGGTGTTAGAGGGAAGCTGTCTGTGTCATTCAGAAGATCAGATATTCAGATCGGATGACGAAATGCAACATTAGACTTCAGTCTCTTTTTTTCTTTTCGAATAAGCTTTCAGTCTATTTATAATCTTTTAATGTAACATCCTGTATAAATCAAATCACTCTATCTGGAATTGCGAGGTGTAGTTACGAATGTTCTAAAGAATCCCCACTGCATTTGTTTTTCTTTGGAACTGAAATTTCCACTACCTTGTTCTGAAGAACGGACTATACGTGCGGAGGACAAAAACTGATGCCGATTTGCCGACGGCCCGACCGTGTATTTGGGTCAGGTTGGGATAATTGGGCCGATGAAGGAGGGTTTTCCTGGTCTGATCATCTGATGATGGGCTGGTCAGGTTGGGTCACGCTCAGGTTGGACCGATGAAGTGGGCCTTCAAAAGTCTCAGCCGATGTATATGAGCCTATGAGGCCCACTTGGTGTTCGCGTTGCTGCTTGTACAGGTTGTATGTACAATTGTATTGTACAAGAGGCAACAAAAACATCATTCTCTCTTAATTCCAAAAGGGGGTCATGTACCATTTCATTTTTTCTCATATTTATACACAGGTGAAAAATTAGAAGATGCGGCAGCCGTCAACGTCTCGTGGCGTCTCCGCAATATGCTTAGAGTATAGGCAATCCGAGCGGGCACCAGCACTTAGCAATTTGCAATGCCAGTTCAGTGGAATTTGATTGGCCTAACAAATATGCGCTGCAAGCATCCAGTAAGCTGCTGAAACAACGTCGTCCTCACAATTCTTCCCCCAATCCACACTCCCTCCCAAACCACACAAACGGACAAACCCAACCCGAAACCAACGGAACAAAACAAGAAGCCACCACCGCAAGGTAGCCGTGGCTAGAGCAGAGAGGCGAGCGCACGTGCCACCAGCTAGCAGCAATGGCCGCCGCCGCCGCCACCACCTCCTCCCACCTGCTCCTTCTCTCCCGCCAGCACCGATGCCGCCTCTCCTTCCTCGGCCAGTCCAGAAGGCCCGCAGGCAGGGTCACGTCCCCGCAGGCGCCGGCCGCTAATAACGTGCGGTGCATGGCGGCCGTGGACACTGCGTCCGCCGCGGCGACGGAGACGACGAGCCCGAAGTCGAGCAGCTACGAGATCGTGACGCTCACGACGTGGCTGCTGCAGCAGGAGCGCACCGGCGCGATCGACAACGAGATGACCATCGTGCTGGCCAGCATCTCCACGGCGTGCAAGCAGATCGCCGCGCTGGTGCAGCGCGCGCCCATCTCCAACCTCACGGGCGTCCAGGGCGCCGTCAACGTCCAGGGCGAGGACCAGAAGAAGCTCGACGTCGTCTCCAACGAGGTAACTGACTCGCCCGTGTTTTGCGCGCGCACACACACAGACACACACCACACACACCGACAAAAAAAAGAGAGACAGCATTCCAGCGCGATCAACACAAGTAGACAAAGACAACCATCAAGAACAACACGACGCTCGCGCGCGCGCAGGTGTTCTCGAACTGCCTCAGGTCGAGCGGGCGCACCGGCGTGATCGCTTCGGAGGAGGAGGACGTGCCAGTAGCGGTGGAGCAGAGCTACTCCGGCAACTACATCGTGGTGTTCGACCCTCTCGATGGCTCCTCTAACATCGACGCCGCCGTCTCCACCGGCTCCATCTTCGGCATCTACGCCCCCAACGACGAGTGCCTCGCCAACGTCGAGGACAATGAGACCGTAAGTGCTAATAATCTTGTCTCCCTGCCTTCTGGGCTGGCTGGCTGGCTCATGCGCAGAGCCGCAGGCCGTTCCACGTTAAACGTAACAAATTTACGTACGCGCAGCTTGACTCGGTGGAGCAGAGGTGCATTGTGAGCGTGTGCCAGCCGGGGAGCAACCTGCTGGCCGCCGGCTACTGCATGTACTCGAGCTCGGTGATCTTCGTGCTCACCGTCGGCACGGGGGTGTACGTGTTCACGCTGGACCCCATGTACGGCGAGTTCGTGCTGACGCAGGAGAAGCTGCAGATCCCCAAGGCCGGCAAGATCTACGCCTTCAACGAGGGCAACTATGCGCTCTGGGACGACAAGCTCAAGAAGTACATGGACAGCCTCAAGGAGCCCGGCGACTCAGGGAAGCCTTACTCCGCGCGCTACATCGGCAGCCTCGTCGGCGATTTCCACCGCACTCTGCTCTACGGAGGCATCTACGGGTACCCCAGGGACAAAAAGAGCAAGAACGGCAAGCTGCGGCTTCTCTACGAGTGCGCGCCCATGAGCTTCATCGTCGAGCAGGCCGGTGGCAAGGGCTCTGATGGCCACCAGAGGATTCTTGACATCACACCTACAGAGGTATCAAACTATTTGAAATTCCTGTGGAATTCTTGTAAATTGTGCCCTTTGAAATTCCTGTCCTTGAATGTAGAACGCGAGTGCTCAATTTGCCTACTTGAATCTTGAATGTAGAACTGTGTCCAGCTGATAGATTAACCATTGTGTTTGCGTCGGCAGGTCCACCAAAGAGTGCCTCTGTACATCGGGAGCGTGGAGGAAGTGGAGAAGGTGGAGAAATTCCTGGCTTGAATGTCCCTGCTCGATGCCAGAGCTATCTGATCAGATGAACTCCCGAAGACAAACAATGCAGTATATATTGTAGATTTTTCTTTTGTGATGGGGAAAATTCCATTTTGAAGAAATTACGTTCTGGAGTTGTGATTTGTTAAGTCTATGTCTAACTAGATCAAGTTATAAGGGGATGTGTGTTTCCTCCGTCCCAAAATAAGTCTTCATCTCGTATTTTGAGAAATCAGACAATCTCAATTTTGGTCAGATATAATATATATATATACACTTGGCTAATGTTGATGCTGATTTGTTGTGAGACAAAAACACTGCTGGCTACCAATAAAATTTTGGCTCACGACAAACCAGCTTCAGCATTGGCCACTTTTACAGCTAACCAAATAGGAATGCTCGTGGGAGCATGTCCCATTTGTTTGAGTATGTTTGCAGCTCCAAAACTATGAACTAGGAGTACAAGCTGCAGCCGCAGCCGGAAGAAGCTTTGGGTTTGGGATGGAGAAAGTACTTGTACAATCTATCTACGGTTTCAATTTCAAATTTCAAATGCTACGGAACTTCGACAAGTCTTTTTGCACATTATATTTGGAAACCGAACGGTTCGCTATGACGAGAGGGGGGGGACAGAGTTTTCTGAATTAGCATACCATGCAACAAAGCCATGATTGACTCAAGTACTTGACGTCTCCACGCAACAGTGGCATGTTTACAGAAACACACGGGAGTATAAAATGAAAACACTAGAACACACAATTACACAACGAAAGCACGTCCCTTTTACAGTAGGACAGGTATACTTGGAGACTTGAGCTTGAACGCGTCCTTCCTTCCTAGCCGGTGATCTGGACGTTCTTGATGTCGGCCTTCTTGGCCTCCTCCTTGGGCACGGTGACGGTGAGCACGCCATTCTCCATGGACGCCTTGATCTGCTCCGTCTTGGCGTTCTCCGGCAGCCTGAACCTGCGAAGGAACTTGCCGCTGCTGCGCTCCACCCGGTGCCACCTGTCGTTCTTCTCCTCCTGCTCCTTGCTGCGCTCGCCGCTGATCTGGAGGACGTTGCCGTCCTCAACCTCCACCTTGACTTCCTCCTTCTTCAGCCCCGGGACGTCCGCCTTGAACACGTGCGCTTCGGGGGTCTCCTTCCAGTCGATCCGCGTGCCGGCAAAGGCCGCGGTCTCCGAGCTGGTGCGCGGGAACGAGGGGAAGAGACTGCTGCTGCCGCCGGAGCCGAAGGGGAAGCCCTCAAAGGGGTCCCAGAGGTCGAGGGAGAAGGGATCGAACACGTTGCTGCGGCGGATCAGCGACATGGTTGGATTGGATGGGTTTGTTGTGATTTCGAATTCGAAAATCGTCGATTGTTTTTGTATCGAAAATTCGGACGGGTGTCTGACAGTGTGTCGTTGTGCTGCTTGCCGGCTCTGATGCGGCGGGGCGGCAAGAATTTATAGCGACGCGACGGACGGCGGGCTTAGGAGGCCGTGGGCTTCTGGATACTTCTGGCTCCTACGAGAACGTACTGGATGCAAGTGGATTTTCGAGGACTGGGCCACAAATGTAAACGGTTGGGCCAACCGTGATAGTTGAACAGGGAAGGAATTCCTTCCTCGAACAAGAGATTGTCGAAGATTCCAGATCTATCTAGCAGGTCAAGTCCATTACGGATACAGAGAGTTCATTGGAGAGTAATTTTGGCCCAACCGTGAGATCTAGTAACTTCTAGCCCATGTTGGAGCACACGAGAGAACTCTGGAAGCCCACAGCCAGGCCCTCTCGTCGCTTGGTATAAATTGAGCCGTCCCCGCGTCGACGCTCCTCATCCGAAGTCAGAACAGCCAAGAAAACACAGATACACTAGTCGCCGAAGCAACCATTAACCACAACCCCAATCTCCCGCGTCACCCAAAACTCGAGGCAACAACCGATCCACCAACAATGTCGCTGATTCGCCGTGGAAGCGCATTCGACCCCTTCTCCCTCGACCTCTGGGACCCCTTCCAGGGCTTTCCCTTCGGCTCTGGAAGCAGCAGCCTCTTCCCCTCGTTCGGAGGCACCAACTCGGAGACGGCCGCCTTCGCCGGTGCCCGCATCGACTGGAAGGAGACGCCGGAGGCGCACGTGTTCAAGGCCGACGTGCCGGGGCTGAAGAAGGAGGAGGTGAAGGTGGAGGTCGAGGACGGCAACGTGCTCCAGATCAGCGGTGAGCGCAACAAGGAGCAGGAGGAGAAGACGGACACCTGGCACCGCGTGGAGCGCAGCAGCGGCAAGTTCCTGCGCAGGTTCCGGCTGCCGGAGAACGCCAAGACGGAGCAGATCAGTGCGTCCATGGAGAACGGCGTGCTCACCGTCACCGTGCCCAAGGAGGAGGCCAAGAAGGCCGACGTCAAGTCTATCCAGATTTCCGGCTAGAGCCTGGAGCTAACGATGTCTTCGTCTTGTGTCGAATCGATCGTGTAGTTCTTCACATGTCGGGTCCAAAAAATGCTAGCGTCCGTGTAGTACTGTACTGGTATCATGGCTGTCTTGAGTAGCGTGTGTTGTGGCTGCTGTGTTTCGAACGAGATTGAAGTCTCATGCGTTGTGTATTACCAGTGTCTCCTGTCTCGTCTGTAATAAAACCAGATTCAAGGAATTTCCAAGTGAGTTGCTAGTTCTACGGCTTCTTTGGAATAAATTCCTACGGTACTCGTAAGCAATTAACATGTCTGATTACTATCATGAAAGTTAGGTCTTCTGTTCCTTACAGTTCGGATGTCTCAAACACCAAACACGTGGTATCTAAGCAAATACTGTCGTTTTTGCGATTTCTTGCGAAGATCCCGTAACATCTACCAGTATCTAAGATCGATGGTTAAACACACAGTAGTCTACTGGTAAGTTCTCTCTTATTAAATCAGGATATAGCCAACTTGTAGCATGACAGATACATACATAGGTATACAGACGCAAAAATGTCACCCGTTGAACCAGCCGATTTGGAGACCAAACACCGCGGCAATGCATTTACACAATATCTGCAAAGAATAAAGGAATGCGCCTCCACGGGAAATTAGCAGCAGTGTGGCTTTGTCCAGGAGACTACTCTGAATCGTAGAAGTCGCTAGGGCACGGTGTAATTACATCCGACTCGAGCATCTGTACCACCCTGTGCATTGTCGGCCGCTCCTCTGGCAAAGAGCTAACACATTGCTTGGCAAGAGAAAGCAGGGCATCTAAGGTCTCAGTCTGCACTCCTTCACAGTTCAGATCGACAATTTCCCTCTCCCGGTTCTCACCAGCCAGAAAATTTAACTGCCAAAAGACAAGATGATCCTGTCAGGTTACTCAATCTCGATAGAAGGTCACACGGAAAGTATGAAGTCTTATAGAATTAAAAAAATGGCAGCTGTGCATATCAAAGGGAAGGTCATAACAGGACATACCCATCCAACAATGTTTAATCCCTTCTCAATGAAGGATGCATCAGTAGGCCGCTTTCCACTAAGTATTTCAAGTACCAAAACCCCAAAACTGTAGACATCAGTCTTCTCGGTGGCTCTGCCAAATTGCATATACTCTGTGGATTTGGAGATTGTTGATGTTAGCTCAGAGAAACAATGATATTTAAGCAACCAGAGAAAGTCTGAAGCGGCAATTAAAGAGTAAACAGAAGTTCATTTCTTCTTTTTCCCCTCAGGATGTAACAGAACGACTTCCACATACCTGGTGCAAGATAACCAAATGTTCCTGCAACTATTGTAGTAATATGTGATTCTTCATCCTCTAAAAGCTTTGCAAGTCCAAAGTCCGACACACGGGCCTCAAAATTGCCATCAAGCAAGATGTTGCTTGACTTAATATCACGATGTATTATTCGAGGCGAACAGTCATGATGCAAATAAGACAAGCCTTTTGCAGCTCCAAGTATAATGTTAATACGTGCATCCCAATCCAACTGTTCAGATTTTTCTGCAAAGATTTACGGACAAAAACAATGTAAGGAGTAAACATAAAATATTAATGCAATTTTGCACTGTGTCAGATCAAGAAAAAAATGAGTGAATCCTGAAAGATTTGTTGAGACTGGCTGCAAATTCTTTAAACCCTAGACGGATGCTCTGCACATTGCTGTGGGGATCACAGAAGTTATGCAGGGGCATTGGAACATTGTTTAAAAATAAAAAAATGTATGATTGTGATGACTATTTTGTGGAGCAACAAATTTATGATGAGAAATGAGAAGTGCATTAAAATTTGCATTTAAATAGACAATACTCTCAAGTGACAGTGTTTGTGGAAGAAAAATTATTGTTTCAATGCTGCTATTGTATCTTCTCGACTGTACATGGGCTGCCAGGCTAGTAAAAATTATAGTTTCCATTGACTGGGCTTGTGTAAATCTAAGAGATTGGATGACATTGGACAGATGGGATTTGTAATGGCAATTGAACAGCAACAAATGTGGGATGGTGGTGCCATAATATCCAGAAGCCTAAAATTGTTGTTCGTGTTGAAGAAAAAAACATGATTAACTTGTCATAGTGGCAAAGGGACTCATAGCAAGCTTGTTACAAAGAGATGTAAGCTGATAAACAAAAAATGACACTTTACCATGAAGCACTTCATCCAGGCTTCCACCTGGAAGATAATCATATATCAAAAGTTTTGATGAAGGAGAGTTGCAATAACCACGAAGATTGACCAAATAGCGATGTTTAACACTTCCCAATATCTCAAGTTCTCTATCAAAGAACCGATCTAGCCCTTCATTTGTTTTCACTATTCTTTTCAAGGCAAAGACATTGCCATCATCCATTGCAAGTTTATAAACAGTTCCGAAGCCTCCTGCTCCAATGATATTTTCTTCATCCATAGTCTCTAGCTTCTTGAGGATGTCTTTTGAGGAGTAAGGGAGGTCCCCATGGAACATTACGACAGAAGAGCCTGAAACATCAAGCAAATGTCATAAGACAATTTCCTCTGAAAAATAATAAAATACTTGCACAACATATTCCATGCCATGGTTACCTCCACAAAGCTCCACTCTGAAACCACGCATATCTTTCTTTCCAAAATTTTTGTAAAGAAAGCAACCCCAGAAACACATTAAAGCCACCAATAGGAGAGCTCCCACTGTTGCCACTGCACTTATAACAAGTCTGGTAGAATTCCCATTCCTTTTATTAATCATGTCATCTGTTGTAAGAGAACACCAAAATACATAAGAATGCCAGAAAACAAGAGTTGAAATGCGAAGAAATAAAGTGAGTAGTTGTTGAGCACAAAAGGTACAAATCTTGAATCGCAACTCATGGAAGGCAAACTTATCGAACACAGGTTCTTGGGAAAAAATGTGCCTGTTTGGCTTGTTTTACATCTTGAAAGAGGTGAGGCTAGAAGGATTCTTATACTGATCATATTAGCACGCAGATCCATACCCACCTAGGACGGCAAGTGTGGGGACTGGGGACTCTTATAAGGCAAAGGAGTTGCTAAGAGCAACCGACCCAAGCAAGCAGCAATACACAATGTCAGTTCTCACTCAAAGCAAAGCTTTATACGCAGCAGGTCACCAGCAAATTAGAAGGCTAGGTTGTTTGTTATCACAAAACTGCTGCATCAGGTAAAGATACAGGTTCAAAAGGCTGTAAGTAAGAAATAATCCTTTGTGCTCTTTCAATGTTGAAAGCTAAGTGGTGCTTTCACCAACTTTTTCCCCCTATTGTAATGTCTACTTCATTGTTACCATTTTGGTTCCCCACAAGATTCATCTTTGATGATAGCATGCACGCACCTGTTTTTTCACAAAATCTGATCCAATCCACAACTATGAGGCAAATGGGTATCAGTTATCAGAGATTAACTTTAACACTTAACAATAATGTCTAAGAAAGCTTTTAATTCCCTAAGTAGACTATGGACCTTATCAGAGTTTAACACTTAATGGTACTGTATTCAATAGCTTTTAATTCCCCAAAAGGAATATGGGACCACAGTTAGGCACATGGTTCTTAGCAGCTTAGCATGCTAAAGATTAAAAGACGGCCTGTAGGTCCATCTCTTGACCTAAAAGAAATGTGCCAAACATATCAACCTGCACAACTCAGAACTGCCAAGGCCATGTTTCCTACTGGTGATATCAATAAAATCACAACATGATCACGCTTACAGCTAAAAACTATGTTACTATAATATATTTAGTACCTGGGGAAGGTGACTGCAGACCATTTGATGGTGATTGAAGTGCATCTTTGCACACCGAGTTTATCTGCTTCCCACATAAACCAAGGTTCCCAACAAAGCTACATTACCAAAACAAAATTCAGTTGGAATCTACAGAATGGTAAAGTAGTATTGCTACTCATTGGAGAATGGAGAGATAAATTAGAGAAGCTTATGAATCAATATTTCTGATTCAGAAGATCAAACATAAATACATAGGTATGATGGTGAATAAGATAGATATGGCCATAAATAAAACATGTAAAATCACTCACGATGTCTCATTGAAATTGATAAGTGAACCAGAAGATGGTATTGCTCCTGTCAGGAAGTTCATGGAAACATTGCTGCACAAGGTTGCAGGTAAATGATTTTTTATCTCAGACATTAACTTTTCATAACAATTAGATGGATTTACCCAAATTAAAAAAAACTTACAATGATGTAAGTTTGGACAACTTATCAAGAGAATGTGGAATAGATCCGCTCAATGTATTACTGGATAAGTCCCTGGAAGAGAAAAAAAGATCGAGATATAACATTCTATAATTTTTTTTACCACGGCTAGCACAAACTGTCTGTAAACTTTTTTTGTAAGTTGAGCTTTTAGGTTTGGTCTACTACTATAGTAAAATAGTAAATCTCTCTGGAAGCTTGAATCAGTCTAATTGGAGGGATCTATCTGATATGGAATGGACAGTAAAACAACATTAATATATTGAAAAACTGATCAATAGTCAATTGAGATTTAGAAATTTCCTTCTGAAATCTGAACTTACAATGTCTCGAGTTCCACCAGATCACCAAATTCTGAAGGGATGTACCCACTTAAATAATTTCCTTGTAGATACCTGCAAGTCATCATACATCAGAAGAACACAAGATATACTATACACAGTAAAGTCTGTAATACATAAGAAGCATGCAATTGAATTGATATGATTCAGTGTTATCCATGGATTATTTGTTACATTATCTAGCATTGATGCCCTGAACAGTGCACTCTAGCCATTAGAAAACTTACAATTGTTGCAACTTGGTACAATTCCCCAATTCAGGAGGGAGTGAACCATACAAACTGTTCCCCTGCAGAGATCTATGCCAAAAAAACAGAAGACACATTTAGATGTACCAACAAATGATATGAGGGGAATACCAATAATAAAAGGTTAAGAAATGCTATTTTTTATAACACACTTACAAAGTTTGCAATTGATTTAACCTTCCGATTTCTGGTGGTATGGGCCCAACTAATCTGTGGTATGCAAGAATCCTGAATAAAGGAATAAGTCAGATATTTATGCTACATTGATAGAAGATACTGAAATGTCAATTTCTAATACTCCCTCCTTTCTAATTTCTAAGTCGTTCTGACTTTTCTAGATACATAGATTTTGCTACGCACCTAGATATATTGTCTAGATGCATAGCAAAAGCTATGTATCTAGAAAAGCCAGAGCGGCTTCAAGAATGGAGGGAGTATTAGAGAAATTCTATCCAATAAAAAAACAAACTACTGTTGTAAAAACTGTAGATATCTAGATAAAATATTAAGCAGGTCACAGAAAACCAAGTTAGCTTAAAGAATGGTTTTGTTCTTACAGATTAATCACTCTCTTGCTATGACTATCACATCTAACACCCTTCCAATTGCAGGGGTCTGCATCTTGCTCACGCCAATTTAGAAAGATCCCATCTGAATTTGTAACTGCCTTCTTGAAGGCAAGAAGTGCTTCGCCTATAGAATACCAATGAGTGTTAGCATTTTGGGCAAGGGGAAAAGAATTGTGCCACAAATAACAGCCATAACCTTCACATACCATCTGAACTCAGCGTTCTTGCCTCATGAGCAACAAGGTGCAGAACTATCAAAACAAAGAGGTAGCTGGGCTGTTTCCTCAGGAAAGAGCCCATTGATAATCAGGTGGTGAAGCATAGAAGATCAGCACATACTATTACAGTTTCCAGATGTCATTGGTGAAGCATCTTCAAACCAGAGATGGATTTAACATGAGGCCACTCACTGAGTGGTCAAATAGATTTCCAACCCTGGAACAGGAACAGTCATAAAAATAAAGTTAACAAGAGAAAAGCATAACCAGAAGCACTTCAGCAAATAAAGTAATAAACCATGATATGATCACCAAAAAAAAACACACAGCAGATCAAATGTAGCACATATCAACGGCCATACAGTGGGAAATTAGAAATGTTTTATTTTTTCTATGTGATGCAAACTTCCCTAATTTGCCTTTGGATAATTGATTCAGATATACAACAAGCCTCTAGTTCGAACTCGAAGAGGAGCACGTACGTAGAGGGCTAATGCGCTTGTCACTACCCCGCTTAAATCCACGGCCACTTAGTTCCAGCTCCCAGCAAATCGATGCCTCCTCTCCTTTAGTATTAGTAACTTCCAAAGAAGCAGGGAAAAACACCCTAGCTAACAGTAGGCACTACCAGACACGAGCATGCATCCAGAGTCAAAGCCACTGCAGTGTGCAAGCACAGCCCATCTACAGGCGACGCCACCGACGCACAAACTAAGCGCAGCAATTTGGGGGGGCGGCAGCCTAACGCGTCCGCATTTACCACGGCCACACACCAAAGCCAGCGCAAATCAGCAGAAACAGAGGCAGATCCGGCGCGAGGGCAGGGTACCTGCGCCGCGCCGACGCCAGCAGGAAGCGCCGCGGCGATCTGGGACGGGGCTCGGCGCGCTGCGGTGCAGTGCGGCGGCGAATGGGGGCGGAACGGAAGCCGCGGGCCAGGCGACGACGGCCGGGCAACGGGCGGATGATGACGCGGCAGCGGTGGGCGGCGTGGCGAGGGAGGGGGCGAAAGGGCTGGAGAGATTAGGCAGCCGCTGGCCGCTGCTGTACTGAGTGAGGCGTAGAGCAGTGTACTGGGAACTGGACTGGTGGTGTGCCGTGTGCGCGAGCGAGGGGTGTGGCGAGGCCGTGAGAAGAGGGCGGTTTTGTCCGCGTGCGGTGGTGGGCGAGGAACGGGACACGGGACGAACAGCTAATCACCCCCGTTTTCTGCTCCTCGCACCGCTTTCTCTGCCTTTTCATCCCCACACCGCACCTTTCTTTCTCTCGTAGTAGTAGCTTGGATTGATTGATTAATCAGGAGCGCATGTACGTGTATGGCATGCTGACCGAAAATGACATTTCAGTTGGGAGCGAGAAAGCGAGAGATTCCTCCCGTGAAAGAGAGGGAGGGGGCATCCCGTGTGTGGGGTGTTGCATAACCTAGCTCGTTTGATGAAAAGGTTTGTCTCATTTCTATCTCTTGGATATGTGCAGGTTTTTTTTAGGAAACTATGTGCAGAATTATTGGATACGCCTCGCTCAAAGGTTTATGTAAAATAAGAGAATTGCTATAATACAGGCACCTAAAAACTGAGTCGTGGGATCATCATGTATGGCTGGGTCGCTCGTGCATTGTTCATCTTCCTCATTGCGTCCGCGCGGTTTCTTCCTCCTCGTGTCCGCGTTAGCCACCGCCCACCCCCAATTGTCCTACCGTGCCTATGGCGGCCTCCCTCTTTCTCCCCTCTCCTGCCACCGACATAGCCATTCTCGTCCCTGCCCAACCTAGCTCGCCCGCACTCCACCACTGCTAGGGCTTCTAAATGTCCAGCCGTCATTCCCACCGCCTGATCGGCCTTCCTCCCCACAAAATCCCTTCTAAGGCTATCAGAATTGGAAAACTTACCTCGTTGGAACCCTAGCGGTGGCAAAGTTCTCGTCTCCAATGTCGACAAGCTCCTCTTCCACGCAGTCGTCTCCTTCGTCTTCGACTCCAGCGCAAGGGCAGGCGTGGGCGCACAGGAGCTCGAGCGTGGGCGTCGTCGCCTAAAAGCTCCTCAGATTTCAATCGACCGAAATCAAGGAAATGTGATAAAAATAAATTCCTAGTCTTTACTTAGAAAGAAGTATTACGTCTCAAAAAGATAGCGTACAGATTTATTAGCTGCTTCTTGAAAAAAAGGACAATTACTAGTTTCTATCTCTTATACATACATTGTTTATGCAAATATATATACATATATCTATCTTCTTATTAATTGGAAGTGGGAACTATTCCTTTATAAAAAAAATATATCTTCTTGATTGTGCTTACCTATATAGATATGATACCCTTGCTATCTCTCCTCTCTTCTTTTAAGGTAGACTTCTTTATCATCATTATTGTTTGCTATTTTTTAAGTTCTGTTTGGTACAGTTTATAATCTATCTAGATTACCAAAAGAGAAACTAGAAGGCAAACAACATATTTTTTAGCATTGTTATGGCCACGTTTCTCCCTATATCACCCATTTATACCGCAACGCTTCTTTTCTTTCATATGTGCAGCTTCTCAATAGCACTTTTTCTGACACTTATCGCTTTTTAGTGCAAACCGAAACAAAAGTAGAACCACTTTGGCTTTTTAGAATGAAGCAGGGGCAAATCTACAACTTCTTAAAAGACGTCTACATTATACTATGTAATTTTTTAGGATGATGTTTATTAAAACCCCTAAATGTATTTGGAAGTTTTAAAGTTGCGGGTGATCCCTTGAGAAATGTGAGAATGGACAAGATGATCATGGGTGTAAGGCTGCCACATAAGCGTGTTAGTAACATGACAACTTTTTTAAGGTTTTGTTTAGTTGGTGAAATTTTTTAGGTTTGGCTACAGTAGCACTTTCGTTTGTATTTGACAATTATTGTCCAATCATAGACTAACTAGGCTCAAAAGATTCGTCTCGCAAATTACAGGTAAACTGTGCAGTTAGGCCTTGTTTAGTTCCGATTTTTTTTTGGTTTTTGCTACTGTAACACTTTTCATTTTTATTTGGTAATTATTATCTAATCATGGACTAACTAGACTCAATAGATTCATCTCATGATTTACAGATAAACTGTGCAATTAGTTTTTATTTTCGTTTATATATAGTGCTTCATGCATGTGCCGTAAGATTCAATGTGACACAGAATCTTGAAAAGGTTTCAGTTTTTGGTTTGAACTAAACAAAGCCTTAGTTTTTATTTTCGTATGTATTTAATGCTTCATGCATACGTCCAAAGATTCGATGTGACGGGGAATCTTGAAAAATTTTAAGATGTCGGTGTGAACTAAACAAGGCCTAAGTAGAGAAAGAGGAAGTGAGTTTTATCTAGATGAAACTATTTTGGCATGATTTATCAACTCTATTTAGTAAGGAATTAAATTCCTTTGAAACTACAGAACTGAACTATGTATTAAGGATGGATGTTTTATCCGTATCTCATTTCATTTTACATAATGTTAAATCACACATGAAGACCGTAACACGTTCAAAATATTGCTTCCTTGATTAATAATTTGCACCTGCATACAAGTTTTATGTTTTCCTAAGCCTTGTTTAGTTCCCAATTTTTTTTGGGCTGCGGTACTGTAACAATTTCATTTTTATTTGTCAAATATTGTCCAATCATGGACTAATTAGGCTCAAAAGATTCATCCTGCGATTTACAGGCAAATTGTGTAATTAGTTTTTATTTTTACCTATATTTAATATTCATGTACCACAAGATTCGAAAGATTCGATGTGACGGAAAATCTTAAAAAATTTGGGTTTTAGAAGGAACTAAACAAGGCCTAAGTTTGCTGCAATTTTCATGCCATGGGCCTATTTTCCGTTTTGAGTTTAGATAAGTACAAGGAGGGAAAAGAATATAAAATGTTGGAAGGCCGAAGGCGCTTCTAGGCCTTGTTTAGTTCAAAAAATGAAAAGTTTTCGGTACTGTAGCACTTTCATTTGTTTGTGACAAATATTATCCAATCATGGACTAACTAGGATCAAAAGATTCGTTTCGTGATTTACAGCTAAACTGTGTAATTAGTTTTTGTATTCGTCTATATTTAATGTTTCATGCATGTGCCATAAAATTCGATGTGACGGAAAATCTTAAAATTTTTTTGGTTTTCAGGGTGAACTAA
>Ga0182004_10001817_pt1 | contig 16118 bp, 10 predicted proteins | sample Sormic07211540_1_FD_120479 | JGI IMG/M metagenome (GOLD analysis project Ga0182004, IMG submission 120479) | Endophyte microbial communities from Sorghum bicolor roots, Mead, Nebraska, USA - 072115-40_1 MetaG | ecosystem: Host-associated > Plants > Roots > Unclassified | place: USA: Nebraska...
ATACTATTCTTCTAAATCGATAACATTTTTTTACAAAGACAGAACATTGTCTGTTGAACCTAGAATATTGTCTCTACTTAATAAAAGAAAATATTTTATCTTTATAAGATAAATATTCATTAAACAATTTTATCTAAATATATTCATGTGTGATCTTGTTTTGAAGTATTTGTTATAAGAAATTTAATGGTGCAATCTGAATTTAATTTATATCTTCAGTTTAAGAGTTATGATTTTTTTTAATTCGCTAAAATAATTTTGTATATATAGGTGAGTGGGGCCTGGGTTGATGGGATAGCCTATGGTGGCACAGTAAAAGGGATGGGAGTTGTGGCTTCACCATGACATGTGGTAGACGGGTTCTTTTCATAATTTTTAGTTGTAGAGATATAATTAGTATATGATAGCTTGTTCGCTTAAATTTATCGGCTGAATTTGTCAGTCATTCAATGGTATATTTCTTTTATAACAAATTAGTAAATAATATTTTTCTACCATAATTTATCAGATAAACGAACAAGACGGTCCCTTACAACTGACATAACCGTACAAGTAAGTAAATTAAACAAGCATATCAGGTTGTCAGGATGTCCGGCAGCTTCACCGCTTTCCTCCCCCTCACCGGCGCCCTCGTGTCCGGGAAGCACCCGTCGGCCGGCAGGTCATCCACCTCGCCGACCTCCGACACGGTGATCGGGAACGGGAGCAGGTGCCCCGGCAGGTCCTCCACTCTGTCCTGCGTGTACGCATCCCACAGCCTCTCCGCCGCTCGCCGCACGGCGCGTACGCACTCCAAGCTCTCTGGCTCCAGGAACAAGTCTCCGTCGTCAGCGTCCTCACTGGCATGGCGGCCCATGATGAAATGCTCGTGCCACAGCGACATCCTGAACCCGTGCACCTGCCCTCGCGCCCGCCGGCACGGCCCGTTCAGGTGCGCCGGTTGGTAGCTCCCCTGCGCGATCTCGCTGTCCCGGTTGCCGGCCAGCGACCGCTCGTTCAGGTTCGCCGAGCCGACCATGACATACTCGTCGTCGACTGCGTGCGTCACCAACGAGACAGTGAGATGAGGCTGCGAGGTCCGAGGTGACATGACAACGCAGGAGACGTTGCAGAGAGCGCGTACCGATCATGAGCTTGGCGTGCACGTAGATGGGGCCGCGGCGGTTCACCTGCGCGCGCCAGTAGTCCGTGTCCTCCTCCGGCGTCTCCGGCGGGGAGTACTCGCCGGGGAGCGGCGCCTCCCGGTTGCCGAGGCAGAAGAAGTTGAGGTAGTCGCAGGGGTGCGCCTGGCCGCGCAACCCGGCGTCGTCGATGGCCTTGGCGACGACACCGTACATCATTTCCACGGTGCGCCTGTTCCAGAGCAGGATGGCCTGCACGGCCTCACCCGCCGGCACGCCCTCGGGCCACATCGGCGTCACGACGTACACTGCGAACCGCTCGCCGCGCCGGATCTTGGCGGCGACCTTGAGCGCGATCTCGACGGGCACCAGGTTCAGGCACCCGGCGTCCCTGTCCTCCGCCCACGACGCGCACCCGCCGAGGAAGTACTGGTTCTCGATGTAGATGAACCGCCGCGCGCGCCGGACGGCCTCCACGTAGCCGATCTGTATGCTGCGGTCCACCGTGACGTCCTTGCCGCTCGCCAGCCCCATGGCGGCGGCCTCGGCCGGGTCGGAGGGGAACCCCACGACCGACGCGTCGTCGATGGACCGGAACACCTGCACGTTCCACGGGTCGTTGCTGACGGGGTCGGGGAACGTCGCCGGGCTCAGGTCGAGCAGGCAGCCGCGCATGTCCTCCGGCGCCTGCTTCCTCCACCGCTGCTCGAAGTTGGCGAGCACGTCCCACGCCGCGGGACCTTCCAGTCTGCAGTGCACGTCGTGCCACGGCTCCCGCGGGCCGCCGCGCCGCAGGGAGGAGTGCTTGTAGTTGTTCTGCATGAAGTCGTGGAGGTACGTCGTGTCGAGGTCCCTGAACAGCGTGTGGTTCTCGTCGTCGTACCTGCTCGAACACACCTCGCATGGTTAGCTCAGCTTTGGGCCCTGCTGTACGTAGCAGCTGCAGCTGCAGCTAGAGCAACTGCAACAGTGTGTTTCTGTCGGTACGTACCTGCCGTCGCAGAGGTCTATGCCGCCGATGAAGCTGACGACGTGGCGTTCGTCGGTGCCCGGCGTGGCTGCGTCGAGCGTGACGGTCTTCTGGTGGTGCGTGAACTCGGCGCTGGTCTCGACGTGCTGCACCATGGTCAGCGACGCGTCGGCGTTGCGCGGGCAGAGGAAGCACCTCACGTTGGTGCCCTCGAAGAACCTACGGGTCTCCTCGTCGTGCGTCTTCATCAGGCCGGCGTTGCCGAGGAACGACACGGACGTGTTGTCCTGCCACGGCATCACCAGCACGGCCACCCCTTCGTCGGCCTTCCGCTTCAGCAGCTCGCCCAGCGTGACGCCCTCGGCGCCTTCGGGGACCGCCGCGCGACGGCCCGCGTCGCGCACCAGCGTGATCTCCGTGTTCACCGACCACCCGGCGACGTACACGAACCGCCGCGCGTCGCGGATGGCGGCGAACAGGTCCTCCCACAGCCGCGCCGGCCGGTACGCCAGCCCGCCGTCGAGGCGGACCCCCGGGTCGAACGCGTCGGACAGGTGCGCGTTCTGGTACAGCGTGACGCTGCAGTTGGTCCGCTCCGGGAAAAACGCCGGCTTGACGCCCGCGAATTCGGGGAGGCGGACGCCGGCGCCCCAGGACGGGTCACGCTCCACGTCAAAGAAGTGCAGGCGGACGCGGAGGCTCGGCGTGTGCGTCTCGTGGGCGTGCTCGCCGCCGCGGAGGTCGAGCCAGCACTCCAGCGGCTGTCCGGAGGCGACGCGCGCGGCGGGCACGGACCCGGCGCCGAGGACGCCCGCGCCGATGAGGTGCTGGTTCTTGACCGTGAAGGTGACCGCCGCGGCGGGGTAGGCGCAGTGCAGGCGGAACGACTGGTTCCAGGCCGGGCGGGTGGGGTGGAACTCCACCTCCCGGGTGCGCGCCACCCGCGCCGCGCCGACGTCGACGTCGACGTAGAGCCGGCTGTGCTGGAGGCAGTGCACGCCTAGGGACTCCTGCATCTTCTCCGTGGCCTGTCCGTCAAACAGAGCACGTGCCGCCATTAGTCACTGTGCACAAGATCTTCACAACACAAGGTTTCCAGTTTGCTCTGTTTTGTCTCAAAAGTCTGTTGTTTCTTTTCGATATGTCATTGGATTATGTACTACTATAAAAAGATTCATTCAATTTTTTTTTGTTCTTTCGTTTTTTTAACCACATCTGCAAAGTAAGCAATACTCCGCATGTATATTCACTATTCAGACCAGTCATTGCAGTGTCTGTCATGAGGATTTGTTAATTAATTCAAGCGACGGTGCAAAATGCGTTTCACGTTTCGTCAGTCTAACGGATAATCCAACAGTCAGTGGCAGTAGGTGACCACGAACTGCTGCGAAAAGGGAGAGCATCCTTGATGGCCAATCCATTAGCTCGCAAGCAAGCCATGGCCGCAAAGCAAAGCACAGCTCACTGCGGAGAGAAGCCACGCTGCAGCTATTCATCGCGGAACAGAAACAAACGAACGGAGAGGGCACGGGGCGCTTTGCTAATTTACCTCCATGATCCGGCCGTGGATGGCGTTGTGGAGGTGCTCGGCCTCGAACACTGTCGCTTCCAGGACGCCGTGGAGGTAGACGACCTCATCGGCGGCGATGGCGGCGGTGGCGTCTCCCTCTAGCTGAGAGCCCATGATGCCTGGCGTGCTCGGCCCCGTTGCCGCCTTCTCTTCACGCGCGTGGCTGAGCTTTTATAGCCGACTTGGCAAAGCATCAAAGGGAAGATAGACGCCACGTATATTGGCGCCCGATGTAGTCCCTTTCTACCATCAGTACCATTTGTTTATGCTTTTCCAGCAAAGCCAACGCCAAATTTCCCACAAGATCGATAGATTCCATGGAGTTTTGCTAGTCATCAGCGAAACACAAGGCCATGCAGCATGCTAGAAAAGGCACTCCAGCGTGCGAGAAAGGGGACGTCTTCCCTAAATTCGTAAGCAACGGGTGCCCGCACAAAAGCACAAGCTTAAATGTTGAAACCACCCATGAAACTAAGAGAAATGATTAAGCATTTAGTTTGGTTTGAATTGGGAATTTGAATCTGAACTCAACTAACCTAAACCATGGAGCTCCTGTAATTGTGTTTCTTTGTATCCTGTTTTTAATAAAATTTGTAGGAGCTCGTAGCTCCTCCAGTTTCTTAAAAAAAAACTAAACTAAACCATGGAACGGTTCTCAGTAATCTCACTTGAATGGTGATGGTCTGACAGAGGCTTCAAGGTACCACTACGGGAGAAAGCTAGTTTGCTGAGTGCCAGAATCTTTGCCGAGTGCAGGATTTCAGGCACTCGGCAAACATGTCTTTGCCGAGTGTTGCGCTATCTTGACATTTGGTAAAGCAGACACTCGGCAAAGAACCTCTTTGCCGAGTGTTCAGCACTCGTGAAAAAAAAACACTCGTAAAAATGGATCTTTGCCGAGTGTCGGACACTCGGCAAATAATAGAACTCGTAAAAATAATACTTCGGCAAAGAAATTGCTAACGCCGGCACATGCGTCTCCTCCGTTATCGTTTGCCGAGTGTCCACCGTCAGCACATGGCAAAGAATTAGTGGTTTGCCGAGTGTCGTGAGGAAACACTCGGCAAAGAGTATTTTTGCCGAGTGTTAGATAGACAGCACTCGACAAACAATTTATTTGCCGAGTGTTTATTTTGACACTTGGTAAACTATTTTTTTATTTATTTTATTTTTTATCTTAGTTTTTTGAAGCTTGAATACATCATTTTAAACTACATGTTCAAATTTGGATCTTTTTAGATATATTTTGCTATATTTTGTTAGTTTTTTTATTTACTCGAATTTCTCTCGAAAATTCTGATTTGAACTGCAGGTGCATGAAATAACAAAATGTAGCGGTTCCAAAAATTGTATTCATGTTGAAGAGCATATTTTGAGGTCGGATCCAGGAACTCACCCAAAATGTTGGTCGTATTGTCGACGAAACCTGATGAGCCGCTCGCGATTTAAGTGTTTTTAAATTATATAAAATCTGAAAAAAGTTCAAAAATCACGAAACTTGACGAGGTGTCTTGCTATTGCATATAGAGGCTATGATAAAAAATTAGAAAGTTTCGAGCAAGTGGCGATATCGGATAGATAAAACCCAGACATCTCACGTGTGATCTCGTCGGGTTTCGTCCCTATTAGGCGCCGTTTAGAGATCACATTGTGACCATTAGGCGCCGTTTACTCCTCGCTTGGCGCTGCTGTTAGGTGTGGATCTAGCGACTTCGGGGGAGGAAGAGGTCGACGAAGAGCGATGGACATGCCTGCTGCTAGAGCTACTCACGGAGATCACATGACACGTGGCCGCCATCACGGCGATGCCATGGCATTGGTTGTCGCGGCAAGATGTGGTGTTGCGCTTGTGCGTAAAAGTGACATTTTTTTGGTGGGCCTTAGGCTATTGAGGGGAGATGTAACTCCTCATTTATTTGAGGTGGAGATATTGGTGGCCCAAAAAAAAAAGAGAAAGAGCTAAGGAATTTTATAGGAATGATAGGTGGGATTGGGAGCTATTGAAGATGCACTTATTCACTTATATGGAGTGATTCTTTTTTTTGGGATGATAGGTGGGATTGGGAGCTATTGAAGATGCTCTTATTCACTTATATAGGGATGATAGGTGGGATTAGGAGCTGGTGGAAATTGATTCTAGAGTTAGTGGAAATTGGATGGGAGTAGAGCCTTTTAGCTGTTAGCTCACAGTGTAAATAGAGAAGTGATTCTTATCATATTATCATCCGAATCTAGTTGTGTTTCACCAGTTTTTTAGTGTCTATTAGAGATATTTTCATGGAGAATTTAGAATTAGAAGCGCTATAAACGGCGCCTAATGGTCGTAATTGATTTTAGATGGTGAAGTAACATCAATACATCACTAGAAGATTCAACTGGAGCAATTATGATGAACACAGTAGTGATCCAAGCAGAAACATAGGGCACATCGTCTTGTGCTGGACGCATTATGCAGACAACAGCCACTCCTGGTCCTAGGTGTAGGTGGCTAGGTTCGATTGCAACCACTACTGCGTAGTGCCTTGAAAGCAGGATGAGCCAAGCACAACTGATCCCGGCCTGTGAACACAATTACCCTAGGCCCTGTTTAGTTGCGAAAATTTTTACAAAATAGCTATTTTAGTACTTTTGTTTGAATTTGTCAATTATTTCTATAGATTAACTAGGCTCAAAAGATTCATCTCGTAAATTACAGATGAATTGTATAATTGATTATTTTTTATTTATATTTAATGCTTCATACATGTGCCCCAAGTTCGATGTGACGGAAAATCTTAACCATTTTGCAAAATGGTTCATGAATTAAACAGGGCTTTAGCTTTCGCTTATAAGATTTAAGTTTGTGTGTATTCAGAAAATATGCAATTATTTGTTCGTTTTTTGTTTAATTTCATTTCAAGGTCCAACAAAAGCATGTCACCTCATGGAAGTCATGCTTGAAGGCATAAATATTTTTTTTGCTCAAGATCACACACGGAGTGATGACACAAAGCAAGGCGTGCATTTTTATCGTGCGTGTCGAATTCATGTTTCCTACTAATACTGCACCACACCTCACTTAGAGGATATCCAAATCAACCCACCCAAATGAAATAGTTGGCTACGTGCCATTTTGCCTATACACAACAGTGGAACCCACAATCCTGCAGTAATCTTGATGCAATGTGGTCTCTACTCCACTCCATCTTGGTAGAGATATAGTCGCTGAAGTCATTAAATCCTTCATAGAAGCCCATAATTTTCGTTCATGCCTTGTTTTTCTTTTCTGATGTCGTTGCATATTCAATTGTTTCACATTGCAGCTCTGAAGATATAGCCCACAACTTAAATTTGAACACACTTCATTTTTTTAGGCAAACAGGAGGGGGTGAAGTCAAGACTGGTGGAGGATGATAGTTGGTTTCCTCTCTATGTGGCAAAACTCGTCAAGGACGTTTTCTTGGCTTGTTGGTGGTGGCGTGCAGTGTGTTATCCGACTATAAAAGTAAGCTGCTTCGCTTCTTGCTCTACTTGTGACTTTTGTTTGTTTCCTACTCCCTTCGTTCTAAATTAGAAGATGTTTGGTTTTCTTTGAGCATCTCTTCACTAAATTTCTCATATTGTATCTCCTATAAGTTGCTTTTAGAGAGTACATTAAAATTAATTTAGGATATAGAAGAGTACTGCTACAATAAATTACCTAGACTTGTCTCCTGTATTTTTTTAGGATATGAGAGATGGGGTTGTCTCCTTTTACTTAGGAAGACGATGCTTCTTTGAAGAGGCCTCTTAAAAGTTATAGGTATAGCTATAGGAGATAAGCTAGGAGATCTGTTGTAGCTTCTTTGTCTCCTAAAATACTATTTTTTAGGTATTGATAGGATATCACCTAAAACATTGTTCTTTAGAATATATCTAGACTTGATGTATATTTAAATGCATATAAAAAGTTATATATCCAAAGAAGCTAAAATGTCTCATAATTTAGAATTGAAAGAGTACTTATCTTTTTTTGGTGAAAGAGTACTTATATCAACCGTCTTTTTTTGGTGAAGGAGTACTTATCAACGGCTATCGTTCAGGATTCAAGCCCTGTTCATCTTTATGCCTTCAAAAATTAGGTAACTCTATATTTTTCATTTCTTTGTCTAATATAAAACTCCCACAGAATATTTTCCCACCCTTACATAATTGGCCTTAACATTTTTTGGAAGGCATGAAGTGAGTTTAACTTAAGAACGAATTTCATTTTTCACTTTTCCTATCTATCAGTTGCCTGATATATTCCTTAGTTTGTTCAGGCCACAAAGCAGGACAGCAATCTTTAGTTGGTCAGGCGACGTTGCAGGCTAGCAACCATTGATCATGTTTTGCTTCCTGCTTGCCACTGGAACACGTAGGAGGAGAGATGGCGGTGGAGGTGACCATTGACAACAGTAATTTTCTTATGATAAATCATACGAATAATATCTTCAACTAGAGCTTTTCTACCAAACAAATAGGCTCAACGTCGAAGGAACCACCAGCAGCTATGCAACAGGTTTAAGGCGGTGATCCAGCCATTAAAATCAAATCCAATGGCTGTAAAGCATTGCCTGACAGATGACTACTTTTCTGGCACCTGTAAATTAGCATCTCTCATTTTTCTTCCATGCCCATATAGAACAAAAAGAACTTCATACGGTGATACCTTAAGGACAGAAGAGCTTGGGGTCGGCTTTTATTGATTCTCTGACGTCACAGATCATGGAAGGAGCAGAGTCTCATCTCCAAAGACAACATAAGTAGCAAGACAACCTCTGCACTCAGATAACACACCAAATGAATGAACATGCTTACAATTACAAGTCTGAGACTGCACTCAACAGATTTTCCCCTTATGTACCGAACACATCTATAACGGCAAAAAATGAAGCGCCAAACTTCCAAAGCACAAATTTACGATAAAACTCACGGCAAATTGACAACAAACTTCGCATCATATGCTGACCTTTTCCACTAAGGTTTAACAGTAAATACATTGTTTCCTCAAAAATAAAAAAAATACATTCTTTTTTGACAAAATAGAAAAAGCTTTCGAATGCTCCGATATATCTGAAAACCTTTTTATATGTGTACGAAAGAAAAAAAGAAGAAGAAGAAGGTATCAAGTAAGTTTACCTTAAGTGTGTAGTGTGGATGTATACTTTTTCCATGTCCTTTTGTGATATCTTTTGCTTAAATCTGGATGGACTATTATTATTGGGCCTTATAGTGGTACCTTTATTATCTACTAGAGTTAATAGCTCAAAAAATTCTGAGCAATTGAGTTTTTTCATAAAGGTAATTAGATAAATAAAACATTTCTCCGTGTCATCATTTTTCATAAAGGGTTACATTAAAGGATTTATGGGAAGGTTGACACCAATTAAATATGTGACCACAAATATTTGCATTTTTTATAGACCTCACCTATACATAATACCACTTGAACGCTTGTAGCTGAGGAAAGCCACTTAAAGTTGACTTAAAGTTGATGATGGATACCACGCGTAGAATAATCTAGATATCATTTGTGAAAAACACATAGGTGTAGATACCAATTGACACGTGTGGATACCAGTTGAAAGGATATTTGCATCGTTGTCTTCTTCTTGAATTCTTGTTTCCATGAGCTTCCTTCTCATTTGCTTGAACTAGTTGATTTGTTTGATCCTCTTCAAGCTTCTTCACACACTATGAGTGGCTATCTTGAATTCATCAACTTGATCAAATACTTGGGTTTACTAACTCATGAATAATTCATATACTACCACTAGATCATAGAATAATAGAAGCAATAGTGATAGAACATGGACTTAAACCTTTTCATTTATCAAGCATGTCCTTAACTCAAATCAAGTAACCTTTTCATTTGGTCATCGGAGTAATCCAAACGACTATAAAATGGTCTATGATACATGCCAGTAATTAGCTGTTGACGTGCCCAAAGCTTCAATGCACCTTCTTTGGTGGTCAGCGTAGAAATCTGGCGACCCTCTCTACAGAAACACTTAGCCATGCCTGCTCTGGCCTCCTTAGGGCAACCATCGGATAATTTAGATGGTCCATGAGACAACCTTTTGTAGAGTGTTTTGCCACCTCTAGATTCCTTCGGTGTCTAGCGCTGGACCTATCTAGTGGTGCTCACCCTCATGGGAGCACCAAAGTTATCCAATTAATGACTCTACACTAGAAACTCTTAGCACAATAGCACATAGCCTAATCTCTGGTGCCAACCCTCATAGGTGCACTAGACTTATCTGATGGGCATAGAAAATGCCCATCAAGACCTCTCTCAAAACCCTTTTTTCAAATGGCTAACCTTGAAATGGTGTCGTGTAAGACTACCAACACCTATAGCACTAAGTTAGCATTTTCAAAATATTTTGCAAAAGTTTTCTCTTGCTTCTTTTTTACACCGCTCGATTAAACACACTCACGAGTTAGATCTCACCTAGTGGCACTAAATAATCAATTAGCAAACAAAAAAATGCTTCTCTTGATAGTATGACTATCTATCCTAACCCGACCAAGTACTTCTTTACTTAACCTTAGGCTGGTGAAACAAAATGTCCTACAAATATATCGTTGTCCTGCACATTCTAGTCCATCTCTATTCGGTGATGGTCGCGAGCATACCACCTCCATCTTTGTCATCTTTCATATGATGAACAATGCTTGTCAACAAGTGTGGCCTACCGCGCGCACCTTAACCATTGTCCATAGCATGAAGTTCCTCCACCTTCACTCCATCAAGCCATTTGATATCTTCACTTGGCTTGATCTCCATGAATGATATGGTCCTTTCCATAGCTTCACATGACCTTCAAGTCCTACCTTAGCCTTGTTTGCTTTTCATAATTACCTTGGTCCACCGGCACAAATCCCTTTGCTTGCACTTCACTGTCTCGATGGTCCGTCATGTCCTGACCCTCTGGCCTGCCCTTTCACACTTGCATACGATCCTTCTCAGTGAAGCTCTGCCTTGATCTTCACTATCTTGCCATATGAGACTATGTCATGTCCCATACTCAATATGCCTCTTTTTTATCACCACTTGATCAAGTCATCTTCACTAGTTTAGCACTTGCATCACTTCAAACATGTCATATCCCCTCTTGCAAAGATCTATTCATCTCACATGAAACCTCATTAGTCCACCTAAGATTGTCACTTAATTACCAAAATCAAAGTGGGACTTTCACCGCTACTCATGGAAACACCAAAAAATCACCCTAGCTTAAGGAGGCATAAATCGACGTTAAGGTTAGCATCTTATTAGAGTTTCGCTAGTTAACCAGGTTAGGGAGATGCATCCGACAAATCAACAAGGGTCTAGGGCAATCTTGCTTTTCCGTAAGGAGTGGCTACCTCAATGCGACAGTCTTACTGGTTGGTTAAGAGACGACACCAAGAGAAGACCAAAGACAGGCATTTGTGTTCGATAGTAGAGGGTATCGAGAGGCAATAGTGCATCATAATGAAAATGGAAACTATTCTTAATCGCATCGCTCTTTGAGCGAGAGCCAGGTGTGAACTGAAGGGCATTCCGCATTCGAAGGGTTCCTCTACCTAATGGCAATTGCGGGTAAATAACCAATTAGTATGTGGGTAGATACATAATAAATAGGACAAATACAAGGATTCAGGTGAGGAGTCGTGTTTTGGTCGCTCCGTGTGAAAATAAAAAAAATATGTTTTGTTCGCTCAGAGTGAAACGGTAGTAACAAGACGATAAAAACACTGTCCCATACACAAATTTTAAGAGATAATGACCACCAAGAATCCCTAATCAAAACTCGCAATAGCTATATCTATTGCATCGAAAGTCCTGGCCACGAAGAAAGTTGGAATTCCATTTGTGCAAATATGCACGGGCATAATTGGAAACAAACGACGACATCTTCTGATATGACGTAAGCAAAATGCACTTTCCGAGTGCAAAGCTACGTAAGCAAATAAGTTTTTTTTTTAATATAAGACAAGCAAGTACCTGCATTATTGATTTTTTCCCCCCGCTGTCGTCCGGCAACGGACGTATCTTCTCGAGGAAGACAAGGTTCCTGTGAGAATGAAAAATGAGGGGCCAAACAAATTTGGCGAAACCATGGACACCAAAGAGGAAGACAAACAGTCACAACCAATCACGGCGCCAAAACATGCAGCGCAGCTTCATCATCGTGGCCTCATGGGTCCTTCCTGGATATGGCGGAGGAAAAACAGGTGGTGGCCGTTGCAATCGCAGCCAGGTCCAGGCCGCTCCAACTCCAGCTCCAGCAGCTTGCCCTTGCCCCTCTCCCCTCTCCGACTCCAACCCAACCCCCCCATCCAATGGCCCTCCGGCTCCGCCCCCGTTGTTGTCTCACCTCACGCGCTCCCTGACCTGCCCCGCCCCGCCCCGCCCCCAGCACGACGCGATGCTCCGCACCGCGTCGGATAGATGGACGATATTGCTGGGGAGCCGGGAAGGAAAGGGGACGACTCTTCCCGTGCCGTGCTGACGCCACCACCACGCGGCCCCGGTCTCCTCTCGCCCTCCTCTCCTCCGTCTGGATCTGGTCCTATCCCCTCCCCACCCTCCGCCGCCGCCGCCGCTGTCCTCGCCCTCCCGGCCTCAGCCACGAGCCAGGGCGCCGGGCTCCTGGCCTCGTCTCGCCTCGCCGGCGAGATGGACGGCGGCGGGGAGACGCTGCTGGTGCGGAGGAGCAAGGGCAAGAAGAAGAGACCGCAGCCGGCCGCGGAGAGGGGCTCCGGCGGCAGCGGGGACAGGTTCCGCACGCTCTGGCGGGACTACCACGACCTGCTGCAGGTGAGTGGCGCCAGTCTCGTCGATTCTCGCTGCGGCCACCAATCTCTTCGCCCTTTCCAATTTTCATGCCGCTCTACTGTTTCGACCTGTTCTTGATGGGTTCACCGCCGTCTTGATTGCTGGATTCCTCGTGCTATCCCTGTTCCGGCTGCTAGTGCTCCTATTAGGTTTGTGATTGTACTGCCATTGTCGGGGGTGCTCGGCTGTTTGATTCTTTGCTGCGTAGGACGGGGTTTCAAGAATTCCATCCAATACCATGGTCAAATCTAACAATATACTGAATCAAGTATATCTGTGATTACACTTGAAGCTGATACAACATTTGATGCAGGAGACTGAGGGAAAGAAGAAGATGCTGGCGAGCACGAAGCGGAGAAGCCTCGCCTTGCTTGCTGAAGTCAAGTATGACAGTTCTTGGGCTCTTGCTTTATCGCTCCATGTTACTATGCTATATCATCTTGTTATTCTTCATGCTGGCATTATTACTGCTTGTCAGCTTCACTAACTGTGTAGTTCTTGTTGCAAGGTTCTTGCGAAGGAAGTACCAATCCTTTCTCAAGGGTGGCTCACAGCAGAAACATTACAAGTTGAAGAAGCAAGCTCGGTACATGCCATCTCCATTGGGAAGCAACAAGGCCACCGCGTTAGGTGATCATGGTGCAAGGACCAAAGTGCCTTCTACCAGCAAAAACTCAAACCTTCACTTAAATCAAGATTCTGTTCCGGTAAGTGGTGGAGTTCATGAATTAACATAAACCGTAAGAAAAGTGTTTCTTTTTTAAAAGGGCTTTCTTGTCTGCAGAATGATGTGGTGAATGATCACCAGGGGCAACAGGGCCATCCAGAAGTCGAAAAGTTTGATGAGGTCGGGGTGGATGAAGATATGATGACACCTGATGTCAAATTATCAGTTTGTAGGGATACAGGAAACTCGCCTGCAAGTGAAGGTAAGAGGACGGTTCCATGGCAAGATCGGTTAGCGTTGAAGGCCTAGGTCCTCAGCTGATGTGGCTAAGAAATAAGCTGCTTCTCTGATAGCTGGCTTTGCAACTGTATCCCTCAAATGATCAATAGTGCTTTGTACAGAAACGATGGGATATGATATATGCATGTTACATTGCCTGATTGAAAAAACTCAGATGGTTATACCATGCGCCTAAGCAAGTTCGACAAGAGGATTTTGATTTTATGAATGGTTCTGTCCAGGTTTTGGATTGACTACTTTGAATGTGTTTGTGCAATGAATGTATTTTCAGTCATCCAGACAAACAGACGCTTTAGCAATGATCATGAATTCTATGAATTGCAAGTTTGTAGTGTTAAATCTCTGGTTTCACAATTTAGGTTTTAAATAGGCTCTTTATCACGAGGACAAATGTAATAAATGCTTCGTGGTTTTGTATAGCAAGTTTTAGGTTTGGGTGTTGCATTTTTAAAATTGGTGTACCATGGTCAATAGGCAGCATGTAGATTCGTCTCAAAGAATATTTGTTTTTTATGGGTAAATATATGTACCCTTTTACTGTGAATTGTAAATTTGGAGGGTTATATAGTATCTCATCTTGTTTCTAAATAGTCTCTTTAACATGCTAGGGGTGGGGCTGTTGCATTTTAAAAACTGGAGTACCAGATATTATTTAACCAGATGCACAATATTAGTTCTATATTAGTGTGTTTGGTTTGTGGAGTCTTCCCATGCTTCATGAGGTGATGCATCATGAGTTCAACCCATAAAGGGGTGCATTTGATATAGGGTGCCTTGTTTAGTTCCAAAATATTTTGCAAAATCGACACTGTAGCTTTTTCGTTTGTATTTGACAAATATTATTCAATCATAGACTAACTAGGCTCAAAAAATTCGTCTCGTCAATTTCGACCAAACTGTGCAATTAGTTTTTATTTTTGTCTATATTTAATACTTCATGCATGTGTCTAAAGATTCGATGTGACGGAGAATCTGAAAAAAATTTTGCAAAATTTTTTGGGAACTAAACAAGGCCTTAGCTGTCTTGGAACCACTTGAGCTTGCAATTTGGCCTCCTTTCCGTAGAGCTTCTACCTTCTGTTGGTGTCCCCTGCTGCTGCAGTGATTCTCAAACTGAGATACAAAGTTACATTTCGCCTGACAGATACCGCAGCCCCATTCTGAGAGATACTGCTTGCCTTATTTAGACTCTAAGTCCACATTGTTCGAGGTAATAAATAACTTTAGACTCTATGATAGAGTCTGCATTGTGAGTGCCCTAAGAGAGCCTTATTTAGTTCGCAAAAATTTTCGTTTTTGGTCTGTAGCATTTTCGTTTTTATTTGACAAACATTGTCCAATCACAGAGTAACTCGGTTCAAAAGATTCATCTCACAAATTACAGGTAAACTGTGCAATTAGTTTTTATTTTTATTTATATTTAATGCTCCATGCATGCGACCAAAAATTCGATATGACAGAAAATCTTAAAAATTTTTGCGAACTAAACAAGGCCTTATGGGACAAGCAGCTAGGAACTGAAGCGTGCACTAGAGCTAGCGGGTGTTTTTCAGTTTGGAAGCGGGTGTTTTTCAGTTTCAAAATTGGCGGTCATTGTTTTTCGGCAACAAAAGCGAATTCGTGAAACTGTTTTGTTTGCAGCGGAGCCGGCGGCCGTTTGCGCGCACAACTTTTTTTTCCATGACGCCTGACAATTTCCATGGAAGCGGGTGTTTTTCAGTTAAAAAATTGGAGTACTATGCATTTTGAATTAGCGAACGGATGACAATTACTGTCGGTCACCAAAATGAATTGTTAACAGTGGCATAGCATATAAACTTCATAACATGTTTTACTGTACAATTTCATCATTGCTATTTTGGCAGACGAGCCATAGCATTTCGTTTATTCGCATTGAGCCTTTTCCGGTGCTTATTCCCAGAAAGATGGTGAGCAAGCATCTTTTCGCTGTTGCAATGATCATGAATTCTGAGTTGCAAGTTTGGAGTGTTAAATTTCTGGTTTCACAGTTTAGCAATGTATTTTCAGTTTAAGTTAAATTTCTGAAGGGGTGCATTTGATATAGGGTTGCATTTTTAAAATTGGTGTACCATAGTCAATCGGCATGTAGATTCATCTCAATGAATATTTGTTTTTTATGGGTAACCCTTTACTGTGAATTGCAAGTTTGGAGGGTTAAAAAATATCTTTTTTCTAAATAATATTTTTAACTATGATGGGGCTTGCGGTGTTGCATTTTAAAGACCGGAGTATACCAGGTATAAAATATTTATACTCCATCCCCACATCCAAAAACATTGATTAAATAAAAGAGCATCGGTGGCACCACAGACTAGACATTCATGATCAAACTGATGCAAGCATTGCAATAAAGTAGCAGCAACATAAATTATGTTAAATAAATTATCATGTCAAATAATAGGTTGTAAGACTTGGTAAATGAAAATCCAATTGAATATCTTCAAGATGAATGGATGGTGCTGTCATTTCTCGCTCCACAGCCTCTCCAATCATTAGTTGTTGAGCTTTGACAGATGACCCTTCCCAGTACGATGGTGAGCGAGCATCTTTTCGCTGTTGCATTGCAGATTGCAAATCTCGCAAAAACTCAACGACATCCGTTGCTCCACCTTCTCTGTGTGCTTCTTCCCCTTCCGATGCTC
>Ga0182004_10001818_pt1 | contig 16118 bp, 15 predicted proteins | sample Sormic07211540_1_FD_120479 | JGI IMG/M metagenome (GOLD analysis project Ga0182004, IMG submission 120479) | Endophyte microbial communities from Sorghum bicolor roots, Mead, Nebraska, USA - 072115-40_1 MetaG | ecosystem: Host-associated > Plants > Roots > Unclassified | place: USA: Nebraska...
AGTCCTCCCTACTACGATCCCTGCTCCCCCCCCCGCCTTCCCTTTCCCAAGAACCTAAAGCAGTGAATTAACCCCCAGTCGTGTGGGGCACTGTCAGTAAATTCATAGCAAAAACCCCCCCCCCCCCCCACACACACACACACACAAATACAGCAGATGTTCAAATGACAATCACCAAAAAGCAGAAACTAGACGATAAATAGTCCCGAAACAGTCTGAATCGGGGAGTTCAAATCCAAAGTGTGTCAGAAGAATACCTCGATGCTCAACTTCCCATCCAGCACGTCCAGACCCAGGAAGTGCCTGTGCACTTTCAGTATGCAGAGCTTTAGAGCGAAATTTCTTTTTCAGGTTGCCAAATTCATCATAGATCTCTCCATCATCCTTGAGACAAGCCAAATTTAGACATGGAAACAAGTGGTCACTACATATACAAAAATATAATGTTCAGCAAACATCCTACCTCCTCAGCCTCCTTCCGACGCTTTTTAACTTCCTCTAGTTCTTCTTCATCAAGCTCTTTGTACCCACCACCACGGCCACCCCTAAAATAAAAAAAAAAATTGGCAAGGCAAACCTTGATATTTGAATAAGCACCTTTTGGTTACAAATAGTTAAATGCACTGTTGCTCACTTAATGGGCATGACATACAAAACACCCACAGTGTGCCCGTTTTTCACATTACATTTCAACAACATGCACTGCATGATTCACAACTAACCACTCAACAATTGCCAATGGGTCAAAGTGGCACTGCACCTCCTAGTCAACTTATGAGCCCAAAAGCCAAAAACTGGTCACATAAAGGGCACAATGTCACTGCAATTGAGCTGCAGTGTTTTAAGTAGTATCCTACTGTTGCTGTGTGGCAAAATCCATCCTGGCTGTGAGTGCATCAGGTGCAAAAGCATGATGTTTATCTATTAGCAAACAACCCTTATTAATCCCTTGCCACATATAACAAATGAGCGCTGACATTCTTCTTTACATGAATTGTTATTACAATTCACAGTATGTTTAATATTCCTGAATTGGTATTATAATTTACAAGATGTTTAGGGTACCTGCTAGAGTATAATTTATATTATCATCTTAAATAATATGTTTTAAACCAACCACATGCAAATAGTGCCCTTGTACTTACCTCACACCACCTTCATTGGTACCAGGCTTGGAGGTGTTACATATATTACATTTGGTCCGCTTAGCCCAGTTGATGTTGCCACACCTGGAACACAAATGAAGTTAGGTTTTATATCGTCATATCAGACAGCAAGTTTATAATAATATGAAGTATAAAAATTGCTGCAGAGGGTGGCAGTCAAATTTGAGATGTAAAAAAAGCCCACAATAAAAGGGTGTCGAAAGCACTGTCTTATCGATTTCATGGGGCAGAAATTATATGATGCATACAAATAAATGTGAAGAAATGAAGATCAAAATCAATAGAGGTATCAAATATCCAAATCTACGAAACAGAAAAACTTAAGTCTTAGCCTCTTACATTGGACACGGCCAATCATTTGGGCCAAACAATCCAGGTGGACCACCAACAGCAGCAGCAGCACCAGCACGGCTGCTTCCTCTTGCATCTGAGCTACCACGGCCTCTACCCCTACCACCACCGCCGCCTCCACCACCACCAGCACCAGCAGGGCGTGCAGCTCCACAGCGATTACAAACACCACGGAAGGCAAAATTTACATTGCCACAACTGAGAGAAGAAATCATCTCAGATAATCAGAAAGAAAGATAACAACGTGAAGACCATACTAGTCAACTAGTGAACTGAAGTGATAGAGAAGTCGCTCACCAATCATAACAGACCTTGTATTTGGACACATCCAATCCCCATCTTGCTGCCAGGCCTTGCCTGGACCATCACCACGTCCTCTACCTCTGCCTGCTCCGTTATCCAGTTCATCTTGTTCACCGACACCAGCAATGATGTTCAAACTTGTGGGGTTATCAAATGCTTCTTTGCTTTTTGACTCGGCTATGTGAACCTGAATAGTGCTCCCATGGAAATCCTTGTTATTGAACCATTCCACAGCAGCTGAAGCAGCATGTGGATCCTCATAGGTGACTGTTGCATCACCCTTTGGTTCATTGGTAACTTTGTCCCTATATATCCAAATTTTGGGGCGCCCAGTCCTTTTGTCCTTCTGTTGCAATTTTACAGCAGAGACGAGGCTAAGTGTTCTTTAAATGGAATTGAAACTGTTTAAACAATCTTAAAGAATTTGGTAGTGGCCGAAAAAAATGTTACCTGGTAAGACCCATACCTTTAGCAACCCTATGGTGCCAAAATATTCAGCCAACATATCCTCATCAGTTCCAGGAGGTAGATTGCAGACATACACACAACCATTTGGGGGCCCTCTTGACATATACCCAGCCATCTGTAACAAACCACCAAGTTATGGAAGAGTAATACCAAGGTTCAAAAAGGCGACGCCTTAGGCGCGCCGAGGCGCGACTAGATGCTAGTCGGAGGGTGTCCGCCTGGCCTATGGGGGTAGGCGGACCCCTAGGCGGCGGTGGCTCGTCGGCGGCGCCGGTGGGGGAGGTGGAGGGGGTACTGCGGCGCCGCGGTGTCCCCACGTGCAGATCCAGTGACCTGGGGACGAGGCGCAGCAGAGAGAGCCGGCAGCGGAGAACGAGACGCAGCAGAGCGCGCCGGCAGCGGCAGAGGAGGCAGGGAATCGGGCGGCAGAGGAGGAGGAAGAGGATGCGGAGGAGGAGGAGGAGGTGGCAGGCGTGGCTGGGAAGAGACGGGTTGTGGTGGGGGCGGCAGGGAGGAGTCGGTGGTGGATCTGGCGGCGGGAGGAAGGAACAGGCAAGAGGCTCGGGGCTGGAAGAGACGCGTCAAGCGGGTGCGAGACTCGGGACGAGCAGGGGAGAGGATAGGGCTTCGGTGGGGGCTGTGGAGCTAGTTGGGCCATTAAATGGGCCTTTTCTTCTTTCTCCCCCATTCTGATTTTCTATTTTTTCTTTTCTTTTAAGTATATTTAAGTATATATATGTATTAGCTACCGTCTAGGAAAACACACCTTGGCTCTAGGGTATGGGTCAGCGCCTAGAAACCGCCTAGCACTTTCTTAAACTTTGAGTAATACCATTGTTTCAGTTTGTCTTGCTTCATAAAATACTAAAGAGGTATGAAGTAGACAATATACGGGCATAATAAAGCATTGAGAATAAAAGAATGAATTGAATAGAATATTGTGGGTTCGTAATAAAAGGCAAGGAGTAAACCTAAAATATGTTGAAGTTGAGAGTATAAGCATTGAACAGCCGCCAGTTAATTTGTAAACCGAATTAATTTGTTTGCAAAAGTTCAGACTTAAAATACTAGGGCATTTCAGTTGACTATCCCTTCTAGGAGATCTGCAATTTTAGAAGACTTGTGCCATGAAACCTTGAAGTTCAATTATTAGTTAGTAGGAATGTGGATTCCAGTATGAAGATAATAAGGAAAGAAAAGACAAAGAAACCCAAAAAAAACAAGTGAACTGTATGTTGTATAGTTATCAATTTATCATTACCAGATAAGAAAGGAACACCAGGTGTCAGCTCCCCAGAAATCTGTAAGCTAATCAACAATGCTGTGTGACGACATTTCTTTTACCATCCAACCATTTGCATAAGAGCTCTCAACTAAAGGTAGACGTAAATTTACACTAACAACTGACAAGCTAAGGCCGTGTTTAGTTGGTGAAGAGAAAATTTTCGTGACACTGTAGCACTTTCGTTTGTTTATGGTAATTATTGTCCAACTATGGACTAACTAGGCTCAAAAGATTTGTCTCGTACATTTCGACTAAACTGTGCAATTAGTTTTTATTTTCATCTATATTTAATACTCCATGTATGCGTCTAAAGATTCGATGTGACTGGGAATCTTGAAAAAATTTAGGTTTTGGGGTGGAAGTAAACAAAGCCTAAGTCCAGACAGCAGATAAAACTGGTAGGAGAAAAATATGCAACAGATACAACGTATCAAACCCCATAGGTTATCAGATTTGGATCACACAAGGGCATAAGTTCAGCAGGACACACATGTAACGAAGCGTTTTGTTCGGTGGAATGTAACATAATCTAATTACTCCTGGGACTAGATAACGTTACAGCTGTTTGTTTTGGTCCTTCCTGTTATGAGATACCGTGTAATCAAATAGCGTTCAATTCATTGTCGCTACCGCCACTCCTCGACCCCTTTCTCATCACATCGTTGATCTCTCTTTGCAATACCATTACCATGTCCGATCCAACCAAAGTCTGGAATCAATGATCCCACCAATCAAACCCCAGTGAATTGATTCCATTTACAGTTACCCGAGGACAAACCAACACAATCTAAATTGTAATCAAGAGCAGCATGACAGGAAGCGAAGGACACAATGAATCTCACGAACATCTAGAACGTCAAAACAGCCTCGCAGACACAGGAACCGCGACAAAGGGATCAAATCCACCGCAGATACTAGGAGGGTCACGACGTACCATCCTCCCCAATAGGGCGGACCTAGCAGTTTTTACACATGTATACCCGAAAATTTTTGCCCAAAAAAACGAAGTTCGTCTGCATAATACACGTATAAAGTTCTAATTCGATCAGATCCGAATACAAATAGACAAATAGCTCATGTTAGGGTTTGGGTGCTCGGTTTCGCACGACAGGAAGGAAGAGAGAGGGCAGGCAAACCTGGTGGGTGCTTGTCGCCGGCGAAGTGCTCAACGAAGGCCTAGGCACCTGGCGTAGAGCGGCGGCGGCGGCGGTGGCGTTGGTGGCGGAGGCGGCGGCGGCTGTAGCGGTCGCCCTCGCAGGAGCGCGCACGCGGGGTGAACGGGAAGCAGGGTTTGTTGGATGCGGATTCACAGTGACTACCCATGGGCAAGTCACGCCGTGACTTTCTCCCTACCATCCACCCTCCAAGCAAGATCCAAGGGGCGAGATCGATTTGAAACCTATGATTTTTTTACTAGTAACTTGCTCCTGCGGTGTAACGGAAACAAAACAATGTCCATACGAAATCGCCAAAGGTCATGGTATTAGGTCTACTTTTATTTGTATTTAAAAAATATTATCAAATCGTAGACTAATTAGGTTCAAAAGATTCGTCTCGTAAATTACATGTACTATGTAACTAATTGTTTTTTTTATTTATATTTAGTGGTCCATGCATGTGCTGCAAGATTTGATGTAATGAAAAATGTGAAAAATTTTGTAAAATATTTTAGGAACTAAACAAGGCCTAGGGACGCATGTAAGAAGCCGTGTAGAGCAAATATGAGCAACCTACGTCATGCTATCGGGTAGAGTCTTCATTTCATATTTTTTAGCTGTACATAGATTTCGGACGGAATGAAGTTCGAAAATACAAGTAATTAAACATTTAAAATTGGTCACAATAATAATATATACAAAATAAATTTAATAAGTTTGAACATAATATATTATTATTTCTGGTCATATATGCTCCATGCTAATTTAAGAATCCAGCCCTTGTTTCCTCCTCTTTGCATGTGCAGCCTTGAAGACTCAATCAACACTAAAGGGTTGCTAGCCTCTAGATGTTGTACCCTTCTGTTTCCAAGACGCCTTTAACATTTTCACTCGATCCTCCAATGATGAAGTCGATGCACTTAGCTTGGACAAGCTATGTTGCTCTGCTAGAGCCAGCGTCGATGCCAGTGCGCCAACGTTGATGCCGAGAAAGAGGAAGACGCGCAAATGGATGTTTTTCACGCGGTTTGAGTCGAGTGGGACTTTGCCCTAGTTCGATCACGGCTAATTGAGTTGGGCAAGATGGGTTAGGCTTAATGCTAATGTGGGGTTATGAGGATTTAGTTTGTAATTAAACAAATTTTAAATTTAAACTGTGTTGGATTTACTTAAACAAAAAATCCATTAAAAATCAACTCCAAATTACTCATGCATGATCTATTTACATCAAGTGAACCAATTTAATTTAGAATATGGAGTGAGATGTTAAGTCAAGTACGACATTTTTTTTTGAAAGATTTTCCCCCAAAAAAATTAACATAGCATGATTGCGGCATGTTACTACTAGCACGCTGGTTCTAAGCTGACAAGTAGCTTTACAGCACACAATCCATTGGACAACAAGTTGAAGCACCTACACAGTTTCAAAGAAAAGGTTGAAGCGGAACGCTAGCTAATAATACATTACCAAAGAATAATATTACATCAATATTTTGGCCCTACTAACACACATGCAGGTTAACATCGCATTATCTCTGCAGTCTGCACCCCAAACACACCAGCGGAACGCTTGCTAAGCATACAGTGAAGAAAGAAGAAGCTGAATATGTCGCGTCCTCATCAGGCCGTGCACCTAAAAAGTGGCTCCTGATTCTCAGCCTTGGTTAAATCAAAGTTCGTGGATATACCTGCACTCCCAGTCACAAAAGAGCCTTCGACAACGCATGCACTTAGTATGTATGTAAACATCTACCGGTTAGACTTTCGTATAGCGTTGGATCAATTAAGCCAAGGGTGTTTCAAGCACTGCGCAGCAGATGGCCTGTTCTCCGGAGTGAAATCTAGCATCGGCCGAAGAAAGTCAGAGAACCCTTTGGCGTCAGGTTCAGTGAAATTATACCTTTCTACAAGTACGCGATCCAGGGGCCAGAACTTCAGTCTTCTGATCCTCTTTAAATCTCCATGCCGATCAAAGTAATCCTTGGAACGAGTTCCTGAGGTAGCAATCTGAAAGACAGCAAAACAAAATAAGAGGGGAATTCAGATAGCTGGCTAAAGGGAGAACGAGAGAGACTGTTGTAACCTTCCGAGGCATCTTCCCAAGAGTCTCCATCATCAGAGCCAAGTGGTCCTGCAAAATAGGTAACAAACAGACCGATCAGTTGATTAAATGACGATAACAAACAGACAACAGTAGGCTTGATAATCAGGAGTCAACATCCAGAGTTGATTGATTTAGGAGCACAATTGACATAGATTCTCACATAGACATGACATCAAATTTGCATGAATAAAACAAACTGGTAACAGATCAGAAAAGTTGTACATGCAACTAATTATTTTTTCAATCCACTGGTACTTCAACTTTTGCAAGGTATTACATCCGGCAACCAGAATCATATAGCTTGATATTGTTTTTCCAGAAAGTAAAGGTCAGTACAAAGAGATCAGCTAACAAGTTCAGCCCCTTTTCTGTAACCTTCAGTAGAATTGACAAAATGCAGCTAGCAGCTTCTGCTTACAATTGCTATATACAAAATGATTCTAACACAGTTCTTCAATTGGAATCTACATGCTGTAGTGTCGGTTATTTTGCAAGATCATGATAGAAAAGAACCCAGAAGCATACTATCACAATAAAAATCTGTTTGCATAGCAGCATCTCATACTGCACTTTGCACATCAAAGTTGGTAAGTTCATTTAAATACTGCCAGAGTGGACCGATTAGTTCTTATTTCATTTCCATAAAGATTTCAGTAGCTAGGTTGGCAGTTGTCAGGTTGGGTACATCTTTTACAGGATTGAATATGTTGTTTTAAATTCTGAAGTGCCCCACTATCTGATACATATATTTGTTGCAGTGCAATTTTTTATATGCCTGCATAATTTCAAGGGAGTGTTTGAAAGTTTAGTGGATGAACACACCAAATATTGTGCTGTTTCCAAATATAAGTGATGAAGAAAATTAGTGTATTTTGTTGCCATGAAATTTGGCAACATCAAGAATACCACAGTAATATTTTGAACATGTACGGCAACTGTTGATCCTAAGCAGTTAATAAGAAAAAATTATGCTACAAACAAACAGGAAATTGTTTTTACTGTACCTCATCTTCGCTGCATCCCTGGCAATTCTTGGGAGCAAACAACAAGTCACCGGTGGCAAGCTCAAAGGCTATGCAAGCAAACGACCACATGTCAGCAGAATACGAGTACCCAGAACCAATGATAACCTCGGGAGCTCTATACTGCCTTGTCTGTATTTCACCAGCGAGCTGCTGATCAGCCCAGCAGGCATTCCCAAAATCGACAATCTTACACTTCAAGCTGATCCCATCCAGGCACCTCTCTTTCTCTAGTTGTGCCCCAACCCCACCAATGGAAACCCGTCTCTGTGAAATCTTAGCCACTGCACGTCTTGCTCTCATCTTGAGCATCTTCTCACTGAAACTGATCACTGTGCCACCGTACTGGTTCCCCACAGGCCGATCAAGGATTGGTGTGAACCCAGAGCGCACTGGGTCCTTGGCCGGGTTAATTGTCGAGTCCAGAAGAACATTCTCTGGTTTCAAATCCGTGTGGATGATGCCGAGCTCGCTGTGTAGGTAGTCGAGGCCGACCAGGACTGACCGGCAGATTTCCTTCACTCTGCTCAGCCCAATGCCCTTATTCCGATTGTACCGTATCAGCCGGAGCAGGCTGTCACCGAGGAATTCGGTGACCAGGCAAACATGCCTCCCGTTGGGGCCAGCGTGCTTGAAATGGTCCAACAACCGCAGCACGCACTTGGAATTCGTCGGGTCTCCTTTGGCTACAGCCGACAGCAACTCGATTTCGTGGAGAGCCGCGTGCGCGTAATCCCTCGCGCTCTTCTGGATCTTCAGGGCGACAAATCTCTGCAAAATTTGTAATCCCCGGCGGATCAACTACTATAATCTTTGGACATATCACATACTGTAATTGAACATGGGCATCAGTAATCGATGTGATGGAAAACTACAGTCACATAGAAGAGAGATAACGAAGTTGGTCACAAATAGGAATTGAACATGGGCATCAATAATCGATGTGATGGAAAACTACAATCTTTGGATCAAAGCACCATTGTTCCATTGAATACGCGTTCATATGTGCTCGCAAAATCTTGTCGCGAGCAGAAATTAAACACGATATATAAGCAATAAAACAGGGCCAAACAGATAAAGCTGCAGTGTTGTGGATTCACATAACAGGAACCTTCCAAACAACGACGCCCACCGAACCCTCCATAATCCCCAAAGGCACCGGACCAACCGAGCAAGTGCAGAAGGTTGCATAAAGAACACGCAAATGGTAAAAGAAATAATTTTCTATCAACCAAGAACGAGAGTGATGTAAAGGAAAGGAATTAGGGGCGTACGCTGTGGAGGGTGTCGTAGGCTAGCCAGACGGTGGAGAAGTTGCCCCAGCCGATCTTCCGCTGCGCGACGAACCTCCCCCCGGCGAAGCGATCCCCGGGGCGGGCGGCGTGGTACCCGCCCTTCCGGTACCCCTCCGTGCCCTCGTCCTCGTCCTCCCCCTCCGACCCCGACGAGTAGCTGTAGCCGCCGTTGCCGAACAGCGACGCCATCGACCGAGACGAGAGACGGACCCAATCACCGACCGGGCTGCTGCTGTCTCCTCCACCTCCGGCGGATTCGAATTCGTGCGGGCAGAAGACAGGCTGGGCCTCCTCCGCTTTATAAACGTGGGGGGTGCCTAGCAATTTGCACGCGCTGGTGCCTGCCTGGTGGTCGGGCAGGGCCGGAGAACGGGAGAAGTGACCGTTCCGCCACCACCGGGAAAGGAAAGGCCCCTGCTTAATTGTGAATTAGGGCGCTTTTAATATTAAATCACGGTGCTAATTACTTTCTCCGCCTTTCCCGTGCGTGGATGTGGATCGCGTTTGACTTGCTATCTCGCTGAAGGATGGGGCCGGATCGACGTGGGGGCAACATGTCAGTCGACGGCGGGTCGTCTTGGGCGCCGTATCTGCGTGAGTTGATGGGCTGTGGTTTTGGGCTTGCTGGTTGGATGGTGATGGGCCGGTGGCGCTGGGAGCAGTTGACGACACGGCATTTGTTGCCGCCCGCCCGGTCAATGGTGCGGAGGCCGGCACGTGTGCGCGTGACAGTGCACGCGCTCCGTGACCTGGGCCTTGTGGTGTGGATATTCGTGGTGGTAGTGGTAGCTTTAAAAACTTGTACATGGAACAGGCAGACGGCACATGTAATTTCGGCGAGAAACGTAGCTATCCGTGTAAAAAAATGTAAAGGCGCCACTTGTACGTTGTGGCCTTTGTTTAGTTCACCCTAAAAACTAAAAAGTTCTTAAAATTCTCTGTCACATCGAATCTTACAGCACATACGTGAAATATTAAATATAGACGAAAACAAAAACTAATTACACAATTTGTCTATAAATCACGAGACTAACCTTTTGATCCTAGTTAGTCTATGATTCGACAATATTTATTACAAACAAATGAAAGTGCTACAATAGCGAAATCAAAAAAAATCGCATCTAAACAAGACCTATGTCAAGAAACAGCTCACACATCTATAAAGGGGTTGTGGTCACACAGTCGGGATTTAGCCATGCAGCGCGCGTCCATATCATACGCAAATAGTATAGGAAAGTTTCATCTCTATGAAAGTAGCATATATCCTTGAGCTTATCAGTCGAATTTATCGGTCATTCAATAGTGATTTATTTTCACAATAAATCAGTTAATATTACTTTCTGTCATGACTTATCAGCTAAACTCTCGCCATCTCTCTCTATTTATTAATATGGTAATTTTAATGAAACTTCATTAAAACTGACCTAAGTAGTGACGTACAGGGCTCGTGGGTTTGGGTGTTTGGGATTTGAAATGTGCACTCCACGTCATATTGTTTGCTGAAAACCTTGGCTCCCAGTTCGAATGTGCAAGTACATCCACAAGTGTGAAGGGTTGTTTCGTGCGGTGCACTGTATCGTACCGTGGCCTGAGCAGTTGCAGGTAGGGCGGGCGGCGAGCATGGCAAGTCCGGGCTGTGCTGCCCGACCACACGCAACGACGCAGGCTGGGGGACAAAGGCCCAGCCCATTTCCACGTAGGCCTTTGATTCCCATGTTAAATTTTAGGGATGTGCTGGCACCGAACGTCCGATGGGACATTGATCCATCGGACAGTGCTATGGACGCCACGCATCCGCACGTGACCCCGCTGGTTCTCCGCACGAAATTGTGCCCCTGCCTGTTCCCTGCGCGAAATCGTGTCCCCGCCTGTTCCTCACGTGAAATCATGCCCCGGCGCGCGAAAAAAAGAAGAAGAAAAATAAAGATCGGAATCGACCATGCTCGCCCTAGCACTGAGAACGCCAGGGACGCACCCCTAACCCCCATGCGCACCGATCCGTCCTGCCTCAAACCTTCACCAACCCCAGCACCACGACCAGCTCGCCCCCATAGCCCGCCCACCAGCTACAACAACAGAAAAAAAGCTATTGCAACATCGAGAGAACATCTAATGAAACAAACTAAAAAAACTACTGCAACAAACAAAACAAACTATTACAACAATAAAAGAACATCTAAAGCAACAAACAATACGAACTGCAACATACAAAAGTCTACTGCAACAATAAGAAACATCCACCGCAAACATTAGGAACAAATTGTTGCAACAACCCAAAAAAGTTGTTCCAACGTCTCAAGCACTACTACTGCAACATCGGGGAAATCAGCAGCAACAACGAAGAGAAGCTATTACCACATCTCAAGCACTACTACTGCAATATCGAAAAAACACCTCTTACAATAACCAAAAAAATACCATTGCAACATTGCAAATCATCAGTTGCAACACTCAAACAGAACTATTCCAACAACGATGAGATCTAACCCCGAGGGCTCACCGGAACCCTAACCACCACTGCATCCATCAGATCCAGACCAGAGGAGGTGTAGGAGGAGGACGAGGAGAAGATAGAGGAGACCTCGGTCTAGAGGGAGGAGGAGGATAAGAAGAAGGAGGAGGAAATCTAGACAAGGACTCCACCTACCTCGCAGGGTGCCACCGACATCCATGGAGGTCGCGGAACACTACGAGGGAGAGAGAGTAGGGGGAGGGAGACGTGTGGCTCGCCGAAAACCATCTCCATCGCCCCTCGACTCTGACTCTAATGGTATGGAGGTCGCGGGCGCGCGAACGACAGGAGGAAGGGTGGAAGGGAGAGAGGGGAAGCTCACTGGTATCGCAGCGTGGAGCATGTAGAGGGAGGGAAGGCGCAGGCATGAGCAAGGAGTGGAGGAGCGGGAGGAGGAAGAACAGAAGAGCAGCGAGTAGAAAGGATAAGCCGTGCGGGTGGATAATATCGAGCGACGATCCAGTCATGTATTGACGCGCGTCCGAACACATAGGACGCCCGTCCACCAGCATTACCGTAAATTTTAACTAGCTAAACTTTAGTTACTTTAGAGCATCTTCAAGAGTCTTTCTAAATCTTACTTTCTAAATTATTATCTAGAGAGTTATTTGCATAAAAATCACTTTTTATGTTTTTGCACTCTCCAACAGTTTTGCTAAATCTCATGCGCACTCCAGAGAGTCATTTTCGTCTTCTATATTTGGCTAGCGAAAAATCCAAAATAGACAATGGCTATATTTGGATGACTATTTAGAGAAGTTATTGGATGGTAGTTTTTTATCAAAATTGCTATTCGTAGCATTTAGGAACAATATAGAGAGTCTCTTGGAGATGCTCTTAGTAGCTAAAGTTCCAAACACATTGACTAAAAGGAGCTAAAATAGTTTAGTTCCATTAGTCAACCAAGAGTAACTAAAATAATTTTAGCTAGCTAAAATTTAGCAAGAGGAACCAAACAGTACCTATTATCTTACCTACCATAAAAATTTACCCCTACGGTGACAAAAGTCTGCCATTGAGGTTGTGGCTTGCCTTTCTTCCACCTCGCCAGCCAAGCCTTGTTTAGTTCACAAGAGATGAAAAGTTTTTGACACTAGTATTTTTGTTTTTATTTAGTAATTATTATTTAACTATAGATTAATTAGTTTTAAATTGGTCTTATAAATTACAGGTAACTATATAATTAGTTATTTTTTTATTTATATTTAATATTATATATATTTAGCATAAAATTTGATGCGACGATATTTTTAAGTCTTTACGTTTTGGTTGACAAGGCCCTAGTCAACACACTGACATATGGCAGGAGGTGATGCTCCGTAATTTCGCGCACGACCAGTTAAACAAGCGAGATGGACGAATGTTTTTTTTTATTGGAATTCGTATTGCATTACTCAACCACGTCGGCTAAATCGCCTGACACCAAATCTCTGATACAAAGAGGCACTCCGGCCAACACCAAAGGTGCAGAGTCACTTCTACTTCTCCCTAAAGAAGCAAGCTCATGCGCTACTTTATTACAATCGCGTGCGCTAACAGAAGTTTGAGTTTATGGACGATGCCGCCCACCATCGCCAACCTGAAATCGTCCCCTTGCATTGCCCAGACCACATGTTGGGCGTCAGTTTCCAGGATGAAGTGGCTCGCTCCCAATGACATAGCGGCTTTTGCTCCTTCCAGACACGCCATAAGCTCAGTATGTAATGGGTTGCCCGCATACATAATTCTTCCCAGACACGAATGTTGGCCTGGTACACGCACGAAACCTTGGATTACAAAATGTTACAACTCGCGTGGCAGCGGAGCAGTTCCCATCACCGCCGAATCACCACCCCCGGCCACAATGCCCAGTCGCAGGCTCTCGCTTCCACATCCCCCGCTTCCCCGCGGCCGCGGGCCACCACCGTCAGCCTTGCCTCCGAGCTGCCCACGCACGCCGCACGTCTCCAACCGCTCCTCCTCGCGCGTCATCATCGCCACCGTGAGACGCCGGCCTTTCCGTGTGCGCTGCGCCATTCCGCCAACCCGCACCATTCCCACTTCAACTCGTCTTTAAACTACGCCCCCAACCCAATGGCGCCCGCCCAGTCAACTTCACTGACGCCTGCTGCTGCTTCCTCTTCCTCCTCCCCGAGCCCCACCGAGCCATGGAGCGGCACCGCCAAGGATCGTGGCGCCAACAAGAAGGTAAAGTAGCCTGTTCATCGCACGAACCATCCTCTCGCCGGTCGATGCAAAAGGTCGGAATGACGTCTGCACGCCCTCACGGTGCTCGACGGATTGCTCACGGAGGCTCTGAATTCTTTGATCTTCGACTTGCAGACGGTCTCGACGGGCACGAGGAGGAGGACGGGGAGCTGTCGGCGTTCGTCTGCCCGATCACCATGCAGTTGATGCGGGACCCGGTGGTGATCGAGACCGGCCACGCCTTCGAGCGGGAGGCCATCGCCCGGTGGTTCTCTGAGTGCCGCGACCTCGGCAGGGGCCCGTGCTGCCCGATCACGATGCTGGAGGTGCACAGGGCGGACCTGAGGCCGGTGCTGGCGCTGCGGGCCGCCGTAGAGGAGTGGACCGACAGGCAGCAGAGGGATGAGCTCCGCAGGGCCTGCCAGTGGCTCACCAAGGACGCCACGGAGAAAGAGGCGGTGCGGGCGTTAGGATGCGTTGTGCGAGGGTGGAGCGGAGGGAGGGTGGGCAGGCGCACGGTGCGTGACGAGGGGATGATACCCATGGTTGGTGGCATGCTGAGGAGCGGCAGCTCCATGGTGCGTCTCAAAGCGCTGGAAACTATTCAAGAATTTGCCAGAGAAACTGATCAAGACAGGGTAGGTGAAAGGAGACACAACGAAATCGAGTGTGTTTATAATTACGTCGTGTACAATAATAGTGTTGACAACATGTCTTCATCCTTTGCAGGAAGCTGTGTCGGAAGGGGACACCATTCGCACGATCATCAAGTTCATCGATTGTGAGGATTGTCAGGAGAGGGAATTGGCAGTCTCTGCATTGTGCGACCTTTCCAAGTCTGAGCTAGTATGTGGGAAAATAAGTGAATTGAATGGAGCCGTACTTATACTGGGCAAGGTGTCTGGAAGCAAAGATGACAATCCAACAATAGCTGAGAAGGCAGAAAAGACACTTGAGAATTTGGACAGGTGTGAGAAAAATGCCGTGCAGATGGCTGAAAATGGCAGGCTGGAACCTCTACTTAACCTGCTTATTGAAGGTGCCATCTCCTTCCCTATCAGTATTACTTGATCAATGCGATACTAGCTTAATAAGTTATTCATATATGAATATGATGGTAGGAGTAATAGTAACTTATAAGCTTCCCACATCTTTTAGCATTGGTGAACTTGATAGTTTACAATGTTCACTATGGAAGTGCTTTACTGGTTTCTCACGCTATGATATATTTTCTACAAATTGATCAGGTTCTCCAGAAAAGCAGCTGCTTATGGCATCATCCCTAGAAAAGATTGTTTTGTCTAATGACTTGAAGATCTTAGTTGCCCGAAGGGTGGGTTCCTTATTTGGTGGTATTGTTGAAAAGGGAAACTTGGAAGCAAAAGAAGTTGCTTTTAAGGTGTTAGAGCATATATCCGCCAATGCAGAGAGTGCCAAGGTTCTTATAGAGGAAAATGTCCTTCTCCCTCTTTTCCGAGTTCTCTCTATCAATCGCACGAGTCTCCTTCCACCAAAGTTGCAAGAGGCTGCAGCTGCAGTTCTAGCTAACCTGGTTGCATCTGGTGTTGACTTTGGGACAGTACCCCTTGATGGAGACCGTACTCTGGTGTCTGAAGACATTGTTCACAGCCTACTTCTTTTGATCAGTAATACCTCACCTCCAATACAGTGCAAGCTTCTTGAATTCTTTGACACCCTGAGCAGTTCCACAGGGACGGTACTATCAATTGTCTCAGCTATAAAATCTTCTGGTGCTGTCACCAACTTGGTGCAATTTGTTGAGAGTGATCATCAGGAAAGCCGCACTGCATCCATAAAGCTGATATACAAAATTTCATTCCACCTGGACCATGAGATTGCTCAAGTCTTCCGTGCAAGTCCAACACTACTTGGCTGCTTAGTTAAAGTTGCATTTCTAAACGATGGAAACACAGATGAGCAAGATGCTGCACTTCAGATTCTGGCAAACCTTCCAAAAAGGGACAAGCACCTCACCAGAGAGCTAATGGAGCAAGGGGCTTTCAAGATAGTCGTTAGTAAGGTTTTCAGCATCTACCGGAGGGATGCTGGAAGTGACATCTATGATAATGCACTGCTTGAGGGCCTTGCAAAAGTCTTGGCAAGGATAACATACGTCTTGCGGGACGAACCCCGATGTGTTTCCCTGGCTCGTGAGTACAACCTTGCTGCCTTGTTCACCAGCTTGCTTCGGCTGAATGGGCTTGACGAGGTACAGGTGGTCTCTGCAAAGGCATTAATGAATCTCTC
>Ga0182004_10001819_pt1 | contig 16117 bp, 12 predicted proteins | sample Sormic07211540_1_FD_120479 | JGI IMG/M metagenome (GOLD analysis project Ga0182004, IMG submission 120479) | Endophyte microbial communities from Sorghum bicolor roots, Mead, Nebraska, USA - 072115-40_1 MetaG | ecosystem: Host-associated > Plants > Roots > Unclassified | place: USA: Nebraska...
AGAGAGAGAGAGAGAGAGAGAGAGAGAGAGAGATGAGGGAGACTATCCTGGCACTGCCATACATATGTTTTGTGAAATTTCAGGCTAACTCAAATGGAGTTTACAAAATTTAGCTTGGAAAGTGCTGTGATAAGTATTATATGCATGTGGCCAAAGTTCAAATCAAATATTTATATAGTAAGACGGCGGTGCTTCATATTTATGCATGGAAAATGTTCTGTAACGTTGTCAAGAAATTTTGCAGTTAACAAATTACAATTGAAGTTAAGAAAGTACTCCCTCCGTATAGGATTCAGAAGTCGTTTTGGACAAGGTTTGGGTCAAACATTGGGAATATAAATCATTACTAACTTTTAAATTGTTGAGTTTGCAAATGTGAAAATTATATAAATAGATTTGTCTTGAAAAATACTTTCATAAAAGTATACATATATTATTTTGTCCTAAATATTTTTATAAAAATAAGAGGTCAAAGTTGTGTTTTGGAGACCGTGTCGCTGTCCTAAACGACTTCTAAATCCTATACGGATGGAGTATTAGCCGTTTGATATTGAATATGTTTGACACCATGTCTGGGTGAAGCACATCTCATTATGATTGCTTTAAATTCTGCAGGTATTCATTGCTGAAGAGCAAAGATTTTTATCAAGGATTTGGATCACAGACTACCCCAGTTGGGATGCAAGTTACCTGTCTCAAATCAAAAGAGAAAAGATCAATATAAAACTTGTTCCGTCCAAACGCAATGAAAGCTGCAAAGTCATAACCATTTACTTCATGGGTACGATTATACCAATTTGGGTAGTATTTTTTGCACTTGGTGTATCGTCAGACAAGGAAGCTTTTGATATGATTGATATCCTAGACTGTGATGCTTCCATAGTCAACATAATATCATCAACTATTAAAGAATCTCATGAAGAATTTGAAGGCTTCCGCGCTCCAGGTAGAGCCTGTCAATATGTTGATAAGCTGATCAGAAAATCAAAGTTTCCGCCCAAAGAATCCTTTGATGAGTATGTTTGTAGGTATATGTTTCCTAGTGTCAATGGGGTTAGGAGCAAGGCACTTTTCTTGGGTTACATGGTAAAATGTCTGCTAATGGCATACTCTGGCAATCGAAAATGTGATAATAAGGATGATTTCCGTAACAAGAGGCTAGGTCTCGCCTGCCAATTGCTTCGGAGAGAACTCTGGACTCATATTAAGAGAGCAGAATGGCGCATGGTTAAGCTCATGCAGAGAGATTTGAGCAATGATGGCAACTTGCAAGACCTTAGGCGTTATGTGGATGCGTCAATTATTACCAATGGATTGAATCGGGCTTTCTCCACTGGTTCTTGGCGGCATCCTTATCTAAAAGCAAGGTGTTCAGGGGTTGTAGCAACCCTTCGGAGAACAAATCCACTTCAAATGATGTCTGATCTGAGGAAGACGCGACAGTGGGTTGCGTATTCTGGAGCGGTTGGAGATGCAAGATACCCGTAAGTTCCCTGTTCCTTTGTACAAAAAAATGATGCATGCCTACTCTCTTCCTTTTCCAATATCCATGTGCAGACTGACTTTCTTAATGAAACACGGGCCACAGGTCTCGTTCGCGAAAAAAATGTGCAAACTGACTTTCCTTTTGCAGGAATCCATCCTTCTGGGGAAAATTGTGTTTTTTGTCCACTCCGGATGGTGAAAAATGTGGATTTGTGAAAAACCTTGCTGTTACTGCTGTGGTTAGCTCTGTAGTGAGGAAACCATTGATTGATACATTTGTTTCTTGTGGAATGAAGAAACTGGACGATATTTCACTACAAGATATTTCTGGGAAAGACAGGATCTTCTTGAATGGAAGCTTGCTTGGAGTATGTGCAGACCCACATGAATTGACTTTGCGTTTAAGAAGTTTGAGGCGTAGCAAGCTAATTGATCCTCAGGTCTGCTCAGTTTCCATATCTGTCAAACTAACGCTCAATTGTCTTGAACCTCAGTTTTCAGATCCAGGATAGTGTCTTACTCCCGTTCGTGGTCTTTGAAAACTCTCCTAAACCATTATTCATACTTTCAAATTTTTTTGGGGATATATTTTACCTTGCACCGTCATGAGTCCTGTTACCTTCATGATATCGTGATAGATTTCGCTGCTTAGTAAGTTATTGACTACTGAAAGTTGTTTCTTCAGTATAGCTGTGCTGGTGTATCTAGTGGTTTAAAAATTTTCAGAGCAATTATCAACCAACCTTTAATATCGTACTCACTTTAGTTATCTTGTGATGAGTCGATACTCGATACCATTCTAATATTCTCTTGCTCATTACTAGTTTTCCTTTGATTCTTTCAAAAAAAAAAGTTTTCTTTACGTAATCTCAAAAGGAGATCTGAAATTTCATGCTAATGGAATTCTGAACTGAACTTGCTTTATTACCTTATGCATTTGGTGTATGTTTATGAATATTCAGTATTATATTTTCTGCCAAAAGGTGGAATATGGTTGTTTTGTTACATGTACTATTTCTGCTTCACTGGAATACCTCAAAGTACATATGTTGCAACAAGCTGGTAGTAATACAGTTACTTTTCCTATTCTGAACTTGAATAGGTTGAAATCAAAAGGGACAAGCACCATAAAGAAGTTCGTGTACTTTGTGATCCAGGCAGAATTCTAAGACCACTTCTTGTAGTTGAAAATCTAAGAAGAATCACAAGACCAAAAGATGGACTATACTCTTTTCAGGAACTTATAGATCAAAACATAGTTGAACTGATTGGTGTTGAAGAAGAGGAGGATATCCAATGTGCGTCTGGAATTAGACATCTATTCTCAGGGGAGAAAGAAGACAGGTCTTCTGGCTATACTCATTGTGAACTTGATCCTTCTTTCTTGCTAGGGTTGAGTTGCAGTCTCATTCCCTTTGCCAACCATGATAATGGTAAGAGGGTTCTGATGCAAGCTGAAAAAATATCACAGCAGGCTATTGGCTACTCCCCTACAAATTCTCACACTAGGCTCGACACCCTTTCACATCAAATCTTCTATCCACAAAGACCCTTGTTTAAAACTGTGGTGTCCTATGGTCTTGGAAAGGCAGAGACAGCCTACAGCTTTGGACGAAAAGATGACTTTAATACACCAGAATATTTCAATGGCCAAAATGCAATAGTCTCAATCAATGTTCATCAGGGATTCAACCAAGAAGATTCTCTGGTCCTGAATAGGGCCTCTTTAGAGCGTGGCATGTTTCGTACACTACATTTAAAGAGCTATAAAGCACAAGTCGAAAACAAAGAGATCACAAGGCGTCTCAAACACAGGGAAAGTATCAATTTTGGTAAAGTGCAAAGCAAGAGGGGGAAGGTTGACAGTCTGGACAGTGAGGGTTTACCATATGTTGGAGCAAGTCTTCAAAGTGGTGACATTGTCATTGGAAAGGTCTCAGAGTCTGGTGAAGATCATAGTGCCAAACTGATGCATACTGAGAAAGGGATGGTGGATAAGGTAGTTCTTTCAGCGAATGATGATGGGGTGAACTTTGCAACTGTTACTCTAAGACAGGTGAGTAATAAATCTTTGCAAGATTATTCTGCACTGTTTTTCGTGGCCCATGTTTGCATGCAGTGGCATTTTCCTTACATAGTACAGTAGAGCATGGCATTATCCTTACATAGTACAGAGAGAATGGCATTATTCTCTGCTATTTGGCTGATTTGCTTTCCTGTCTTAAGGAATAACTCAGAAAGGTTCTATGTTTTTCTCATCTTGTGCATGTCTGTTCTCCTTATGATTTAGGAAATGATAGATGGCATTCTCCTTGCATTTTTGTCTTGATTATTTAGTGCTCTGAATCTCTGATATCACCTCAGGTGTCAATGATATATAAAACATTTAGTTTGTAATTTGCACCATTTCATAACAATGCTTATGCTCTTACTTGTCTTGCTTGCTACAAGTTATGTATGCCCACTTGTCAGTCTCCCTAGTGATTAACCTAATAATCGTTTCAGTCTCGCTCGCCATGCGTTGGAGACAAGTTTGCCAGCATGCATGGACAAAAAGGAGTGGTTGGCCTATTGGATTCCCAGGAGAATTTCCCATTTACTTGCCAAGGGATAGTTCCAGACATCGTCATAAACCCACATGGTTTTCCAACTCGTCAAACTCCTGGTCAGTTGCTTGAAGCTGCTCTGGGGAAGGGGATTGCCATGGGTGGGAAGGTCAGGTATGCAACACCGTTCACCACTCCAACCGTGGACGTGATCACCGAACAGCTGCACAAGTAAGTTCTATTTACATGACGGATTCCTTTCTCACATTTGTACTTTAATTCGCCCTTGCACACATCTGGGGAAAACTATAGACAGGATACTGGTAACTGAATTGCAGCACATGGCATCTCATGTCAAGGTTCTTTGTTATGGCTTTAGCAAGTGCTCAGCTTGCCCTCTCATTGCAAGTTTTACAGGAACATGCAATGCATTTTCATGGTGTATTTATCAATGAAAATGCACTAATTATTAAATATGCATATATGTGAGGCTGGTCAGCCATTCTTATGGCACATAGCTGTTCTCTCATGTTTCTGTACCTTGTGGATTTGCTTTGCAGGGCTGGGTTTTCAAGGTGGGGCGAGGAGAGCGTCCTGAACGGGCAGACCGGCGAGAGGATGAAGTCCCTGGTGTTCATGGGACCGACCTTCTACCAGCGGCTGGTGCACATGGCCGAGGACAAGGTGAAGTTCCGGAACACGGGGCCAGTGCACCCGGTGACGCGGCAGCCGGTGGAGGACAAGAAGCGGTTCGGCGGCGTCAAGTTCGGGGAGATGGAGCGCGACTGCATGCTCGCCCACGGCGCCGCCGCCAACCTCCACGAGCGGCTCTTCACGCTCAGCGACTTCTCGCAGATGCACATCTGCCAGGCCTGCCAGCGGGTGGCCAACGTGATCATGAGGCCCGCCGAGGGCGGCAGCAAGAAGGTGCACGGCCCCTACTGCATGTTCTGCCGCTCCGCGGAGCGCATCGTCCGCGTCAACGTGCCCTACGGCTCCAAGCTGCTGTACCAGGAGCTCTTCTGCATGGGCATCTGCCTCAAGTTTGACACCGAGATCCGCTAGAACAACGCCATGCCATTTCATCAGCCCGTCTCTTTTTGAAGCCGTAGACTACATGCATTTGCAATTGCAACTTGGTTGCCTAGGATATTGGTGATTGAAGTCGACCGTAGACTACATACATTTTTGTAACTTTGTTGCCTAGGAAGATTGGTGATTGAAGTCGAACCATTTATGGCGGGCTGATGTTAAAACCTGCAATTTTTGCGGCACCGAATTTTTTTTCGGGTGTTTGGTAATTATTAGTCTCAGGCACTGGTTTTACAATGTGATTAAGGGTGGTGTTACTACTTCTGCCACTACTAAAGCAGCAGCACCAGCGTCAGGCTCAGCATCGCCTACACCTGAGCCTGACGATCGTCCGACAACAGGCGCGTGGCAAGATGGGTTACGGGAAGAAACGCCGCGCAGGCTCAGGACCTTGAACCCACGCGTCTTCGGCCCACACTGGCTGAACAAGTGACCTCGACGTCATGCGTTGCGTAGCGTGTGGTGTCTTTGTCTGTGGAGGATCTTCAAGAGACTAGATAAACTAAACTACAAGATTTAGTCATTGTGTAAAATAAAAAATTCACTTAAAGCATAGAGTTCCACAACAGCCTTTGTATATAGGATAGCTAGTGAGGACGACATGCTATATATGACAAACGAAAATTTAGAAATAGCAAACTTGTTATTTTAGCAAACCAGATAGCACACCTGTTGTACCTTAATTTTTGCTTTGAAAAATATAAAAATAGCCTAGATAACATGGATAGCATCTGTGAAATTGCTCTAAAGACTATCTAATGGCTCATATGAAATTCCAAACCCAAAATGAGTAGTGAGAGATCCAAAATCGGTCTCCAACAGACTATCTATATAGGAGATCCATTTTGAGTTCCCTGAGAGGTACAATCCAAATATGAGTATTCTTTCTCCCAAAAACCCATTTGCAAAAAGGGTTCTCTTTTGGGTCATATTATTGGAGAAGATGCCAAATAAGTATTAAACCCTTTAACTGTAGTATTACCCAAAGGTCAATCTTGTATTTTAGTGTTGTTGTTGGAGATAGTCTAAGTATGTAATTTAGGCTTCTAGGTGATTTGCAAAAATGCCATGCCGTGAGTTGATAATGTGATTCTGGCATTCTTGTTTGTGATGTGGCGAGGTAGGAATTTCAGTTCCTACAGCCTGGGAGTGTGTGATTCATTGATCCGAAGAAAATCAACGAGCATGTTCACATCGACGAAAGGCTTACCAACGCGGATGTTTGTAGGTGGCGGTGATCTACAAAGAGAGAAGAACTCAGGTGAGCTCAAACAAGCTCAAAACTAAAGGAAAAAATGGCAGTGTTGATGTATGCCAACGCAGCACAACCTGGCGAAGTTCCTAGACAAGGTATCGACGATGATCGAGCTCCGGTGGCGAGGCATTGCAAGGGCGATGGGCTACTATGCTATGGTTTCTGGGAAGGGGAACAGCTCGGCGGCGCGTGGTGCTCCTTGGAGCAGAGGAAGGGCTTGGCGGTTACCACCGCGTTCATTAGGGCGGCTATAGTGGACCTTGATGGCTACTACGCCAGCAGGTTCAAGGCGGGGGCAAATGGTGGCGGTTTCAACTCGAGAAAGACAAAGAAGGGTTGGAGACACTGCTGGGCAGGCCCCATCCATCAGCGAGAGAGAGAGCAAACGTGGTTGGGCCGTTGAATGGACCGAGTTGGGGCACAAGGGGGAAAAAGAGAAGGGCCAAGTTGGGCTCCTGGTTTGCTGGGCTGAAAGGAAGAAAAAGAAAGGGTTTTCTTATTCTAACCTTTTCAAACTTAGTTAAATTCAAATGAAATGTCAATTCAACTCAAACAACTCTAGCCCTACAAATAAAATAAAACCAATGCACTAGCATGAAGACAACACATATGTTTCTAAGACTTTGTATTTGATTTTAATTTTGTAAAAAATGTTTTTGACCTAGGCAAATTCATGGAAAATTAATTAATAATTAGGAAAATCATTAGGGTATTATAGAATCAGCGTACCAATATGTGTTGCATGCATCTGCAATACTCCGTCCAATCATTGGTGGAATAAGAGTGTGTTTTCTTGGGAGCATGGCATGAGGGCCACTCGCCCAAGCAGGTCGACCCGGTTGCCAAATGTCCTAGATAGACACGTCTTGCAAGTTCCTTTGCTATAGGAAAGCATATTTATAGCAAGTGTTTGGATAGAAGATTAAGATTTACTAGTGTGCATCATTTGATGCTCTTGTTGGCTAGATTCTTGATGAAGTGAAGATCAAAGGTTATACTTTTGGTAATTGTCATTACCTAAAAGGTTTGGTGATTGAATCCTTTCTGGTCTTCCATTGGAGGCAATTGATAAGATGCATAATATTGCTTTGTGTCTAGTTTTTACTCCCTCCATGCTCAAAAATAAAGTCATTTTGAACAAGGCTTGGGTCAAACATTGGGAATATAAATCATGAATAACTTTTAAGTTGTTGAGTTTGGAAATATGAAAACCATATGTATAGATTTGTCTTGAGAAATATTTTCATAAAAATATAGATATATCACTTTTTGATAAATAGTTTTATAAAATAAGTAGTCAAAGTTATGCTTTGGAGACCGTGTCGCTATCCAAAATGACTTCATTTTTTAGTATGGAGGTAGCACACACTAACCTAGAGATAGAGAAAGGGTATTCTTAATAGATCTTGAACCTTGGAGATTCAACAAAGCATATCCCTGAGCATATCCCTTAGTGGGTGCTCCAATGTGGACTAGGGGATGCAAAAACACCTCAACACCATGGAAGAATATCAAGTGTCATCCTCTCTTTACTTTCTTGCACTTACATTCTTGGAATCTTGTGTCTCCGCAATGCACTTACATTCTTGGAATCTTGTGTCTTCATGATGCACTTACATTCTTGGAAACTTGTATCTTCGTGATGCACTTGTGCTAGAAGTAAATGGTTGGTGTGAGTTCATATACACTGATAGTGTATCCTCAACTACCTTTTGTAGGTTTCCTTTCTTGCAATTAATAACTCTTTGGTAGTGAGCTTTGCTTAAGGACATGGCTTAGCATGTTGTCCCTAAGGACATCACCTTAAGGCTTGGAAGATGGATTAAGTAGAGATTAGGCTAAGGTTTTAAGTTGGGCTCTGAAATCTTTACAGCCTAATTCATGCACTCGCCCCCCTCGCTTGGTCTATTTGATGTTGTCAGATATGGCCCATGGAAAGATTCCTTTGCATATGCTTAAACAAGTTCCCTATATATTTTTGTGATCATTTTAAGATTGAAGGCCTAAATATATTGCAAATGACATTGGAGAAGAAAGTACATTGCATAGTTTGCATGGTCAAATGGTTGTGAAATAATCTGCCCCATCTTGCATATGCAAAAGACTATGAGGTATATGTTGAGTACATAATAGGTTTCACATAAACATTGTTTATTTATGTTTAAGGTGAGTTCAGTCATTTCCTTCCTTAGATTCCCACATCCTCCACACGCTCCTCCCCACCACCACTACCACACACACACACATCCAAAAAACAAGAACTACACATCAATAATGAAGACATCATGTTTGACCACCATGGTGCTACATCATATTCATGTTGGCGGGACTCTCTTTGTCCACTCATAGGTACGGTGCTATTAAAATCTACCTTTCACTCCTCTCCATGAAGGAATAATTAATGGTGTGATTGATAGGTCTATTGTTTAAATGATTTGTTTTATATTAGGTTTGAGACCCTTTAGGTTAGAGGCCCTAGATTGAATCTTGTCTATGTCTTCAAGTAAGGTATCTCCAATTCAAATTAGTAGATAGTTACCTTGCATATACAAATTAGTATTTTGTTTAAAAAAATCATGAATATGATGTGAAAGCTCGTTTCATTCTATTATAAGAGTCCTAAAAGCTAGATCAGTTTTATTTTACATGTGCTCTAGTTTTGTATGCATTTCATATTGCATCTACAAGTAGTAAAAGCCACATTTATGAAACAAACTAGGATTTGCTTATGTTTCAATAATATCTAACTTTAGTGCCAGTAGATATGGTGACATATATTTCAATGGCAATGCAATGGCTGTGTCTGAGAAATAGGAATTAGGTGGGCAGTTGGGATTTTTTCCATTATAAGGATTATGTGTAGCACTAATGTGCGATTGAACAGCTTTGTTATGAAGATGAATGGATGTACTTGTTATCGATATCATCCCATAAAGTAGCCACTAGCAAGTATGATTTACCTCTTTTAGGTATTATTATGGTTCAACGATTAACTTATATCACTGTTTATCCAATTTTGTGAAACTTACTACAATTTTAATATTACATGATTACTTCTCTAGGGCATCATATTGTTCATTGTTTTCATACATCCAACCTAAATATTTATACACATGATAGCTATTACTTTTGAAATGTAATTGCATGTGTCCCAAAACTTCAATTCTACTACATAGGAAATAGAATTGTTTTTGTTGAACGAATGAATGTATAGAATGCTCTAATTACATTCTTGAACGCATGAATGAAGACCTACAAGGACTAGTCTTACAAACCCATTCAACATGAACTTAGTGAATTTTTGCTTATACTAGTCTCTACTTCCTCCCAAATAATATGTAATTGTCTAGAAAAAATTGGTTGTCGACATCTCTTGTAACGATTTGACTAGGGTTGATATTATTTAGTTGGATCTTACATCCAATAAAAGAGGAGAACCTAAGGTATGGTTCATTTCCATAAGAATCGACAGGTTTATAAGAACTATTGGTTTCATGGTTAGCAGAGATGGATGCACTTCCTACCCACTAGGTATCATGAATATTTCTTTTAGTAGTATAAGGAAGTGCTAGCGAACAACGAGGTATTTGTGGTGTCATTGTTAATATCAAGATTTGATGGTCTAGTCTCACATAGGTGTTTCACATTGGTATGGTGTGCATGACTTCATCAACCCCAAAATTTATTAGTCCAATTTCCCTAGGCACTCATAGGGTTAGGGTTTACGTGTCTAGGCATTTGCATATGTACATGTTTCAAGACAAAAAGAATAGACATGTTTTCTAGTTTAAGCTTTGCATATATAGGAATCAGTTGAAGACACTAAGTTTAATTATTTACTATGATCTCGACTAGCTCATTATTATCATATAGCTAAATTAGAAGTATGATAAACACCAAATGTAAAATGAATCTTTTTCTCTACATCATGAATACGATAAAATGAATCTTTTGCTCTATAGCACGAATACCATAAAATGAATCTTTTGCTCTATCACATGGATATGAGCGTAAATGTTATTTCGGACTCATTTAGGAGTCATAGAATTGGATCTTCCATTAATCTCTAAGGATGTCAATGAAAGTTAATTATCTAGATCTAGAGGGGAAGTTGGTTTTGAAATTTTTGTCATAGCTCATAAGTGACTCTATGGTCTTCATTTTGTGGAAGACACTCATTGTGAGGATTTAGTGCATATGGTCAAAGGATGTAAATGATGTTAGTGAGACTACAATAGCATATCTCAACTTGTTGATGAAATTTTGCATCTCTATTTTTACCTTTTATGATTCTTGTGAAGTGGTAAATTAAATAATGGCCACTTTTTATCAATGTAACTTAAGTCCTAAATTCTCATGCGAGTGATTAAATTGTATATTGTACTACTTTCTCTCTCTACGCACTTATAAAAATGTAGATCAAATACATCATTGTGATTTCCCCCAACTAGTATACTTGTTTTCTAGTCTCTAGATGAGCTACCATAGACATCTATTCTAGCAATGTTTAAATACTAGACAATACAATTAACCTTGGTCAACAAAACATATTGGCAACAAAACATATTGGTCCCTTTTCTAAAATACAAATTAACCAATAAAATACTACTATATTTCTTGGTGCTTACAAACAATCATCCTATACATTCCCCCCACCTACCCACCACCACAAAAAAAATATACAATTTAATTTAGTAATCTAAACTATATTTGAATGATTCCATATTTTTTCTTATATTACCTATCCATAAATATGTACTCTATATCCCAGCAACCCCCCCAAAATACCTAATTATAAATGTGAAATTTAAGATTTTAGGGTTCAGAGTTCGGTAAGTCCTATTTCTTGCGGACACCTATTATGCAGATTGGACTATGGTGCCTAGGATTTGTTGGATATGGTATCCAATGTTTATGATAGATCCAAGGTGTGTTCCCTTAGCTTATAATGAATCAATGTTTCTAGTTTGAAGCTTCGCATATGAATCAGTTCCTTTTAATCAGTAGGTTGAAGGTCCTAAATTTGAAGGTTTATTAGGATTTAACTGAGCTATCATGGATTTCAACTTGAAGTTTGTTAAGTATATCACCTACAAATGAATCTTTTCCTCTAAAATTTTTGAACTAAAAAATTGTTTTTTATTTATGAGTCCTTGAAATATTTGGTATCTTCATCTAGAGGGATGGTTGTGTTTTTGAAATTGTGGTCACAAATGACGTTCATAGTCTTTTATTTCCGGTGAGTGGCATGGACAGTCTTCATTTGCGGCGGACACTTATTGAGGATTTATTATTCTCCCATCTAACCAACATGCGGTCGGGGAGAACCTATAAGTAAGTGACTCAAGTCGCTAGTTCTTAACTCAGTGAAGAACATATTTTCTAGTCGAATACATTTTGCGCAACTTTTTGTTGCTCTTCACACCCTAGCTTGTAAAAAAAAGGTAAAATCAATTACATAGTTATTTTCTTGAACTGGATAGTTGTCTTCTGATGTTTTGCTGGATGAGCTGCAGAATAAGGACTTGCCTTACATAACAATTGATGTGTGTTTGGTGTTTTTATGAATGGCCAACAAATGAACTAACTTTTGCCGGTGTTTACCTATACTAAGCAATGCCATTAAAACTCTATAAGCCAAAACCAACTGAATTTCCTTTTCTCGAATTCAAATTAGCCCACCTAATATTCCACTAAGTTCTCCTATGCTCCAAAAAATGTAAAAATTCAAATACATCCACCTAATCACAGCTCTATATATACTTACATCCCTCCTATAAAAAAAATTACACCACCAGCTCATTCCAAAAATGTAGAAATTTCAATGCATCCACCTAATCACTGTGTTTGGTGTTGTTAATACTACAGGCAAATCCTTATCATAATCCATAATTTCACCGGTACATCGCCCCTTATATTTGCCCTCGCATTCCCATACTCACATTCCATCAAAACCAAATTAACCCTGCACGTGTGGGTGCACGTCCGGCGATGGGGTGCTCAAGCTCGAGGGAGGTGGGCGGCGGCGTGGTTCCACCGTCCGCGGCGCCGGCGGAGCGGCGGCAGGGCCCGCGCTCGCGCTCCCTCGGCATGTGCCGCGGCGGCCACGACAGCGTGCACGCGTACACCGCGCTGCCGTTGGAGGAGGAACCGGTGAAGGGTGCCCGTGATCCGGCCGCGGCTGAGGAGGCGGCGCTCCCCGGCGAGGATGCGGCGGCTGAAGAGAAGCTGAGGCGTGACGCGCCCAGCATGGCGGCGAAGGCGGCGGTCATGGCCAGCCTCGACGATGCTGCGTCGTCGTGGACGGCGCGTTGGAGCGCTGAACCTGCGCCGTCGTCGTCTCTGCCTCCGGAGCCGCTGCCTGCGCTTGACCTTGACCCGGAGGTCTTGCCTGCCTTCCGGCAGCCTGTGCAGGTGGTACCTTCGCCGTCGCACCCGACGGTTCTCTACCCTGAGCAGGAGAACCCGGCGCCGCAGGAGGCCTGCGACGACGACGTTGACATGAGGTCGCCGCCCGCCCGCGACATACCGGAGGTCACTGACTTCGTCCGCGCGCGCGTCGACGTCGACGAGCTCCATGAGAAGCTGGAGAAGAAGGCGGCGGTGGTGGCGGTGGCGGCCGAGGAAGCCCCTGACGTGGTCGTCGACGACGGCGACGACGTGACGGCGCCGCCAAGGCGCCGGCTGCCGCGCGCCGGGAAGCCCGTGGTGCTGTACCTGACCAGCCTCCGCAGCGTGCGGCGGACGTTCGAGGACTGCCGCGCGGTGCGCGCCATCCTGCGGTGCTACCGCGTGCGCGTGGACGAGCGCGACGTGTCCATGCACGCCGCCTTCAGGACGGAGCTGCGCGACCTCCTCGGCGACGGCGGCTTCGAGAACGGGCCGGCGCTCCCGCGCGTGTTCGTCGACGGCGGCGGCCGCCTGATCGACCTCGGCGGCGCCGAGGAATTGCGCGCGCTGCACGAGGCCGGCGAGCTCGCGCGCGCGCTGGCCGGGTGCCAGCAGGCTGCTGCTGCGGCGACGACGGGCCACGCCGGCGCGTGCGCGGCGTGCGGCGAGGCCCGGTTCGTGCCCTGCGAGACGTGCCACGGCAGCTGCAAGGTCTTCGTCGACGACGAGAGGTGCCGCGCGCGCCTGGCCGGCTTCTTCCGTCAGTGCCCGGACTGCAACGAGAACGGGCTCATCCGATGCCCCGTGTGCTGTTACTGATCGATGACACTGTTGGATTGCAGTGTTGTAATCTGAAAGGGAAATGGGACTAGATTTCAGGTTTGCAGTGTTTGTCAGGTTGCTTTGTTCGTAGTTGGTGATCTCAGAACCTTAGCTGGGTGTAAAATTAGAGCTGCTGTAAGAAGGCAGTAGATGTGAAAGTGCAGGTTCTGATTAGTCTTCTTTTACCCTTTTCCAGTTGCTCTTTATTATCGGGAAACACTTCATCACATGCAATGTTTATCTCGCGTGTATGCATTGCAAGATCTTATGGATTCTGGATTGTGTGCACATATATTGAGCACCGTTTTGCGAGGATTTAGATTATGTTTCTCAAATCAGTCATCAGAGAAATAGGAGTCCCTGCCAAACGGTGTTATTCCAAGTGATCGAATAATCAAACCAGAGAAACATTTCCCCCTTTTTACACTATCTCTAGCCACTAGGATGAAAATCAAATACATGCAGTTTCTAGTGATTCTGAATCATTTCCCTCACCTTCCAACTACCATTGAATCAGAAATCAACAAATAAATGAACCAAAACGGTTTCACAAAAATGATTCTGATTCACATAGAAATGTTTCCAAAGAGAAACCAGATATAAGAGCAAGTATAATTAATAGAGGGCTGAAGGTAGACTGCATGTTGAGGAGGAAGACAGAGTGGAGGAAAAAGAAGAGAAGTGGGCTCACAAGAACCAAGAAATTTTGTGGGACAAAAATATAGGTCCTGAGTAAACCAACTACTCCCTCCTATCCGAGTTATAATATGTTTTGGCTTTCTAGATACTCTCTCTATTTCAAATTATAAGTCACTTTGATTTTTTCTCTTCATTCATTTTGCTATGTATCTAGACATATTATTTATCTAGATGCATAACAAAATGAATGTACCAAGCGGTTTTTAATCAAACTAAAGTAGAAATAGATTTACCTATTATTAGTTGCATCTAGAAAATAATCCTACTCTCAGTTTGATTCATCTTCCCTATTCATTGCTCTCTCTCCGCACCTTCTTTGTCTCTCTTGGGTATATTTGCAATTTTTCATAGAGTAGAAATTAAGACTACTACATCTCATGTTTAAGACGACTACATCACGTTTGAAAATTGGTCGAAGCCTCGTCTTGGAATTTGATTTAGATTCCAACTCCTTCCGTAGGGATTACATCAGTATTATTTAAATCAACGGGTTCATGAAAAGACATGTGTATGATACATGGAAAAGATGGTGAAAAAAAATAAGTGGTGTTCTTATTGTATGGTCAACTTTACTAGATTTTCGGTGCCAAACGTTATGTTTGTCTATATGTGGTAGAACTTTGACGACATGCTAGTATAAATAGCTCCATGCTCCTACTACTTTTTTTTGAGGTGGGTAGGGAGAAAAAGCATAAGTTTACTGATAGATTGAAGTTGAAAGATTTTTAAATCAATTTTTTCTTATTAATGAATGGAAAGATGCATGATTTGACCTATTGAGATCTTTATGTTGGTTAAGTTGAGAAATATTTTTTTATAAGAAGGTTTGGATTGTTCAAGTTGATAGCCAATTTATGTTTGTCAAAGTTGGATTTTATTTGGTTGGAAGTCCTATTCCTCGAGTAAAAAGAGAAAATTAGACAATATAAGAGCATGTCCACCAGATTGATTTAAAAGCCAATCCTTTTCTCTATATCACGCAATAAAGGGGATTGAAGCCAAAATACAAGCTTTAGTAGATTCTCTTTTCAATCCATTTTCCCTATTTTTTTCAATCCCTCCATCCAACCTTCGCCCCTCAAATGAAGGGGATCTATCACCAGTTTCTCTCAATCTCCTTTCATCTTCAAGCCCACGCTGGCCATCACTCAACATCATCATCGCTTCGACGGGGTGCATACAACCACATAGGATAACACAAGTACTTAAAAAAAATTATCTAGCAACACCCAATAAGATGGTGACGATGCTCCACTGGTGTTTATAGGTAGTTTCTGATGATCAATATCGACTAACTAAAATAGATAATGAGGCTTCTAATAGAAAATAAGCACCAAAAGAGTCCATAAAAGTTTAAAAAATTTCAAGCTAGGCACCATAAGATAGAGCATGATTATTTTTTTTAAAAAAAATAGTAAACTAGTTTCATAATTTCCACGGTAAAAGAATTCTATGAAATTTCTAGGATTAATATGTTTTTTTTGTATTTTTAATTGCATAACTTTTTCATGCAAAAATATTTGGGCATTTTTTTTTTTGAAATTTCTTATGAACTTTCCAATACATCTTTAAAATTGTTTTTGGTCTGTGAACTTTCAATTTAGTCTAATCTATCACCTTTAACATACTATTATATCACTAAAACCACCCAAAGTGCAAAATCAAATGATTTAAAAAATTTAAGATGAATAAAATAAACATATCTATATAGTTCATGTAGCAAAATACTACCCGTATTCGAATCTAAATCTAAAAATAGAAATATAAAAATAAATGTAATATCAGCCGTCTGGGCCTAAGGACGGCCCACTAGAAACGCGAAACAAGC
>Ga0182004_10001820_pt1 | contig 16111 bp, 12 predicted proteins | sample Sormic07211540_1_FD_120479 | JGI IMG/M metagenome (GOLD analysis project Ga0182004, IMG submission 120479) | Endophyte microbial communities from Sorghum bicolor roots, Mead, Nebraska, USA - 072115-40_1 MetaG | ecosystem: Host-associated > Plants > Roots > Unclassified | place: USA: Nebraska...
TAGAATTTTATTTTTTTTGAACTCGACAAATGTGTTATGTGTGTACATGATATTTTATACTACCAGTTATATTCATCGCTTTTATCCGCCCCACCTATAGTTTCAAGCGAGCTCCGCCACTGGATATATATGTATTCTAAAGAACCAATTGTTTAGGCCATACGCGGCCATTGGGACCGGGAGCTAGGCTATTTCTCAAATACTGTTTCTTTATTAGAGTCTTAATTTGTTGGATTTTACTTAGAATGTTTTGTATAAGAATCAATCTAGAATATGAGATTTCAAAACCATGATTCTTATAATCATATACGCTGACAAGTTTATAACCATATATATAAACATATATTGTGAAAACCTTCTAAGCACATTTTGTACAATACTTATCAAATTAAATATTTCTTTTATGTGTACCAAACTACCAGTTGTTTCATATTAGAAGGCACCCAAGGCTGAAGCACCCATCACCGGCGTCAATTTTTCTGAATAAGTAGTGGGAACTTGGATGAGACATGATTATCTGTCATTAGCTTTAAATAGAGGATGTTATACTTCATTTTACTGATTTGACTAAAAATATTGTAACTTACACTCAACACATACAAATGTTAGATTGGCATCTAGATCATCAGTTCATTTTCTCATTTTCCATTCCTTCCATGCCTTACTCCAGTCTGCCTTTCCCATCTTGTCTTCTACAGAGTCCGGTGATTGGATCTCTGCCAGCCACCCACTCACCTCCTCGCTAGTTCGACATTTTAGTGCCATTATTGCTTTTTCTCCCTCACCTAGCACACTTGCCCTCTTGCTGCTCGAGGACTGCTGTTGTGATTGTTGCCTAACTGCAACATCAAACTATTGCCTACTACCTTTTCAACTCACAACATAGGTATCACTCTAAGCCAAAGGGACAAGAAACCACACCAAAATTCTAAATTAAGCACCTGAAACTATCAATTGTGCAAAGTTATGGCCCTCAACCATGCTTCATGATTTTTGTTATAAGTAACAACATTAGTCATTAAGACTAACATATTTGTCAAGAATGTGCTTAACAGGTCATAAGGGTGCAATGCAAGAGAAATCCATGAAGTTATGACGAAGATGTAAGCAAAACAGGAAAAGACTTATAGAAATTGTGTACATCATATGTTTGATGTGAACAAAACTACAAGCACTAGAGTTTGCTATACTTCAAAGTAAAAGTGTTCAAGATTCTTGATAATCTAGTGAGCAAAAATACAAAGATTAGACTTTTGCATAGTGCTTAAGGAGAAGTGTGCAAAATGCACATGCAGGTGATTTCGTGGTAGCATCAGACGAAGCACCAATGTATTATAATGTCCCATAGAAGGCAAGAGTTTAAGATCTTGATGTTTATACACCAAATGATCCTATGCAGAACAAAGGAACATGCACTAGAGTTTCGCATTGTAACTTATGGCCATATAGCTGATGTGGCATGATTTGAAGAGCTAACCAGATGTACTTGTGATTAGAATGTGAACATCATACAATACTACATGAGTTTCACGTAACTTTGAGACTGTGTCCGATGACTAGTTGACGAGAAGTTGTACACCTCAGATGATCCGGTGTATACACAAGAGTGACCATAGGATCACTCTGTGAGTACATTTGACCATTGGACAATGGCTACTTTTGGTTGACTGGTCAATTTATACCCCTATCCATGCATTCATTTGGTTGCTCAAGTTGCTGGAGGCCAGAGGCAAGCATATACACTTGAGAAGAGCTCCAAACTATAAAAGTGGTAAAGTGATCATCCAAGGGTATTAGTACATGCATGAGAGAGAGAGAGAGTAATGGTATGAGCCTAGTATGATAGAGTGATCTCAAGTTGTTATTGGTTCTACGGTGAACCATAGTTGTACGTTTGTACCCAAGGTAGCCTTGGGTCCTTTATGGTCCGACGACATCCTTGCTGGCCCTTTGCCTTTGTATGGAGTAGTACAAGATCTTATGCAAGGACGATGAGGCCCCTTTGTTCCTTGCTAGATCAAACTCCATAGTGAATAAGTGTCAAGTGACAAAATGAGAGGCTTGCTTTTTTAGTGACTGGCTTAACCATCTTGGCAGAGTCTTTGTGGCATATAGCCTAAGGTCTTGACCAGGAGAGAGCCTTGGCAACCGGGAGAATAATGTCCTTGGTCGAGATTCATTGTCTATGGGTGGGGTTTTGTTGAGCAATACCATCAGATAAACCTTCGTGGTGTGCTTGCACCCTTTTTTCTCATCTCATTACTTACCACATTTTTGTTTTCACACTTGCTTGAGTTCTATTGTATTCACTTATAATCCTAGAGTACTTTGATAGTCTACTTACTAATAGGACTACACTCTAGGTTGCAGAGCTCTTTGTGATGGGGGGTAAAACACTATAAACAAACCTTTTAGCACTTGGTTTAAATTAGGTTTGTCTTTGAGCAAAGTTTTAGTGTGAACAGTACATGGGATAGTTTTCAAGTGAGGGACCTAAAATTCGTTATTCAACATTTCCCCTCTTAGGATTCCTGGTCAGGAACTGTACCATTCCTTTCAGAATAGGAAAAACAGTTCAGATTTTTGGACTTGAACGACAAATTAAGTGTTATTAGCATTGTGTTGTTATCAGATTTGTAGAGTTGTACCATAGTACCATACCACTAGTAGTAAAAAGCAAGCCAAGTAGTTGAAAGGCCCATATGTAAACTTCAGACTAGCCCTAGCTAGCAGTATAGAGCACATGTATGTAGGATGCACGTACGATACAATGTCGCAGTGATGTAGTTATCCCAAGTTAATTGATCTACTACTCATGAAACATGTACACCCCACCACCAGCACCGTTCAACAGCAAAGTCATCATCTCTTCCGACTTAAGCTAGCCCTACGTACTCCCTGTCACTCACGGAAAGCTATCCAATAATTAGCCACGCTACAATCAGAGGCCCTCACATGCCCATGCAGTACGAGCACACAGAGATTAGCAGGCTGGCCGCTGGTGGCATGCATGCCATGGCATGGCGGACGCCATCCTTGTCCAGGACCCTGACGAGACTCACGTGCCAAGTGAGCTAGTACCTTATGCTGTGATGTACGTGCCGCCATGCAGACATGCAATGCAAGCTGATCGAAAGCACGGCGCACGGCGGTGTATATATATATATATATATATATATATATATATGTCAGTATTTATCGATCGACACGCATATGGTTATCATCTATCAGCTAGCAGAGAAGAGTGGGGCTAGCTCTCGATCGGCGTCGCGATCGTCCAGACGACCACGCCGATCGGACGGCGCGCGCTTGAAGAAGGACCCAGCAGAGGGCAGGGAATGGATCCACCACCTAGCTAGAGACCGATCGACAAGAGGTAGTGAAGCCCTGGGCGCATCTACTGTACATCTGTCAGTCACTTTGGCGACGTGGGTTCCAACCCCCGGCCGTGACGAACACCAGCAGCAGCGGCACAGTAAGGGTGTACAGTTAGAAACAACAGCTGGCCGGATCATCAGTTTCAGAGAGGGGTATAGCCGGGCATGGTGCTGACGATGATGCTGTGGATGCTGCTACTGCCTACAGGGTGCAGGGTGCAGGCAGCAGCCGCAGCCCCCAGCGATCCAGCATGCATGCGGCCTGCAGCCGCGAGGGCCAGATCGAGGACCCCCATTCTCCTGGGGCGCCGTTAGTCTCTCCACATGCCACCCAGAGCCGTCCTCAGCAGACAACGAGGCCACAGGGTTCCGACAGGGTGAACAGTGGGATACATAGAACCCCTACCATCGGTAGATGCATGGTGCTTACTAACTAATCTGGATGCAAACCAATCAATCAATAAAGTTTGCAGTGCATGCTTGCAACAGCTAACAGAGCTAACTAGTTAATTAATCAGAATCTACCTGGCGGTGCTTGGTGTGTGTCGTATTAAGTTCAGCGCAACAACAAATTCAGCAAGAATTTAATTAAGCAGCAGGTGGTTAGATCAAGAACGAAGTGAATGTGTGTAAAACATGTTGTGCAGACATACATCATGGAGCCAGCCGCCCGTATAGCTAGCCTAGACCCCAGGCCCTTCCCTATCCTCTGGCATCATATGCATATGTGTTTTTCCAAGCTGTTGCCCCCACTAATGGAGGCAAAGGACGGAGCTCTAACAAGAGCCGCGCACCTCATTTTTCACCGCCCATCCTCCGCCATTGCATGAAGATTGGAGTATCTGAAACAGTAGAAAAGTACTATAGGCTTCTACTCTACACAACCGATTGTTGGAGGCAAAAGGTCTCTCATGAATTTAAGAGCTCCTCTCCTGGCTGCTCTAGCTAGCTACCAATTCATTCATTCTTAAGGCTTAGTTAGATACTCCTTCTCATAGTTCACACAAAAACCATCAGTTACTCCCCTTTTCTTTTCATGTGTACACACTTATATTCACCAAAGATTTTGCATTGCCACCAATTAATACTCTTTATCTTTGTCGCGCAGCTGGAAAATTTGTTCATGTTACTGCTAAGTTATGAGTGTGTGCATAGATAACACACCACAAGCAGGAATGCTACGGCGCCAAATAAATGTTTTCTGGCAAATAATCATGTACTAGGATACCTGCACTGCAACAGTCAGTAGTACTACGGCTACTTCCAAATCTGACACCCAGAAAAATATCGCAAGAGTAACAGTTTATTAAGCATAATCACCTAACGAAAATGAATCGATCTGGGCCTCCATGCTTCTGAAGAATTCGTCGGCTTCCTGGATTGGTCTTGTGAGCTCCTGTCTGTACCTTACCAACATGTGACAATAGATCTCCTGCACACACAAACACATCAGGTAGATCCATTGTTTCAGCCCAGATATACACAATCAGAAAATCCAGAAATTAATTAGTTACTACGTGCTGATATGTACATATATGTTGCTATACCATGAACTGATCGAGCTCTGGGTCTGCTGGTCGCTGTTCTTGTCTGTCGTCTGAGTTCATTTCGACCTCATCGGCGAGGGCGGAAAGCCGGCCGACAGTCTCCGGCGGCGCTCCAACCTCAATCAATCAACAAAAATACAAAGAGATTTTTCCACATGAAAATTGGAGACTACATAAGGACGGAGAGCACATAAAAATCAAGAAACCATGCTTTCTCCATCTGTCAATCACGAAATTAGCTATAGAATTGTATATCTCGTGGAAATCTGCGCGCATACCTTCCGGCAGTCTATGAAGGCTCTCAAGAGAGCAGGATAGAGAGGGTGAGACATGATCTTGGCTTTGATTATTTCGGATCCCCTCTCGCTGTTGGACTGTCTAGAAGGATCTGAGACGGCGGAAGGCGGCGGCGGTGTTGGCGCCTCCGCCGGCGGTGAAGATGAAGTGGCCGAAGCTCTGTGATCTAAGGCGAGGTAGAAAGGCGTCGTGGTGGCCGCCTTTGAGCCACTGGCAAGAGCAGGCAGCTCCTCCTCCATGCGTGCAGCAGGTCGCCTAGCTATCTGGAGATATTTTATTGTTTGAGGAATGGAGGAAGAGACATTATTAGGGCAAGGTAAGGCTGTGTCTATATTGGTTTAATTTGCCTTCGATTCGATTCTGGTTCTGGATGAGAGAGAGAGAGAGAGAGAGAGAGAGAGAGAGAGATACAGTAGCTGGATAGTCATAGCTCATGGGACAGAAATTAGAGGGGCCCAAATATTAATAATGGAACGGGGAGGGGGAAATGCGCTGTTGGTCGAATTGTTGCTGAAGAAAAGAAATAGTTGTACGGTAGTACCGTCCCTGGAACAATCTGATCAATTTTATTTATTTGTTTCTCTTTTTTTTTCTCTGAACTAGCAAGGAGACAACCCGTAAAAATCTTTATCAACTTTCCGTTTCCCCTGAACTAGCAATGCGACCCGTGAAGTATACATATATATATCCACAGCGCAGCTGGTATATTGTCTGATTTTATGTAATTTATTTTTGTTGCACACTTCCCCCACTCGTTTTTTTACTCCACGTCCAACTCTAAGTCAATGCATTTTTGGAGCCCCAAATCCATTTCTACGGACCTTCGTCCATTCCAGATGTAACGATCTGCATCGGTGTGTTCAACATGACAAGACGAACAAAACTAGACCCCAATTCCATATATTTCGAAGAATTTTATTTTTTAGTAGCAATTTATGTATATTAACTTATAACATGTAATTATGATCTTAACTTATTCTGCTAAGTTATGTTGCTAACCTATTCTGCTAATAGAATAACTTTTATAAAAGCACAACTTTGTATATACACTAATATATTATTTCGGTAACTTATGTACATAAGTTGTATTGTGTAACTTATATACTCCCTCTATTCTAAATTACTACCTCCGTCCACAAAAAAATGCTAACTAACTTATTTCATTAGCTTATTGTACATAGTTATATATCTAATTTGTGTTGTCATGTGTATGCCATCTTAATTTATTTGATGAACTTATTGTATTTAGTTCATGTGTTATCACATTATATTAGATAACCATGTTAGCATTTGCTATTAACTAATGTGTTTCTTCTAGTCAACTTTGTTATTTGAATTTATTATTTTACACATTATATATTTTGCATATCTTACAATTAAAAACACATAGATACTGAATACCATAGTTGTATAAGTTATACAAATCTATTATGTAACTTGTCATGTAGCTTCGCATTATCTATATGGAAGTTGTTGTGTAATATAAGGTGTAAAAGTTATTTTTATTTTACTCCTCCACCTTTAAAATCCTTTATTCTAAGTTTCTAAATGAATGATTTCTGAAAAAAGGCCGATGAAACATAAAAAGAATGCTATTCTCACAAGTGTTTTAATAATAGAAATTTTGCGCAAAAAGAAAAAAGTAATGTTGTATAACTTAGAACTACTAAGTTAATCTTAAAAGTAACTCAATTTTCTAAGTTATGTGTGTGGTTTTAAAAAAATACGAAAGTGAAACTACCGTCGCTCGTGCGCATACAAAAAGAAAAAAAAGTGCATGCAACGTCCGCCCGAAAGGAGTCTGGGAGTCGTGTGTCTCTAGATCCATCCAAAAATGGTATCATGCGTAAGACTGGGCAAATTACCCGATACCCATTACCCGTACCCGAATTACCCGGACCCGGACCCGAATTACCCGAACCTGAGGTACCCGATCCTAAATTCGGATAGCGATTTTGATTACCCGAAATTAGTTTGGGTAATTCAGATAATATCTCCGGTACCCGAACTAACCGAATTACCCAAATATTTGTCTATATCTTTGTATTTATCATGTGTTGTTAGTTAAATATTAGAACTTATCAATTTATTAGAACATAATTCTCTTTGTTTGAATAAGTGATAGTAATATATTATTATCTACAAAATGCTATTGAAATTCTGTACAAATTGCTGCTGAAATTATATATAAATTGCTATTAAAATTTTGTATAGTGTGTTGTTTTTTAAAAATTCGGGTAAATCGGGAATACCCGAACCCGAACCCGAATTATCGGGTACCCGAAATTGCAGGTAATGTTTTTTCGGAACTAATATCGGGTAACAATTTTCATTACCCGAATTACCCGACCCGAAAAAATCGGGTAACCCGAATGCCCAGGCTTAATCATGCGGGATTGAGTGCTTTCCTAAAAAGGATGGTTTGATTGGTCGGAGATTGTTCGCTGGATTCATTTCAAATGAACGTTTGTGAATTAGTGTGGTCGCATTGGGGCATCTCTGGAACTTCTCAAAAACAATTAGTAAATCAATGAGTTTTCTAAGTGGCTAAAAAGTTAATATTATATTTGTTGGGTTAATTCAATCATTTTGAAATCTTAGAAGATAATTTTGCATCAGGAATTCTGGTCTATTTTCATATCTGCCCAACCAATTTTGTATTTTCTTTCTCCTTTATTATATTGGGAACTTTGTCCTTAATCTTTTTCTTCTTCACCTCCTTTAACCTCTAGATTGGTTGATTGATTCATGCATGTATAGTTTCACATGATGGGATTGATTTTCTCAAGTGCAGAAGGATTGTGGGAGTAGAAATATGGAGTTGTTGGAGAGCGGTTTTTTTCAATCTTGCCAAAAATTCAAGATTGGGAGTAGGCATTGGAAACTCTTGGATATGCCCTTAGCATTTGTTATCACGACAATTAATTATGTTCACCTTGAGTGAGTCATTTACATGTTATATCCTTCTCTTTATTTGTTGGTTAACGCTATGACCTCGGCCTTTGGGCCCTACCTTGGTACAATAGCTCTATCAATGTTCCTTTCCGTTGTTACTAGATGTCAAATGCAAAGTCGACATTGTCAAATTTTATATTCTGATAATTTTTTGTGTTACTTTTTAATCTCAATCTCTCATATTGATCTGCATTTACTTTTCCCTTATATTTGATATAAAATATAATTTAAATTGTCACCTTTCATTCAAGATGGATTGATTCACTTTGCCAAGAATACTACAACTATTTCCTACGAAAATTTTTCGGTACAAAAAATACATATAAGTTTTAATAATGGTAGTGGTGGTTAATTTATTAGCATGTAGAAAAATACTTTATTTTATTTTCTTTAATTAATGTGGCAATTTCTAGGCCTTACAAATTATTGTGTGTGTGTGTGTGTCTTTTGATGGCTTAATACTAAGATAATAGATTAAGGCTAATGAAACCTACCATGGTATTGCCTCCCATCCTCAAATATAATGGATTCTAGATATGCTTCTAGACATAAAGTCTAGAATATCTGTGATTTTCTCATTATTAAGAAATCTCATCTACACCCACATTAATCCCAACATTATCCCTATTGTCTTACACATTTTTATCTAAATTTCTATCAATCCTTGTCAAACCATACGTCTATACAAGCTAGCCGGACTGACATATAGAATTTTGGTAGAAACTAACGAACTCCATCACATAAATTTGAACAATTTTAAATATGTACACTACAATCTAACACATTGTACAACTTGGTCATACCACCAATTGAGTGTCTATATTTATTTCCTTTTTCTTCTAAGAATAATGAAAGGACTTCTGCATTTTTTTTTGTTAATTTCTTGTAGGAGTTCATACACATTCACAATTTTTTGAAGAAATAACTTCTCAAATTTATACAAATATATATTTGTATAGATTGATTTTCTAGTTTCATAGAGCCTTCATGAGAAAAGGAGTCATTATTTTCTGGATTTATTAGAATCCTCATTAATATATTAGGAATTGAGAATGAATATAAATGAGCCAAAACATTTTGTAGTTTTCAATTCAAATTGTATTCATAGAAACAGATTCCATCTGCATTTTCATTTTATTTGATAATTAGTGTATAATTATAGACTAATTAGTCTTAAAAGATTCGTCTCGCAAATTATCCTCTAGTTGTTGTTTTGGTTTTGAAAATAATATATATTTAGTATTTCATACATGTGTCTAAATATTCGATGTAATGGGTGATTAAAAAAAATCAAGCCTAACCAAACAGGACATACTGCACACGCACAGGACGAATGTACCAGGTGATTTAATTTGTTCAAACCTTCAGACAATTCATGCTGCATTGGATCGGAGGAATGTTGTTTTCTTTCCCGTCATATTGTTTCTCTCTCCTAGATTAATCACAAAGCTGATGGACCATTCAATCCTTTCAGTGACCTACCAAGCTGAGCATCCTTTATTGCAGGAAACAGATGGGCCTTCCGGTCCGTACTTACGTACGGACGCGCACAGAGGCCAATTGTTCGTGTTTTTTTAACCGAGGCTAATTAGGCGTTGTTTAGTTGACTCAAAAATAAAAAACTTTTTAAGATTTTCCGTCACATCGAATCTTCGGACACATATATTGAGCATTAAATATAGATAAAAACAAAAGGTCAATATATAGTTTGTCTATAAATCGTGAGATGAATCTTTTGAGCCTAGTTAGTCTATGATTAGACAATATTTGTCAAATAAAAACGAAATGCTACAGTATCAAAATCTAAAAACCTTTTGAATAAACAATGCCTTAATTGTTCACTTTCGCAATAGATTTTACTCTTTATTAGAGTTCAGACACAACGGTAATAAACTTGCATGGACTTCGTGTTCCTGCAACCTGCGATGTATCTTTTGGAGGTTAAATATTTATTAGGTTGTTCCAGTTTTATATAGTCTTCTATACCAGGGACTTGTTTACTTCCCAAAATATTTTGCAAAATATTTAAGATTCTCTGTCACATCGAATATAGATAAAAATAATTAATTGTATAGTTTGTATGTAATTTAATAGATGAATATTTTAAGCCTAGTTAGTTTATGATTAGACAATAATTGTCAAATACAAACGAAAGTGCTACAGTAGCATTGTGCAAAAAAAAGAGAAGTAAACAAGGCGTCGGTTTTTTTTATGAAGACATGAACTTCCATCCATTTAAGACAAGTGTAACTAGCAAGGCTGCCACTAGAACACGGAATTTTTTCCCCAAATCCTGTGTTTTCACTTTTTTCTATGAAATTGAGTGAACTGTTCTCTATGAATAAACCTTTATGATTCATGTGGAATTCCTTTGTTATAAATGGGGCCCTAGAAACACGGGATAACAAGAAAAACTAGTTTTGTGTGCATGTGTTTGCTATATAATTAACTCTTTGCGAACTTTGTTGGGATCCTTATGTAAGCTTGTCTTGCAAGGATCATGTTGGTCATGGTAATCAAGAACTGTTCGCTTGAACTTATCAACACGGCTTAACTCTTATCCCATCTTAATGAAAAACGTGCTTAGACATGGTCACAAAAAGGAAAAGGGTGTTGCCTTTTTATGGATAAAAAACGAGTGTTGTTGATTATATTGTTCAATAAATACAATTGAGATTGTTTTCAAGCAACTTATGAATAAGAATGTGAGCATGTGCTTGCCATATGTCTAGCTACTTAATTCAGCTGCCTCATGAGCAAATTGATGAGCATGAAATTTAAACCAACCTCTTTATAGTCTAATTCTCCTTCGATGAGAAAAGAAATGCAGTTGCACTAACAGACCCAGGTTTATTCCTGTTCTGGTCATTGCTAACCCTAAAAAAGGCAGAAAATGCCTATGTTATTCATGTCAATAGTGAAAGAGCCATAAAAAGTCAAAAACCGTCAGGATCTAAATATGAAATCCAATTGGTCGAAGAAAACCGAAGGTAAATACCTTTATTGTCGGTGTTGAATCGATGGTAAATATATACCTTTCCGCGGCCGTTGGGAATATAATTCTTGTCAGTTTTTAGGCTTTCCCTGGCGGTAGCACTTATCAAGAATTGATTCTGATAAAAATGAAATTGTTTATGACTATTTCATACCATTTCCTTATTTATTTATTTTCAGCACCATATTATAGTCGTCACTTATTAGCTGAATTGAAAAATATAGGGAGTCTCCAACCGAGACTAGAAATTGTTTTTGTATAGAAGATATAGTTATTGACTACTCCCTTCGTCCCACAAATAAACACAATTCTTTGACTCTATGGTTCATGTTTGACCGTTTGTCTTATTCAAAAAATTTTAATAAATATTTTTTTTGACTTCTTTTATTGTTAGATATATTTTTATAATAATCTATTTATATTATTATTTGCATAAATAATTTAAATAAGATGAATGATCAAATATGAATCGTACCAGTTAAAGAAATGCATTTATTTGTCGGACGGAGGAAGTATTCTCATTCCTAGATAGGATATATATTGCCGGGATTATGATATGTTTACCATTTTCACACTATGAATTTGAAACTTTTCGAAATTTAAAATGAGATTTGTTAGTGTTATTAACAAGTTCTCTCATCATTCACACAAGAGCATAGGCAAAGTCTTAAGCCATTGCCTCTAATTTTTTTAGGGAAAATATTGCCTCTAATTAGCGGTAAATAATCTTGGGGGCCCTTGTTTATGTACATATTGCCAAACCAGACCACAAAATCGAGTCGATTTGAGTTTTGCCCTATCTGTTGTCCAGTTAGGCCGAAGTGAAACTGTTGTATTCAAAGTATAGTTAATCTCACAAAAATACTTAAAAAGAAAAAGATATTTCGTTGCATAAAATTTTGTTTTGTTTTTACGAGGATGCCAATGTTTTGTTGACTTGTTGTGGCCTTTTTCTGGTGCCTTTTTTTCCTCCCCCCTGCACAGGGACGATTGATTGTCAATGAGTCAAGGACTGGAGCATGCATGAGTATTAAAATTGTGCTCCTACTGCTACCAGCTAGAGGGAAAAATGGGTGAAGTTAGGAGGGATGCTGCATTGCTGCCGCTGCATGCTCAAGTGGTTGCAGATCGATCGAGACACGTTTCAGACAAGGTGTTTTAATGCTTAACGATGCAGATCTGTGCACCTTAATCAATGGTTCATGCGTAGGATCCCTACAAGCAGAAGCAGGTACGAAGAACAGTATCATGTGTGGGAATGGCACCCTTTGTCATGCTCGTAAGTACTGCCTCCATTCTAAGAGTGTAATTCTAGGTGCATTCTCGTTAAACTATATAAAGTTTGAGTAAATATATAGATAAAAATATTAATATTTTATGATTATGAATAAATATATTATAAAAATATGTTTCATAACAAATAATGAATCTAATGTCATTTATTTAATTAGTACATTAAATATTAATAGTTTTTATAGAAGTTTAGTAAAACTTGATATATTTTAATATAGGACTTAGAATTTTCATCCTTCTGGAACCTAGGGAGCACTGGCCATGTGCAGGGACGAAGCCATGAAAAAATTTAGGGGGGCTAAACAAAAGTTTTACATCGACTTAGCTCTACTATTACCCCTCTTAAAAATACATTAATGATAAAATTCACAAAATATATCTAAAAAATAAAGTTCTCAGCTCACTCTACCTTATAAATTTGTGTCTAAAATTAGAAAAAGGACACTAGGAATTCCACTGGGCCAACAACGGTAGAGGGGGCTGGAGCTCCCCTAGCCCCACTGCTGGCTTCGTCGCTGGCCATGTGCCACACAATACATAGAGTGTTGTTCCTCTATTCAAGCGCCGTTTGGCACGGTTTCACTTCATTCGTGAAGTTGTTTTTGGGTTTCAGTTCTATGAGCAACTCTATCGGTGGATCTAGAACCGTTTTGGTAAATCGTTTGACAAAACAGTTCCATATATAAAGTTCTTTAAAATATGCTCTCATAGAACGCCATGTAGAATGAGGTAAAGCCGGACGAAACCATTATTTTTGGCTCCTTCATATTCAAAACTTTGTGAGAACATGTTTTTAGGAGGTTAGATCTATAGAACCATTTTATTTTACCTTATTTGGCAAGAAATAACTTCAAACGGCTCGTGAAGCCACCGAACGTGTTGCCTATGCATGTCTCGCATGTGCATGCATGGATGTATATATATATAGCTGCATCAGGTTTTCAGCCTTTCAGGGCTCAGGCTGTGCTCGTGACATGGAGTTACAAACTTTGGTCTACTGACACTGTAATATATCTCCCACAAGGGGGGGGCGGGCAACCGTACCAACCCACAACATATTATTTCTGACAGTAATCATACACTCCATCAAGCAGCATTATGCATTATTAATTTTCTACTGACACTGTACTTGAGTATATATTACTCCTAAGTATATACTCTCTCCATCCTAAATTGTAAGTCATTCCAAGCATGTCGGAGAGTCAAAACATCTCAACTTTGACCAAAATTTTAGAGAGAATTACAAATATTTATAACATGAAATAGGTACAATGTAATGATACTAAGTTGACACCATAAATATTATTATCTTACCATATAAATTCGGTTAAACTTAAGATAGTTTGATTCTCTAAAGTTTTTAGAATGACTTATAATTTGGGATAGAGGAAGTATGTGCTTAGTTAAAGTGATGTTCCAGACACATACTATGCATCACAGTCGTTACATCGACTTTTTTTTGTACTGACGTGACTAAAACTTTACCTACTTGCCATGCATGGTGCAGTCAGTCAGCTGGCCGCGCGCGCACGTAATTCTGGGGACCAATATGCCGCAGTTTTTGTCGCAAAATTAAACATAAGTACACCTTGTGTCCATGGATGCGTTAGCTAGAGCATGCATACATGCATTGGCTAGGATGATGGCGCGCATTTCCAGCTGGTCCAGTACCGCTCTCTCTCTCAAAAAAAAAAAAAGAAAAGAAGAAGAAGAAGAAGCTGGTCCAGTAGTACTACTACTCCCACTAGCTAGTGTTTAATTTTCTATTCGTCCTTGAGATCAGTCATGCTCATATGCATCCAGACTGGATATATTGGTCCACTGCATTCGCGCGTCGCTGTGCATGGAGTGGCCGAAGCTATTAGAGGAGTGCAGCTGTGCAGTGCAGGCCGGGGGAGGGCGCGCGCCGGCGGCGGAGGGGCCAGGAAACCGAAACGCGCGCGAGAGACGGAGACGAGCGCGCGATTCGCGGGCTGCGGCGGCCTGCTGCGTGGCCTCCCACTTCTGGGAGTTCTGGCATTTGGTCGTCACTCCAACATCAATTCGGCGTACACACGTAGGTATATACTGGGACACGACAGTCGCTTTGTTTGATTTGAGTTAAGTTGTGGACCGTGCGTCTTGTTGGACCAGTTGGACCTTGCAGGCTCAGTCGTACCATCTCTCGCTAGAGTCTACTCCGTACGGAACTACTTATACACGGTCTGCAGATCGTGTTGAATATGTTACAAATTCAGTTGCACATTAGGTTACCGGACTTCACAGAGCGAAGCGGAAGCTCGTCGACAACGAGAGGCTTAGGATAGAGTGACGGTACATGTACTCCGATTAGAGTTTTACCTTGATCATCTCTTGTAAGCCGCCATATGGTGTTGTAACCCGACTTTTGATAATAGCGAGGAGTGTTGTTGGCTGGCGTCCGTGGTTTTTCTCTACTACATTGGAGGGGTTTCCTACGTTAAATCTTGTGTCTATGCTATCATTGATCTTATTTTCTTCATCGTTTGTTCGCCGTTATTTTACAACAGATCGCCATTGATCTAAACCTAACCACAAGATGCTTGCAGTTTACACTCCGCGATAGCATGGACCAATGGTCGCATGGAATAGGCTTTTCTTGTGACAATCCCTACAAGGATAAACCCACCGAGGTTCGCGACAATTTCCACGAGATCGTCCCCATCGAGTTGACAAGTCTTAGTAGTTAGGGACCGGAGAAAACTGCAACGAAAAGACACTAACGCCGGAACATGTTGAACCATCACCACTAAAAGAATCAAGATGTCCAAGAGATGAAGGTAGGGGTGAATTAGGCTAATCTAAATTAATTGTCTCATTCACCCTTGTGCCTAAATTGTGTTTCTAGCCTGCCGTACAAAGTTTTGCACTCTATTTCCAACCCAACTCTATCATGACAATTCTAGTTAAGTAAATACATGAAAGTAAGTTGCGTAAATGTAAAAGAAAAGGATTAGGAACATGACAACATTTTCCCAATATATCAAAGAGTCGACACTCACATTAGTCTTCGTTGGAGCACCTTGCAAGGTATTGCACTCCCTTGATCCACACAAGGACCTAGTGTGGGTTGATTCTCCGCTACTCCGACACAATGAATCATCCACAACTGTTTACACCATGAGATGAGTGGAGCACAAATCATCACCGAGAGATCACCAAGCTCCCAATCATCACCAAACTGTCTAGGTGATACCGATCACCAAGAGTAACGAGCACTAACTTTTACTTGACCAAACCAAGCTTGATGAGATGAGCGGAGCACACTTGTTACTCCCTAAGAGCTAATAGAGAGTCCTTAATCTTGAATTAGCAAATCCAAATCACTCTAGTAGCCTATAAGATCAAAAAGGGCGTAAGTGGAAACCAGAAGGCATGACAAATAACGAAGCGCTCGCAGCAAGTTGGTCCCTGCATACCCGTATATCTTGGCCGTACGTGCCAGAGTATATAGTTGACAACCGGACAGCTCTCCTTAATTATGCATGTCAGACTGTACTGCGACCTAGCTAGAGGAACATAGAATATATCACTTCGAAGTGACAAAGTGCGTGTCTTTGTTAAAGTCTTGTGAAAGTTATTCATTGTAGCAAAATACTAATAAGGTCGATCGTACGTTTCCTTTGGAA
>Ga0182004_10001821_pt1 | contig 16103 bp, 11 predicted proteins | sample Sormic07211540_1_FD_120479 | JGI IMG/M metagenome (GOLD analysis project Ga0182004, IMG submission 120479) | Endophyte microbial communities from Sorghum bicolor roots, Mead, Nebraska, USA - 072115-40_1 MetaG | ecosystem: Host-associated > Plants > Roots > Unclassified | place: USA: Nebraska...
CAGCCCCACTCCACGTTTTTTAGCCAAATGGTTTCAGCTCCATTCACTCTATTCGAGGAAAAAATGTGAAGGGGTGCCCCACAAACTCCAGTTTTTTTACAGCCCCATGGTAAAGTTTGTGGAGAAGTCCCAACCCCCCCCCCCCCCATGGGTTCTGCTACAAACCAACAACAGAACCATGATTAATTGGCATGGGCTGGACAAAGAAAATTGGTGATAGAGCTATTAAGAAAAATATCTCAGGTACCTTTCACTGTCTCCTTGTCATGCTGGGTACAGCGAAGGAATGGTGTCATTTTGTATCTAGCAACGTGGAACTACTATCCTAAATTTAAACTTTGTTAGTTTGTTCTTGTCTCCAAGGTATGGATACAATCATAAGCTGCTATTGACCAAGTTGGCAGACCAGTTCTTCCAACTAGCACTACAATATCTTGTTGATGCCATGGCAGTTAGAATAACCATCTTATTTGGGATATAGAACTTCCCAAAAAATCTTTAAAAGCTGTCTTCCTAGTAAAGATCTAACCAAGGATGCACAATTTTATTTACATACATGGACGCACAGGCACAATAACCACATGGTGGTTCACCACCCTTCTTTATTCTCTGGCAAATGGACCTAATGCTTTTGTTTTATAGGTTCTCTGACTGAGCAATGTAGTCATCCAGTGGACATTCGCCCTTTTTATGTGCCAACCTTCTAGGATATACAATTCGTCAAAGATGATGCATCACACGTACAAAGATTAACATATATTTATATAAATGCTGTGTTTTAGTTTTATAAAGTTCTAAGGTTTTCAAAATTAACATTGCTGGAAGTGTTGAAGCTGAGTTGAGCTTGAATTCTTTCTCAGCAGACCACTTCCAATCTATCTATAAACTGAGATGACGGTAGAGTGCTCTGAAAGATTTAAATTGTGAAAGTTAAACACCATATTTAGTTCCTATAAAATTTTAGCGCATCCAAATTATCAGTTCCAATCCATCGAGTTTGGTTCTTTTATTCTAGCTATGTACAAAATAATAGGATGTTACATCCATGTCATTTTTCATTTATGCATATGCACAAATTTGTGAAAAATAGAAGTAGACGGTGAAATGGTTGGCTGCAGCCATTACACCTCTTAGCAGTTGCACACGTTAAATCTGAATTGCAAGACATGTATGAAAAGCTATATATAGGTTAACGTATAGTGGTATTTTACATATTTGTGGAAGAATACATTTGTAACTGTTTGATTCCACTTTATCTCTACTGTTCTACAAAGCTTTGTAGGTCAACAAAATCATCAGTTTTTTTGTTCTTTTTCCACAGATTAACAGTGTGTTCAGCTTTCAAGCAAATGAAGATTTCCTCGAGAATGACATCAGAGTAAAGCCAGATCTTGATGCCCTGGGTGCACTTGGTGATGTTGGGTGGTACTGCATCCGTGCGATCCTGTGGGCTGTTGACTATGAGTTGCCCAAGATTGTGATCGCACTGCGTGACCCTGTAAAGAACCGAGCTGGCGTGCTTCTTGCGTGCGGCGCGACATTGCACTGGGCAGATGGCAAGACTGCCACCTTCAGCTGCTCTTTCCTCACCAATGTCACCATGGACATCACCTTAGTTGGCACGAATGGAACTATCCATGTCACTGACTTCGTCATCCCACACCAAGAAAAGTCGGCGGAGTTCCACGTGGCTTCAAAGTCAAGCTTTGCTGAGCTCGACATCGGGTGGGATCTGCCAAGCAAGCACGTCGTGGCGACAGACCTGCCACAGGAAGCCCTTATGGTCCAGGAATTCGCGAGGCTCGTGCAGGGCATCCGGGATGCTGGGAGCAAGCCTGAGAGGAAGTGGCCGGCTATCACCCGGAAGACGCAGCTGGTTTTGGATGCTGTGAAAGCCTCGATTGACAAAGGGTCTGAGCCAGTTGAGGTGGCTAGCTAAATGCAACAAACGAGTCACTTCCTGACTAGAGGTTTCTACACCATGGCATGGTTTGTGCTTGATTGATATATTTACACATACTGTACTTCTGTATCGTATGAAACCAGTATAAACCATTATTTGTAACTATTTGAAGAGGTGTCGTCAAACTCAGAAGGAGGTTGAAATATATAAGTCGGATTATATTTCTACTGGTTGTTCTAGACTTCTACTAGTATATGGGCAGACTAAAGCATCAACTAATCCATCGATGGTTGCCCGGCCAAAGGAGGACAATCAGTGGGAAGTTCTCAGATTAAAAAACCAATATTGAAGGCTTCCGTTGTGATGTTCTCGGTCATGAACATCCTGGACAAGTTCAGGTTGTGCAACATTTCCAGCATGCCATGTCAGTGATGACGATGGAAGGCAGGTTTGCTGCAACTCTAATGCCAGAACCGACCGACTGACCGAGTAATGTTTGTTCCAGAAACAATACGATCCGCGGATGACTTTGCAGTCAAGAACTGAGATCACTCGTCAAAACAGAGGTAGCATGCTTGAGGTCCTGATTAGATTGACCAGAAAAGTAGAAAACGGATTTCGATTTCGTTCCAGACGATGAGTTTTGCATCTCTCCGCAGCCAGGTCCAAGAACTAGCCAAAAGACACAGACGAAAGACAAGTGTCCTATGAGCCAGGGAACCCAAGCTGTCCTGATTATCCTGAACCCGAAAGACACAGACGATCACTCCACACACCGAACCGAGACCAACCAACGCCGCCGCGCAGCGACCGCCAATGTCGTCCTCTGCAGCGCCAGTGCAGCCGCCGCCACCGCGCCCGGTGCGCTTCGGCATCCTGGGCTGCGCTGACATCGCGCGCAAGATCTCGCGTGCAATGCGGATGCTCCCTGCGGGCGCCGCTACCGTCGCCGCCGTAGGCAGTCGCTCCGAGGACAAGGCCCGCCGCTTCGTCACCGAAATCGGCTTCCCCGCGGCGCGCGTCCACGGCTCCTACGAGTCTCTCCTAGGGGACCCGGACGTGGAGGCCGTGTACCTCCCGCTCCCCACCAGTCTCCACGTGCCCTGGGCCACAGCCGTCGCCGCGCGTGACAAGCACCTGCTCCTCGAGAAGCCCACCGCGCTCTGCGCCGCCGAGCTCGACGCCATCCTCGCCGCCTGCGACGCCTCCGGGATCCAGTTCATGGACACCACCATGTGGATCCACAACCCGCGCACCGCCAAGATGCGGGAGATCGTCAGCGACAAGGATGCCTTCGGTGACGTCAGAGTGGTGAGATCTTGGAATGGCTTCTTATTAGTTGCTAAAGTTCGGTGGAATCTGGAAATGCCTAATGTCTAGCGCCAGTATGGCAACAAATGTCTACAAATAGATTTCTTGTACTAGAAAAGAAACAAAATTTGATCCTTTTTCTTATTTATTTATTATACCAGTATGAAAGACCAAAAATGGATTTCGAGAGGAAGAAAAAATGAAGCTAGACTCTTCTCCCCATCTTGATGACTGATGGTGCTTGCTTATCAACTAAAATTATCATATTGCCTTAATTCTGTCTATTGATGGCTGAGATCTATCAGAAGTCGTAGGAACAGAGGTAAGACTGTCTGAAGGTGTGTGCTTGGGGCTTCTGTGTCACTGCAGTCTTGGGTTTGGATGCCTATGATATATTGACAGAAATGGAAATATTCAAGCTTTGTTGAGGTTGAAAGTTTTCTCATTGAACAAACATTCTTTTTTTTTAACACAATGAACCACCATTGTTCTTAACACAATGAATCACCACCATTCATAATGAAGCATTGAAACTCTGGAAGATATTTTGTTCTGTTGTAGCTTAACCAGTTTGAACTTTTTTCACCATGTTTCAACTGCATGATTTCACTTGATCTGATTTTGTAATGTGTAAATTGATGGATACAGTTTGGCTATATCATTCCAGCTTAATTTGAGCCTTGAAAAATGGTAACATCAATGTGATTCTTGTTTTTTTTTCCACATGGAAAATTTTCACAGAACCATTAAAAACAAGCATAGACATTGTTGGTTCTGCACATACTAGTATTGTAGTATGTGATTTGGAAAGTGCATTTGAAATGCTGTAGGTTAACATGTTCTTCGTAGCCTTAATAATGTACTAAAGAGTGATGCAATGTTTGTTTCCATTTCATATGGAGTATTTGCAGAATTTTATAGGCTAATAAAGACCCTGCCTTTTCTTTCTCCACTGCAGATAAACAGTATGTGCAGCTTTCGGGCATCCGAAGAATTCCTCAAGAATGACATCAGGGTAAAGCCAGACCTTGATGCCTTGGGTGTTCTCGGTGATGTTGGATGGTACTGCATCCGTTCAATCTTGTGGGCTGTTGACTATGAGATGCCCGAGACCGTGATCGCTCACCGTCATCCTGTCAAGAACCAAGCTGGCGTGCTTCTTGCTTGTGGTGCGACATTGTACTGGGCAGATGGCAAGACTGCAAATTTCAACTGCTCATTTCTTACTAACCTCGCTTTTGACGTCACCTTATATGGCACAAACGGTACTCTCCATGTCACTGACTTGGTCATTCCGTATGAAGAAAATTCTGCGGAGTTCAGTGTGGCCTCAAAGTCAAACTTTGTCAAACCCACCATCGGATGGGATCCATTGCCAAGGAAGCATGTTGTTACTACAGATCTGCCACAGGAGGCGCTCATGGTCCAGGAATTCACAAGGCTTGTGCAGAACATCCGGGACTCCGGGGGCAGGCCTGAGCGTAAGTGGCCGGCTATCACCCGGAAGACGCAGGTGGTTCTGGATGCCGTGAAAGCTTCCATTGACAAGGGATCTGAACCAATTGAGGTTGCCAGCTAAATACGATAACAGATGGCAGCTCGTACTGCTAAGTTTGTACTTAATGGCTTCTACTCGCATTTGTTGTCCCGTAAATGAAACTATAATTGTAATAATCTGAAGGAATCTGGTCAAATTGAGGAGAACATTACCATCTACCGAATCATTGATTTGTGACGAATAGATTGTGTCATAGATCAGGGTTGGTCGAACCCCTGACCCCTGAGTGGCTTTGTGATCCACTGATGGGCGTGGTTCGATACACTGTTGATTGTTCAGGAATAGGCTCGTATATCAGACATATTTGTGTGCTCGCTACTGTATGCAAGCACTGTAGACTGGTTGTTGAGCTGAAGCATGCAAATGAATGAAGGTCATGACATTGAGGCTGAAGTTTCTCGACATGCTGGGTTGAGCAACATTAGAACTAGCTTTGTTGCTCAAAAGACTGATGGTTCAGACGACAACCACACGTTATAGTGCATCCCCATCAGGCCCCAACACGGGGTCCGTCCCGGCAAGGCAGCCGATGGTGTGCCTTGATTCTGTGTTACCACTATTCACCGTTGGACAATGACACAAACGTCTCCAGAAGCTCAAGCAGGCCTGTTCGCTCGGGCCGACCCGAAAGCCCAACCTGCCTGTATCTGGCCTAATGTGGCATTATTAGTTCGTACTTAAGGGAGAGAAAATTTACCACTTGTAAGTTTGCTCAGCAATCTATAACTTATCTGGTACACATCATTACTGGCTCTGGGCCTCTGGTGTTTCTACAGACCCAAGCAAAAATCAAGCTAATCAGGCCTACTCCCAGTTAGGTGGTTTCTTGGATTGGCAGGATACTAGAGAAAAATTATTAGGCGCTTTGGCATCATTGCAAAACCTGCCAGCAAAATCAGAGTCCACAACAAAAAGATACGGTCAAAATGCCAAAACATCAACAAGTGTTGTTATTTGTATCTTACAAGATCATGCCAACCTGAATGTGGTGTAGCGGCCTAGCTTGTACCAGAAAGAACAAGACCCGTAGCCTTTGAGCCGAAAGCTCGATAGTATAGACCGCGAGTAGCAGCTCGAGAGAAGGTCATATGGAGATCTGCTTGCCTGTGGAGAAGGCTGTGAGCTCTACAAAGTTAGCTTTGCCCTTACGAGGGCTACCTCTTTTACATTTCCGCATTTAATTACTTTGCTAGATTTTTCTAATTTATGTGCTTACATTTTTCTAGTTTAGCTTGTTAGACTAGTTGATAGGTTGGAATTTAGTTTGCATAACTTTTTTGCAATAAAGATAGCAATACTTAGCAAAACTCTAGTGCACATCTAAATAGCATCTTGGAGGCTTCAATGAGGACTAGGAAAGCGTGAACTTCTCAGTATCTAAATCGACCTTCTCGATATCTAAATCGACAATTAACGGGAGTTTGCATTCTCTACCTCTTATGTTTTTATCCTAGGTTGTGTGATTATTTTTTTTCTAGTTTAGTTTCCTAGGTTAGTTAATAGGAAAGGAATCTAGACTAGAGGAAACGAGACTCGTGACGTTTGAGCTGAAATTCAATAGTGAAAACCGTGAGCAGCAATTCGAAACAAGGCCACACGGAGCCCAATTGCACGTGGAGAAGACGAGTGGGATCTACGAAGTCACCCAGACATTGAGGGACCCTAGCGAGGGCAACTTGTGAAAGGATCTAACAGGTCTAGGAGAAGTATAAACTTTTTGATACTTAAATCGATTGTCAATAGGGTTTGCATTCTTCACCACTTTTATATTTCCGCACTTAATTACTTTGCTAATTTTTTTAGTTGTGTGCTTACTTTTTCTATTTTAGGCTTTTAGCTTGTTAGACTAGTTATAATAGGATTCCTGAATCTAGGTTGCATAACTTTTCAGAGTAAAGATAGCAATATTTAGCAAAACCATAATGCACATCTAAATAGCATCTTGCATAGATTTTGATAGATTTTAGAGAACATTAATTTTTAAGTTGTCTAATTCACATCTTAGTAACACGTTGAGCTGGACCATGAAAAATTAAGAATTGCAAATGGGGAAAAAAAACTTACATGAAAGCAAAACTACACTACTGCTGGGCTGTGTATCAATGGACCTTAATCTATATTATTGGTTGAGAAGTATTAGGATGGAAAATTAACTAATTGTTCATTGATAAGTTATGATAGAAAGTATTGGTTTGTTGATTTGTTGTGAGAGAAAAACACTGTTGAATGAATGACAGATTCAGCTGATAAGCTCAAGCGAATAGGCTTATGAATTGGGATGGAATGATACGCAGCCAAACAAACCTGACATCGTCGTGATACGTATAGGTTCAGTTTTTCTCTCTGTGTACGGATAGGGCTGCGGCGCTGCGCCGACGAAGGCGGAAGTTCAAAAACTGGCTGAGAAAAACATAAGTCAAAAAAGATGGTCACGCTGACGATGAGAAACCAAAAACCAGAAACAGTAGCCATTACGTGCGTCTCTTCTCCACGCCACTGCAACAAGAGCGCAAAAACAACTTTTCCAGACCAGACCATCCAACGTTGCCTTTCACACACATTTCAATCCTGATATTCCACCAGACACCGCTTTTTAATCTATCTTCAATGAAACTCTCCACTAAGATATTCCTGCGCTAGTGAAATAAAAATATGCCATATATTTGCGACAATCGAGTGCTTATGGGCCATGATAAGATTCCCACAAAAGAAAAGAAAAAAAGCAGTTCACACTACCCCGTAAAACTGTAGAAGTTCAGAAAATGATTAGCTGCTGCAGAGATGTAAAATTTTCATTCCAGAATCAAGTGTAATAGAAACTGGAAGAGCAAGATCTGACAGAAGCAAACTATCTGAGATACACAAGATGAAGAATGCAGTTGACACTTCATAGTCATATAGCTCCATTAAACAGTTCACCTTGAATTTACCTTCTTTGCTGTTCCAGTAACCGACTATGCACAAGATTGAAATTCATCTCAAAATAGTAAAGACATGATTCCATAAAATGCGATCTGTCACATGTTGCAAAGAGCAAAAGCAGTAGCTCAGGCAGGCACTACATATGTTGAAAGAGAATGGATAACCTCAAAGACTCAAGAGTCGAGAACCTTAAGCCACACGCAAGAACAATGCATACAAGCACAACTGGCATACAATCCTCCATCAGAAAGTATTTCCATCCCACAGGACAAACGGGTAACAAAAGCGAAAAAGCTGCAACAGTTCACTGTTTCATTCTGGAAAAACAGAGGAAATCTCTAGTCAAACAACCACTGATGGAACAGCACCTGATTCTACCAGGTTCAACAACCATGTGCTGCCCAGGAAACCCATGGAAATTATTTGCAGTACTCAAGTCAGACTCCAACAACAGATCCAAGTATACAAGTTTGTTTTGTCAAACAAAAAGGTGGGCATCTCAAACCAGTCAGAATTCCATCAAGAACAAGGAATCAAAATCCTTTGAAATTCAGATTGCGATGTTAATCTAGTGCCCTTTTCTTTTCTTAAGCATTACTTTCCTAATTGTGCAAGATACTAAACTTGTTATATATCCTGCATTACTTTAAGAGGTTGACATCTAACAACACTAGTTGCCAGTTCAAAATTAATTAACTATTCTATAATATAAGACTTGTCATACAATAACCAATCTACTCATTAAAATGGTGTCCCAAAGGATAACCCTAAACACAATCTATACTATGCTAATATCCTAAACTATAAGCTTACAAATTTACTAGTATATATCAAGCTTAGGAAATGTTTGATCAGGAACAGCCTCAGCCATGTACATTAACACAATTTTCTTAGAAAACAAAAGGTTTAATCAAACCAATTGGTCAATAGTTAACATAATAAATCCTGATAAGTCACAATGTAATACCGATGTAGCTTTGTAGGTAAGCTATGCATAGTGGCACTGAGGAATACAAAAAGTTTCAACAGTTTGGATATTTTAGCAACGCAAAGCTACCAGACCATTATTATTGGCTCATATTAGTAAATAATGAATGATTCCCAAGTGGTTAACAATGCATGTAACACTTCTATCTCCATATTCGCCCTCCAAACTTAGGTATCATATATTCACATATCACAAAGGAAAAGTGAATCATACAAGTCCATTAAATTTTTTTTTTAAAATGACACCCACAAGTAATCCATGTTTCATTTTGAATTCATCAGCCAATTTTTTCTTCCTAAGGTATTAGACAATGAACAGTCCCAAGTCCCAACGAGGTACTTGTCCAAAAAAAACCTTGCAGTCACAATAATCACTGGTTTAAGTGTGATGAAACATTTTTGTTTGTATTCAGTTCATGAACATCAGCTTCTGCAAGGTGTAAAAGAGCAGTTATCAAATAAACATTATGCCTCACCTTGAATAGCACTCAAAAGAGGCCACAAAGACATAATAAAAGTGACTACACAGAAAAACATGTCATGCATATGTGGCTATTGAAAAGGAAAGTGTAACAATCATGTGAAGTTAAGGCTTTCAATAATGACGATCTGATTCTGCAAAATTATAACTCCCTCCGTCCCAAAAAACTTAGATATTTTAGGTTTTTTAGGACAGATTAGTGCTCAATGGAAATTGCCACTACACCTATTTATAAAGATTAACCATGCTAATTAAGGAATAAACCCCTCGTTCAAAGGAATGCATGGAGGCATGCAGACCGTAATCTTAAGCAGATAAGAGCCCAATCTATCTTCTAAGAGCTAGAACATCAAGTTTTTTGGGGGATGGAGGGAGTAGTTGGCATCAATAGTAATAATTAAGGCTGTGATTACAAGGATATATTTCATATTCATAATACAGAAAGGAACCCACATCTCATTTTTCGTATCACCATCACTCAAAACCTTGACATCAAAATGATACTTAGGTTATTCACCATATAAAACGAAACATTTATAATGAACCTACAAGACAAATAACAACCAAAATCATCCATAAGCAACATCAACAGATTGATGTTTTTCAAATAACCAAATCAATCCATAACAAACATCAACAGATTCACATTTTTTTAGTTGTTTCCACCAAAACAACCATAAGTATGCAAAGTTCAGATACAGCAATCCAGTGCATGAGAAGCACAGGATCTCATAGCAGATAAGGTAAAGTAAAATATTCCACCATAATTTAATGAATCAAATCAAATAAATGCATTCAATACCTGCATGTGTGCCATAGGATAACTTTCCAGAGGTTTATCTGATCTAATTTTAAGGGAAAACGATAATGGTCCAAACTCCAAACAGGAGTCCAATTTTTAATCATGCTCCACTCAAACAGTTTAACAGGAACCCATCCCAAGGTCATTCAGGCAAATAAATGCATAAAGAAGGCATCAATGTGTAACATATATGATAACTCAAAAATTAGAAATATGCTAATAACAAGATGGTCACTACTTTTGTTGCAGACATAGACAAGGGAATATGAAAACTTGCTGTCATCATCAATGATGGAAGGCCTCTGAAATTTAATGTTTCTAGATTATTGGTATGACATCTTTTGCATGGTATCATCTTCTAGATCATAAGACTGATCCAAATGTAAATGAAAGAAATGGATTAGCTGGGGCGGAAACTGATGTATGAACTCAAGGGTTACAAGATCCTGCTGCTGCTCTGCTGATGCCAACTACATCAGCTACAGGTCAAAGGCAGAAACTCATGAAGGAGTGCTGAAGCTAAACAGGCCTGCCTTTGTGCATACCTCTCTTTGTAAACATCACTGTGCAGACTCTTGATGAAGTGAACTCAGCAGCCCATCACAGCGCAATTATACACAAAATTTCCTGATGGCCGTCTGTCCATCAAATTCCACACAGGTGGCTTGTCATCAGGAATCCAAGAGGTTAGCTCAATCATGCCCCCAACTGGTGTTCTTGGGCCACCAATTACAATAAGCCTCTCACCACATGCCCTGAATGCAAGGCCCCATCCATTCATGGACACAGATCGCTCGGGCAATTTACCAAGTGTGATCCATCTATTATTCTGCTTGTCATACTTCTTCACATCCTTCTCGCTGTAATCAGCAGCATACAGCTGGTTCTTGACCACTGCAACAAGTGGGGGTGCACCGCTCACTCCATTTAAACCCCCAGACATGTTCTCAATCACACTCCAAGTCTTGCTCTGCGTATCATACACTTCACCGCAGGTCAAGATCATGTTGTTGTTTGTCACACCGCCAATCACATAAAACTTGCCATCCATGAAAAACCCAGAGCAATTTTTCCGTGCCTTATTCATGCTAGGAAGAGGTGTCCAAGTATGCGTCTCGGAGTTGTACAGCTCTGCTGAGCTGAGGATCCTGCCAAAAGAATCAGTGCCACCAGCAACGTATGCCTTCTCCCCCACGCTTGCTGACCCAAATAGACAGCGAGGAGAATTCATCACCTCGCCTCGTGTCCAAGAGTTTGTCAGCACACTGTATCTGAAGACAATGTGTGCCATCCCAAACACAAGTAACTCGGTGCCCACAGCCAAAGACTCCTTATCCGAGCACATGAAGCACTCATCAGGCGGCATCTTGGGCACCGAGATCCAACGCTTGCGGTAGGGGTCATAGGCATCCCACTCCAAAACATTACAGGAGAAGTACACCCAATGCTCGGCAATGTTATTCTGCCGTCGCAGCCTGTAGATCTCCCCTCCTCGAACCAGAGACCGGAAATCATGATTCAGCGAAGCCACTGAGCCATACTCTGACCGAGACAGCCGGAGGAGGCAGTTGATGGACAGGTCCCGGCCGATTTCTCCTATGAGGTCACCCCCACCACCGCTGTGCTCCCCACCACCGGCCACCACGGTGCGGCGGCGGCGGCTGGGGGCATGGGCTTCACGAATATCTGGTGTGTGCGGTTGCGGCGACGGCGGCTTGCTGCGCTTGCCACCGCCATCCACCTCGTCCATTTCCTGGACCTCGTCCTCGAAGTCTTCCAGGGCGCACCGCTTCCGCCCGGCGCCTTCGACGAGGCCATCCGCCCACTGTAAGTCCACCTCGCATCCGCCCCGCGAAGCCCGGGGCGCAAGGCAGTAGTCCCCGTCTTGCAACGCCATGTCCTCCCTCTTGTCGTAGAGATCCATCCCCGCCGCGGGTTCTTGAAAGAACCGTACGCGGCAAGAACAAGCAAGACGGGACGGAGCGGCCTCGATCCCCTCTCCTCCTCTTCTTCCTCCTCTCGGGATTTACACCGCGCGCCTTGCTCTTGCTCCGATCTGCGGGCAGAAAACAGGAGGAGGTAAAGGAATTGAGCGAGAAATCGGGAAGAAGAACAGATCAAGGAGCTGAGATCTGATAAGCCCCTCACGACGAACCCATCAACCCCGAACCCATCCGAGAAATGAATCCCTCGACGCAAGGAACGGCGCACGTACCTAGGCAGATGAAGGCATCCGATCCAAGAACACGGAAACAACGACGAGAGGACGCGGCGGCGGCGGTTGGATCCAGGAAGCAAAGAGAAAAGAAAGCGCAATCACATCAAACCCTTCCCATCAACTACCCTCTCTCTCTCTCTTCCCTGTACAAAATTTCCCTCCCCAGTCCCTCTCTAATCTCTGCCTAATTGGCCAAATATTATAACTGCATATATAGAGAGAAGATGGATAGAAAGAGAGAGCTAGATATAGGTGGCCTGGTCTCCCTCCTCTTCTACTGCGGTTCTGCGGCGTCTGATGCTTCCCCTGCTGTGCCGCCGCCGCCGCAGCGCGCGCCCTCTCTCTCTCTCTCTCTCCTCTCTCTCGCCTCTGCGATGCGGTGTGCAGGCAGCAGCTAAAATGTGTACTTGGGATTCTTCTCTTTTACTTATTCTAATTCGTTTTCTCCTCTCTTTTTTGCACTGCTTTATAATTTATTTTGGTTCTGTTTTCTATACTGCTTTTTATATTCACCTTTCTTTTTATAAAGGCTTGCCATTCTATTCCTTGGTCCTTGAAATAACTTAACTTTACTTTTTTGTATTCCCATTTTGGATACCTTTAAGCATCCCTTCCATTCTAATCTTTTAGAGTCAAAATTAAGGTTTGACGTATGCAACAAACATCACCCTCCAAAGTTCCAATCCAACATTCTTCCTATTTAAGAGCATCTCCAACAGTTATGCAATTGAAATTTATCATTTGCTGGAATTTGCCAAGTCCCTAAACGTTTTGCCAAAGGAAAAATAAGTTTATCTCCAAGTGTTTGGCATTTTTGACTTGGCATTTCTCAAAATAGTGGACCTAACTATTTTTGTCCGGGAATCTTTCATCTTCGCGGGAAATTCTCTCGCGCGTCGCGCGGGCACTTTCTTTTTCACGCGCAATTCCTTCGCCCGTCGCCGCCAATTCTCGTGCGTCGCGCGACCGTGTTCATCCCGCACGTCCACGTCGCCGCTTGGTCCAGGTCGTTGAGATCCGATCGAGGCAACAGTCCCAGGTACCACCGCGGCATCCAGGTCCCAAGGCTTCCGCAAGGAGGGTTTCGAGGTCGCCAAAAGAGGCCGCTGCTTGATCCAGGCCGGCAACATCTGCTCGAGGTAACCTTGCGTCGCTGCAAGAAAAGGAGGCGGCGATGGATCTCCTTCGTCTCCGCGCGAAGAAAAGAGGCGCGCGAAGAAAGGAGGCGATGCGCGGGGGAAAGAAAAGAGTCGCGCGCGGGGAGAAGTCGTCTCGCGGGAAACTACCGCGACGTGGGGAGTACGGGCACGACAAGGAGTCCAAGATTCTCGGGATATCAAAATTGCCAAGCCATTGTGCCTATGCAAAAATGTCAAGTTTGGTCCATCAAATGTCAAGTTTGCTAAAATGCATAAGTCAAATGTAAAACTGTTGGAGAGCAATTTTTAAGATTTTAGCAAATTTCAAGAATGCAAATTAATAATCTTGATTTTGTTTGCAAGATTAAAAAAATACCTCTCTTAATAACCCCTTATCTCAAATCTGAATCAGTGTGCGGAAAAATCAATCCAATCACGAGAAATGCGTACATATCCAATCGAGCAATCTTGAGGGGGAAGGATGTGTCGAAGAATAAGGAGAAAGCATAGGAATCCAATGTAAATTTACAAGAGAGAGAGAGAAAGTATAAAAGTATATAGGGTGATTTAGAGATATTCCTGAGGCAAAATGACATTTTATCTTAGCGGAATAGTCTTTTGATCCCTTAACTATTGTCCAAAGCTTATTTCACCTCTGAACTTTCAAAATGGTCATTTCAGTTCTCCAATTTTATTTTTGGGATCCTAGAGTTATCAAGTAGACGTTTGAATCCTCAAATATTGCATTTTAGTCTCAATCTTATCCGAAAAGTATCAAAATTCATTTGAATCCTCAAACTTTTTCTTTTTCGCTCAACTTCTTCCCTCATCCTACATGGAACGTCGCACAACCTAGCCAGCTCCAATAGCACTGGTGGTTGGTGACAGAAAAATAGTATTAAAATAAAAACATCATTAGTGGTTGGTTTAAAAGTATTTAGAGGACAAAAATGATCTGTTTGGAGCATAAGCTAAAAATTAATTCATATTTGAAGATTCATTTTAAAGATGTTGAAAGTATTTATATTCATTTTAAAAATAAAGATATAAATGTTGAAAGTATGTATCTAATTCCATAGTTAGGACGATGCCACAAACAGTGGTAGCTAACCATGATTGCCCATCTCAAAACACGAGTATAAGTGCTGGTGCTAACCTGGCGTGATGACACAGCGTTCCACATGGGGCAATAGACAAATTTAAGCCGAAAAGGAAAAGTTTAAGGACTAAAATACACTATGATAGTTATGGGTGAAATTTAACCTAAAATATAGAGTTTAAGTAATCAAATGGTCAATTTGATAGTTTTAGGATGAAACTGAGTCGGAAAGAAAATTTCAAGGATTAAAATACCAATTTAAAAGGTTTAAGGATGAAATCAAGCCCTAGACGATAGTAGAGAAACCTAAATGAGTATTCTACCTTATATCTTTCATGATCGAGATATTAAAAATGATTGGAGAAAACAAAAAATTTCCCTTTTTCTAGTGGCTTCAAAAAATCATTTGATTTACCCATTGTTTTTTTAAACTATTGGAGATGCTCTTTACATCCTATATTTGTGTTCATTTGATGTGATCCAGATTTTTATAGAAATAATTCAGTTCCTCTTAAGAAACGTCTCATGTGTTGAATCAGAATCACTTTATAAAACCATTTGGCTATTAGCCTGGATTATTCTGTTTCCCAAATAAATGTTTTTTATAAAAAACATAAATAGAAGTATACTTCATTTTTTTGATTTTTTTTGTGGGCACATAACAACCTAAATGCAACACTTTTTTACTTGTTGCATGAAAAAGAAAAAAAATCTGATCACTACAGCATACGGGAAATTAGAAACAGAACCACTCAAAGCCAGCCCGAGGCCGTTTCGCTCAATAAAGGCAAAAAGCACAGAACGCTTGGAAACGTTTCAGGCCAGATACGTTCGGTTTTCGCGTTTGGAAGCGTTTCTTCATATTCTAACTAGAATGGGAACCGTTCCAATCATCCAAACACGGCCTTAACAGTATATATTGGAGATGCTCTAGGCCTTGTTTAGTTTCTAAAAAATTTAAAAAAAAAATCAAATTCATTATCATATCAATCTTACGGCACATGTATGAAGCACTAAACAGAGATAAAAATAATAACTAAGTTTGCGAGACGAATCTTTTAAGCCTAGTTAGTACATAATTAGATAATATTTATCAAATAAAAATAAAAATGCTACAATATCTATTTTATAAAAGTTTTTAGAACTAAACAAGGCCCTAACATTGCATTATATTGCAAGACAGAAAGAGTATGTATTTAAGACGGGGAAGGTTGGAGGAGATAAATAAAGGCTTGAACTTCTCCAGCGAGGAGATCGTAGCATTAAGGTCTTGTTTAGTTTCAAATTTTTTTTGCAAAATAGACATTATAGTATCGTTGCTGTGAAAGTTGATCTGCAAACACAAAGGGCTAATACCCGATTCAAACGTTAAGACGTGCCAGCCGATTTGACCTTACTATCGGCAAAGGTGATAACTCGAATACTTTGGTCCCGACAAGGATGTCACGGCCAAGAGGTATTCACGCGGAACTCGAGAATACGCCGAGCTTAAGTCGACGAACTCCTAAGAACTCGTAATAAAAGGAAAAAAATATGACGAAGTCGTCGAAAAAGTAGGTACTGGAATATGAGTAAAAACTTGTGTTTGATTGATTGATAGATGTCTCATTACAAGGCCCTAGGGTCTACATTTATACCCTGCTCAAAGAGCTACAATCAGACACGACTAGGACTCGAACTCTA
>Ga0182004_10001822_pt1 | contig 16091 bp, 4 predicted proteins | sample Sormic07211540_1_FD_120479 | JGI IMG/M metagenome (GOLD analysis project Ga0182004, IMG submission 120479) | Endophyte microbial communities from Sorghum bicolor roots, Mead, Nebraska, USA - 072115-40_1 MetaG | ecosystem: Host-associated > Plants > Roots > Unclassified | place: USA: Nebraska...
AAAAAAAAAAATAATAATAATAATAATAATAATAATAATAATAATAATAATAATAATAATAATAATAATAATAATAATAATAATAATAATAATAATAATAATAATAATAATAATAATAATAACGATAATAACACAGCCTGCAACTATGTTTTTTTTCTTGAAATATATAGTGCCCTTTTAAATACTCAGGAATTTGTAAATCCTGAGCAACTAAGGGCACTCACAATGCAAGACTCTATCATAGAGTCCAAGACAATTAATTATATATTATTTATAGTATTTTACCGATATGGCACCATATTTATTGAAGAAAGAGGTAGAAAAAATAAGACTCCAAGTCTTATTTAGACTCTAAGTCCACATTGTTCGAGGTAATAAATGACTTTAGACTCTATGATAGAGTCCGCATTGTGAGTGCCCTAAGGGCACTCACAATGCAAGACTCTATCACAGAGTCCAAGACAATTAATTACATATTATTTATTTATGGTATTTTGCTGATGTGGCAGCATATTTATTGAAGAAAGAGGTAGAAAAAATAAGACTCCAAGTCTTATTTAGACTCTAAATCCACATTGTTCGAGGCAATAAATAACTTTAGACTCTATGATAGAATCTGCATTGTGAGTGCCCTAATGGTCACAAGTGAAGTCTAGCTTGTGTTTTCTCTAGTAAATAACCTCCCCACACACACACACCCCACCCGAGCTTTCAGTGGTACCACATTGATGTGGACAAGACTTTGAGCCCTATCGCTCTAAAATACAATAATCCCAAAAAGGTGCGACTCTGGTTCTCCATCAACAACGTATTTTAGGTTTGATCAAATTCATTTGAAAAGAGTACAAACACATTCCATTTCAGATAGATATATTAGAAAAACATTTTTATGATTAATCTAACCATATTTATTTGGCATCATAAATATTTGCATTTCTTAGATACATTTAGTTAAAACATGAGATAGTTTCACTTATAGGACTATGCCACAACTTTATTCTTTTTGGGATGAAGTTAGTATATTGCGTAGTCATATTTAATGATGTAAACATCTTTTTAACAAAAATTAATTAAAACTTAAGAAATATCCTTACAAGTGAGTGAGTCAACCTACTCGGAAAAGCAAGCAATTAAAACATTGACACATCCTAGACTTAAAGGCAAATTGTGCCAACTCATACGTGACTGGGATATATACTGGCTAATTGTGTGCAGCTGCTGGCAACAAAAAGGTTATTAGAGTTCTCTTTGACAAAACATTTATTGTGGCTTTTTCACCAATTTAATCAAAAGCCCTACCAAACGAGAACATACAATAACAAATTTCGAAGCCAAAACTAAGACAGAAATGGTGAAACCAAAACTGGTTTTTTTGGGGCCAAAAACCTAAGCCACCAAAACGTGGCTTATTAGCCTTCTTCTGACTTAACTACATTTAGAGAAGCCCAAGCCCTGTCCCTAACTTTCGCTTGGTTCTCTGGCAACCTGCAGAATTCCTAAAAGGTTGAAAAGCTTGTGGGGTCTAGGCTAGTCTCAATGCATATTTCATGAGAGTGTCATGCATATTAAATAAGATACCACATAAGCAAAATTGCTGATTTGGCAGGATCATTAAATGAAGGAGTTTCATCAGATGAGAGAGGAGTTTCATCTCCATGAAACTCTTGTGGCTCGGTTACCTAGTTTATAGTTTTGGTAACTGTGCCATGAAACTATGCATTGAGACTGGCCTAATATTGAGAGTGTTAACTGGTTTCTAAATTAAACGAGGAAGACCTCGTGTGTCGCAGCAGTTTACTGTTTATGAGGAACCACTCTATCTAGCCGAGCATATATATTTATTTGTAAAACACAAAACACGAATGTAAGAGAGCGCTTGCCCGGTCTCACTGGCGAACGTTCCTAATGCAATAATACGTTGTAATACCCCCAAATACTGATCCGTGCAGCAGCTGACTGCATGCCCCTAGCTATGCTATGAATCAGTTCATGTGGGGATTATCGGACTCTCTCCTCAGATGCAGTCCAATTAGCCATGAAAACTGCATTGCTAGACTTAGCTGTCTTTCAAAACCCCCAAGACTATGATTGGACAACGGGACTCGCGCGGCGCTCTAACAATGGCATGCAAGGACTGCACTGTACCGTGCCATGAACATTTAGATAATATGCTGACCATCTATCTCAGCAGATCATAATATAACAATGCACTTGGATGCGCTGCCAAAGATTAATTGGCCTGCTACTGCTATCTGGCTGCTGGTGATCGATCTCCCACCATTCTGAATTTCTGATCGATATCGCGGATCCAAACCGTCCAAGTGTAGAAAACCCCTTGGTGTACATGGTTCCAATGGTGGTCAAACAGGAGCAGATCGTTGTTGTGGGCTAAACCTCGATTATTACTTAGTGGTGGGTAGCCAATAATTTAGGTCACACGTACAACAGAATACTCAACTCGATCCATGACTACCTCTCCCCTTCTGCTAGTACAAGTTCTACATCGACATATTCAAAAACTGTTCATCTCTGTCCACATTTTCATGTTTTTAGGCTCCAATGACGTCCTCCTTAATCTCTATATGGCATTAGACAAATTTTAGTTATACTAGTTTTATGATTATATTATACATATTTTCGCTACAATAAAAGATAATATATAATCAGTCATATAAAATATTGATCTATTCTATGGTCCACTTTAGATATATTATTTTTTTTAGACAACCACGAATGAAGATGTCTTTATCAAATGATAGGTACTAGCCACATATGTGGCTATGAAAAATACACTATGCAAGTGGCAGGCCTCATGGAATACCACAATACAAGTGGTCCAATTAAGACTTGTCCTCACATAGTAGGTGGGGGCATCTAGCATGTAGAGTGACAGAACGATGTGTCGGAAGGAGAGGTGTTAGGTACTAGTAAAAGAATTAAACAGAGAGACGAATTTATTAAGTCTAATATATCTATTATTAGCACATGTAGATTATTATAATAATTATAGATAAATCATAGATTAATTAGGTTTAAAATATTCGTCTTATAATTTACAACTAAACTGTATAATTATTTTTTCATTAATATTTAATATTTTATGTATGTGTTCAAACATACGCAATGCATGAAAAGTTTTTCGGTGGCTACTGCAAGATGTACTAGTAGGACCCATGCATTTATTGCATTGCCGTATGGGTACCTCGAGAGCTCCACGATTCGATCCGTTTCCGTTTCTCAAAGGAGAAGGAGGTACTCCTAGGTTCACTAGCTAGCTTCTCATCACCAGTGGCCTATTGGGCTTTGTTTAGTTTTTGAAGAAAAAATTTTATGACACTATAGTACTTTCGTTTGTTTGTGGTAATTATTGTCTAATCATAGACTACCTAGACTCAAAAGATTTGTCTGGTCAATTTCGACCAAACTGTACAATTAGTTTTTTATTTTTATTTATCTTTAATACTCCATGTATACGTCTAAAAATTCGATGTAACGAGAAATCTTGAAAAATTTTGAGTTTTTGAAGTAATAAACTTAGTTCCCAAAAAATTTCAAGATCCCCGTCACATCGAATCTTGCAACACATACATGGAGTATTAAATTTAGACGAAAACAAAAACTAATTACACAGTTTGCATATAAATCGCGAGATAAATATTTTGACCCGAATTAGTCTATGATTGAACAATATTTGCCACAAACAAACGAAAGTGCTACAGTATCCAAAATCTAAAATTTTTGCCAACTAAACAAGGCCTTAGCTCATTGCCTACAAGCAGGCCTCATTTAGTTGAAAAAAAAATTGTACAAATTTTTTAGATTCATCGTTACGTCAAATACATGTATGAACATTAAATATATATGAAACAAATAGCTGATTATACAGTATATCTATAATTTGTGAGACAAATATTTTGAGTTTAGTTAGTCCATAATTAAATAATATTTGTTAAATATAAACAAAAGTACTATAGTGTCTATTTTGTAAATTTTTTTAAAACTAAACAAGGCCTAGGTTAGGCATGCAACGGGCGATAGAATTTATTTAGAAAAATTTATATCTTTCTATATCTAAATCTGTGAATACTTAACATTCTATCCATATCCAAATAATTAAATTATATATTTATGATTTCAACATCGTATCGGTTTTCATCCACCGGTGAGCAGTGAGCTCGCTAGCCGTGCGGGAACTGCTGAAGCCGCACGCCGTATACATGGAACTGGGAGCGGGCGCTCCGGAGCAGAGTTTCCGTTCCACGACTTGACATCCGTAACGTTTCCAGAAAAAAAAGACTTGACATCCGTAACCGTAACAGGTTAAATTCCGTTTTGGCCAACGCATCTGACAGACGTCGTGCGCACATGCACTTGTGGATGGATGTGGCCTGTGGGCCAGCTAGCATGCAGGCGGGGGGCAGCTGCGTGAACCAGACAAAAGTTGCCACAGCGCGGTATATAGTTTAGCTGTAAAACACGAGATGAATCTTTTAATTCTAGTTAGTTCATAATTGGATAATATTTATCACAAACAAACGAAAAGTTCTACAGTACCGAAAACTTTTCACTTTTCGGAGATCTGAGTATCCAATTGTAGTAAATACGAGTGTATATTATTACTATACGATATTGATTCAGTGTCCACACGTTGACAAATGGTTGGTTATATAGAAAAAAATATATTATACTAGTTCACAACATTATTTTTTCTACACATACACAATTTAAAGAATTATTAATTGATATGAGACAGCCTAAACTAAACTTATTGTTCATGTTGTCACGGTGGGAGTTTCATGATAGTTTTATTCACATAGATAATTTTTAATGATATGACAATGTATTAAGAAGAAGAGAGAAAAAATAAGTCATTTTTTATATGATTACCAACATTCTATGACTCGTGAAATTAAATGATTATAAAATTATAGAATGAAACTTTTTTATTGAGAGTGGATGTTTTGCTCCATCATGGCAGCATGTATGCCCATATATCTATATAATAATATACTCCATGGTGGTGGATATGGTGACTGGTGGGGAGGTGCCTGGTCAACCACCATGGTGGTGAGCGCGAGCATAACGCGACTACAGGTAGCAAACACGTGTGATGCGGTGGCACAGGCCCAACGCGACTACGGGTAGCCGACACCACTACTACAAAAACGAACTTCCATGATATTGTTACTGTTCATTCTGTGGCGGGCGTTTTTTTTCTCGCTACGGTAAATCGTGCGATTTACCGCAGCGGGCACTTTTAATTAACCGCGACGGACACTTTTGCTCGATGCGGTAAATCGATTTACCGCAGCGGGCAACCTATCATGCCCGTCACAGTAAATTTTAAAGGCCAAATAGCCCACCAGCGATCCGATAGCAAGGGTCATATATATACGTGATGCTAGGGTTTGCTTGTCGAGTGTCCAAGTCCTCCCTCTGCCCACCTCAGCGCCGCTCCAACCTCCACTCCTACGCCTCGTCTCTCCACCCACAGCCCAGTCGGCTCTCTCGTCTCTCCCTTCGTCTACTCGCCTCCGCCGCTCCATCCTCCTTACGCGCGGCGGGTCAAGGTCAAGCCCCACTATCTTCGCCTCCTCGGGTGGCGCGGCTAGGCGCAACGTGCGGCTGCCCGCCCCTCCCTCTCTACCTCCTCGTGCGGAGCGGCTAAGCGCAACGTGCGGCGGCGCGGACGGAGCATGGCAGCACGATGGTGCGGATGGAGCCTAGATCCACGGCGGGGAAGGCGCCAAGACGCGGATCCCCCTTTGTGTCGACATGAGGTACGCCGCTGCTGCTCCTCTTCTTTCCGTCCCCCTCTCTTTTTCACTCATCTCACTGTTCTTCCTTCTCTCTTTCTAGATCCGGTAAAGGAGCCGCCATGAGCCAGATCTGGGAGGTGGAGGCTGGTAACGCCCATCTCCGGTGGCGGCGGGGGTCGTGTCTCTCCCTCCTATGTGGGGGTTGATTGCTTCCAGCGTGAGAAGGTGGATTAGAGCGGATCCATGGATGACGATGGCGACGACCTTGGACCGGTGACGCTAGGGTTTCCCTGGTGGCGGCGGCAACAGCCTGGATGGGCTCGGCGGGCCTGTCTAGGGTTTTTTTGTTTTTAAATCATTAGCCATGACGGGTAACATAAGATGCCCATTGCGGTTAATGGGATTAACCGCAGCGGGCACCTTATGTTGCCCACTACGATAATTCTATTTTCTGCAGCGGGCACAGGCGCCCGCCACAGTGTGGCCACGATTAACCGTGACCTTTCATTCGTGGCGGACGCCAATGACCGCTGTAGTAAACGTAAAGTGCCCGTCACGGTTAACACTTGTGTAGTAGTGCACGTGTGATGCGGCGACGCAGCCCTAGCGAGTGGCGGCGGATCCAGGCCTAGATGCAGGCCCAGTTTAGGCTGCGGGCTTTTTTTTCCTTTTCTTTTTTGTTTTTTAATTGATTTACCGAGATAGACCTTTGAACTGCCTTGGTAGATAACTTATTAACTATGACCTTTAGATTAGAGGAACTCGATACCTACCTCGGTTAATGTAGTGTGCCTATCTGGGAAAAGTTGTTTTGGTAGTAGTGACATACTCCCTCCATCTCAAAGAGTGACATTTTTATTTTCGGATATGACCATTCGTCTTATTCAAAAATTTTATATAAATTATAAAATAAATAAATAATTATTAAAATATATTTAATAATAAAATAAGCCATAACAAAATATATGATATTTAGGAAAAAATTTGAATAAGAAAGATTATCAAATAATATTCCTAAAAGTCAAAAACAACATTTTTTTTTTGACATGGAGGGAGCATATACATAGTCCAGTTCATAGTGCCATTAATTAATTCATCCGCACCTCCTTTCCACTCAACTGCAGTGTCAAGGACCTTTGTCTTCCTCCTTTCTATCGTTTGGTCATCTCTAGGCCATCAGTTAATCTGTACCCGGTGAAGTTTTAGTTAAGCAGCCAGGAAGGACAGGATCAGACTTGCATGGGTGCTTGGCAAGCATCCAAGCATGAGGAGTGTGCAGCGTTGTCAATCAAGCTTATAATAGAGGACAGACGAAACATCACAGCACCACGGGCGGATCCAGAGTATTAGGTCAGTTTCAATTAGACGTTTTATGAGGATGTTATGCACATTTATTAGGGTGCCACGATAGAAGATTTGGCCTTTTTACATGAAACGAAGAGAAGAGAGAAGAAATTTATTTCATCCCCACGACACGAGTTGGGTAGCGTTTCTAACACTATGAAACGAGATCGAAACTCCCACTGAGAAAGCAAACGAGTTTCGTTGGCACAGATGGACGCTTTGGGTAGGCGCGCAAGCGAGGTCGTCCACCGCGCAGGCGAGGCTCCACCGCCTTCGCCCTGCTGCCTGCGAGTTGTTCGCCTCCACCGTGCCACGAGCAAGCCGTGCATGAGCAGGCTCCTCCTCGACGCCTCGTGTGCTTGCTGGCTGCGTGCATGGCGCGAGCGCTGCGGGCTCTGTAACGTTCCGCCTCCACGAGACCGGGCCCACTTAAACATCTGACAGCCTCCACGAGACCGGGCCCACTTAAACATCTGACAGCTTTTTTAAGACATAGTCAGCCCTCACAGGGCAACACCAGTCTTTTCTGCACACTTTGTCCTCACTCATGTGCACTCGGAACAGTCTTTTCTGCACACTTTGTCCTCACTCATGTGCACTCGGAAAGAACTTCCCGGTCGGTCACCTATCTCTAAATTGCTCTAGGCGAAGCACGCTTAACTTTAGAGTTCTTTCGAGATGGACCTCCGGAAAAGAAGTTGCAACTTGTTGGTCCTATTAATCTGTGGGTCGGGTGTTACAGGCTCCACCGGCCGCAAACCGCGTCGGCACCGCCGGCCACGAGCACGGGCGCGAGCCGCACGCGCTCCGCCAACCACGAGCAGGGCGTGGGCTCAGCCGGCCGCGAGCACGGGCACAAGCCGCGCGAGCTCCGCCGGCCGCGTGCACGGCGTGAGCCGCACGGGCTCGAGCCGCGCAAGCTCCCCCGACCACGAGCACGGGCGCAAGCGCTTCCCTGCCACCTCCTCTGTTTTCTTTCTGGCTTGCTGCGCACAGACTGTGAAGAAGAGGTAGGGAGAGATTGGTGGGACCTGAAAAGAATAAATAATCTCTGAAACCGTATAGTAAAATTATACATTGAAAGAGAGATCTATTTTATACTAAAATTTGGAAACTAGGAGATGAAATTTTACATTGAAACTGACCTTTAGTATTGCTATCACCTGATAGCAATGATTACGTAAAATCGATGAAAAGTTATTGTACATATAATAAGAGGCAATGATAAACATGACCATAGCATCAAATGGCAGTGACACTAATACATGCTTTGCGATTCTAAATTCTGTGTTCATGCAACAAACAGTGAGACAGCCGCAATTAGCGTTTGTTGTTTATTTTTTGACTTATTTATTAAATGTAAACGTGTTGGCACAATTTTCACATAATTTTGAGGTAAAATAGTCGAACAGTTTAGTTCTGGAAACGATCATATATATCAGGCTGGCAGACTTCGGCGCGAGGCCTGGCTTAGCGTCCGAGCTGACGGCTGCCTACTACAGACCGAGTTTTAGTTCGTGCGCCTCCCTTGCTACCATGTCTACTCAGTCAACTGGAAGGGAGCTTCTGGACGGCACGAATAATAATGCACGCTCAATTTAGGTATGAAAATTAAGGTTTGTTTAGAGTTCCTCGCATAAAATTATTTTATCATATGCATGAAGCATTAAATATAGATAAAAAGAAAATTAATTTCACAGTTTAATTATAAATCGTGAGATAATTCTTTTAAGTCTAATTAATTCATGATTAATTATAACTGTTACAGTAATCTATATGTGTTAATAATGAATGAATTAGGCTTAATAAATTTGTCTCGTGGTTTCTAGACAAGGTATGCAATTTATTTTTTTATTAGTATTTGAAAATCTCTCCCAACATTCTTCTGACACATCTAATATGATTAAAAAAATTGCAAACTAAACAAGACCTTAAGTGCGCGAGGAGTTAATAAAGAGGAAACTTAGAGCTCGGCAGAGCCATATAAAAATTAAGTCCCTATTTTATGGGTATCATCAAATAGAAAATTTTCTCATCTTATTATTCTCAGTGCATTAGCGTGGGAGCTGGGAATCTTCAAGGCCGTATACTAACACTGCTGGAAAACGAAGTACTCATGTACATTTCACCAAATTTCCCGACGGAAAAATTACATTTAACCTCACAATTATAGGAAAACACATAAGAAAATAGTGTAACCGACCGAAAAAACAATTTTCTATTGTGTGTTAAAAGACATAGGAAAACAACAAAATTTACGTGTGTTGGTATTTCTTAACGTATGTGAAGAATGCGCAAGCGTAAGGATATACTCCCTCCGTACTCGAAAAAGAAATTATTTTGGACAAAGTTTGTGTCAAATATTTTGGGAATATAAATCATGAATAACTTTTAAGTTGTTGAGTTTGAAAATGTGAAAATTATATGAATAGTTTTGTCTTGAAAATACTTTCATAATAATATACATATATCACTTTTTGATAAATAATTTTACGAGAACAAGAAGTCAAAGTTATACTTTGAAGACAATATCACTGTCCAAAATGACTTTCTTTTTGAGTACGGAGAGAGTACTGTTGTAGCACTTAACCCGAAATTATTAAGTGTATTGTATTTTCATAAGGAACAAAGGTATAAAAGTCTAGGCTATTGGTTCGGCGTAGGGAATAAAAGGACGATAACGTGGAGGATTACAAGGGACGAACAGGGCTGTCACCACCTGCCTCCTATTCCTCAACCAAAGGGAATGATGCAAACAAAGGTAACTTTTAGCTTAGACACCATGTCTATGCTATTGGTTACTACTTAGCATTGGCTCGAAACCTCTATCTCTATCAGGAGTCCTCTACTAGAGTATTTATTACTAGAACGAACGACGAAGCCACAAGTATGTAATAAACAAGACTAACATACTTAAGCTATATTATTTTTTAGATTTTAAACTAAAAATTTAAAATTATTTCCAAACCACCTTGAATGTTTACATGGTTAATACCAAAGTTGTAGTGGCACTCAAGCTATAAGTTTGTTGGTGATAAGTTTAAATTTGAGTTTGTTTACAGTCTTGAATATTTGTTTTGTATTCATATATTTTGAGATTCAAATTTGTAGTTATCACTTTTCTATTTGGAATTATTTAAGGACTGAAATATGTTCAATACAATATTACAAAATGTTGATATATATACAAAAAGCTAGCTGTCTACTCAATGGTAGAGAACAATAATAAGTTCTAAAGGTTACACACACTAGAAACAAGAGTATATATATACTAATGACTACCAACATATAACTAGATCAACATCCATGGTCTTGGCAACAAAATGTAATGACCACCTATGCAATATTCTAACGTTGCACCACATCATGGTAAAACTAAAGCCATATGAGCTTACACATAGGTTAGATCTTGTGCGCCCATGATGGGACTAAGGGTGTCTGATCTTTTGTTAGATAAAGATAACTCTCAATTTGGTAGGAACTTGACACACATGATGTGGCTTTCCGATCACAAACATGTAACCTCTACAATTGTAGTACCATATTTTCTCTAGTTATCAATCATGTGATATTCTATCGACCTCGCTATAAAGGCTAATCTCTACATGTGAATCAAAGAACACAAGCAAGAATAAGAAAGAATGCAATCAGTGTTGACAAATGCAGATTCAACAATTGACTAGGGACTATACCCTGCCGAATGATACAATGAAGTATCAAGGACCAACTAGTGGATCATCTAGCAGAGCGTAGTTTTCTGGCAGCCTTTTTCATGGACTTGGGTTAAAAGTTTTTCCAATGTTACCATGACATAATTCAATTTCTACATAAATTGCAAGCATTACTCATCTATTGCCACATTTACCTTTCTGTACATACTCTTGTGCAGCTTGTGTGTGTTAGGGCCTAATGGTCCCAAGGGACTGAATTAGGGCTCTAAAAATCTATCATGACAAATCTTAGCTTATCAAAACTATTACTCCCCACTTGTGGTGCTTGGCCTAAGGACAAGATCAAATGAACAAAGAGTCCCTAGGGCCATCTTGCTAAACATGTCCTTAGCAAAGAGCACACTAAGATATATAAGGTCCTTACTTGTAGAATTTTAAGCCCTAATGCTAACATTGTAGCCTACAATCCTAGTTGTCACACAAAGGTTCTTGCACACAAACTAGCACCAATACTAAGCTGGAACAAGTAAGTAATGCAAGACATAAAAGAGGGCAAAGAGATAACAATTGCTAAAATGCAACCCTAGTCTATGATGGACCTCCATTGAGATAGGCTCCTAAACAGTATGTCTCTCCTAGTCTTGGTGTTTGCTTCCAACCAAAGTCAATGGGAGCCATAGTCTCCCTATGCCACTCAAATAGTGTATCCCAATCTTAGTGTTGAACTGCACCTAACTAAAGTTAGCATCATGAATCACTACATCTCATAATTAACACCACTATCACCTAAAATGCTTATGATGTTGGATCACAAATAAAAGGGGGTGCGAGTCACTAAGTCTTGCTTTCCATTCTCCACCTGCTCAACTAGTAACCATGGTACCATGTCTAGAGTTTCTCCATAGAGAGAGAGAGGGACAAAGAGTCTACTCACCTCTCGCACACTGATACCATGCTAAACCTTGTGACCCTTGGAAGGTCACTGCCATGAAGACCACTTATATTCATTGAAAGATAACACATGATGTGAAGTGCTCCACCTCACAATTGTTAACTCTTGTAGCTACCTCACACTATACAATACTGGAACCATTCATCTATATATGTGTGTTTGTCATGCCAACATATGGCCCTCTAACACACTACATCTCTCACTTTTCTCTCTCAATGAGTTCCATACACCCCTCCATTGAATAAATGGCCAAAAGGCACTAGGAAGACCCCTCAAGGCATATTTATAGCCCAAACCTTAGACATAGTCATTGAAAACTAATGGCAAATGTGCCCTAATGGTCACATGTTGCACAAATGCAACAGTCTGCATTCTTTGGCCATACAGTCTAGTGCATTCCGTTGCAAGTGTCCCTCAAATGGCTAGTATTGACACCCCCAATAGCTAGTTGATGTCACATGCTAGTTTTTTTGGTGCTCACATAAATGACAACACCAAACCATCTCTTGATCACAAAAGCACGGTCAACTTCCAACACCTCTGACAAGATTGTCCAACACTCACAACTCCTTCTGGCTAGACCATTTGGTCAACTTAGTTCTTTAGAGACACCAAACCCTAGCCTCTGTCATTTGTCTTTGGATCATTTGGTGCTCATAATCCATCTACCTAAACTATCTAGTATTCTTTTTTGAACATTGTCTTCACATAGTGCCACTAGGTAGACTCCAACTTGGTAGTCTAGTGTGTGTGCTTTTTCCTTAGTGCCAGATTGTACCTTGAGTGTGCTTTGTTCTATTCATTCCTCTAACTTCTTCTCACAAACTTTGATTGAGGCAAAACTTGTTCTGTTGGATTCCTTGCACCATAACTACGCTCTCTAGACTATATGTTCATCAAGATTGCACCACCATGAGGACTTGAACATCTACTTGAGCCTTTGCTCAATTAAGCCCCCTTCACTGGCAATCCTAACTCTTGAAAGGTCTTCATCCTTGAGTCTTTGGTTGCAATACTTGACACCTCCATGATCCACTTGATTTTGAGTTGTTGATTGCTTGCTTGACTTCTTGATTGACCTCATTGTTCAATCTTGTTCTTCAATTGTCTTATCATCAACCATTGGGGATTTCTCCATTCTTCATGCTTTGTGGCCTAGCATTAACATCGATCCTCCAATCCATATGCTAGCCACACATGCTATGTTGTCCTCAACTTTCTTCTTCATCAATGCTTGAGGACACTTCTTCGTATTCATACTTTATGACCAAACATAAACATGCTTCTCCAAAACACACACATTAGTCACAAAAGCAATGTTGTCATTAACGATAAAAACTTGGGGGCTTAGAAGCTTACAGTGTGCCTTTACTTCTTAGAGTAGCTTTATAGACTTGCTTGGTAGGCTTCGCTCTAGGTTGGAGATATTATTGTGCGGTGAGTAAGCATGCTAGATAAACCATAGAGCAGAACTAGATAGGCATGGATAGGTTCATATTGAGCAAAGTTTTAGTTGCAGCCAAGATAATCTTGGATACATATTTAGATAGATAATGGTCCTTCCATCGAGTTGTTACAAACAACAGTAACTTGGTAAAAGTTGTCCAGACATTTGCAGGTTTACTTTGAAGGAGCTCATCCATCTGATTGGTGAATGATCAATTATTAGGTTTGTTCGATTTATTGTGACTTGAGCTTGAGGAATCTGAGCTCATGACCTGAACTTGTAACTTGTCTATATGTTGTTTGTGATGGTAAAGATGTACTTACCATGTTGTTGTGATGATGTGTAATAAAATGCATATGATGAAATTGGCACCTGTGGAAATTTCTAATGAAGCTGCCTGTAAATTAAACCTATAGTTGTGCAGTTGCATCGGGAATATATATGTACATTCATTTCTCAATGATCAACTTACTGTATATGATACCGTTTTACAGTCGGTGGTGCTATAAACCGACTATACAAACTTTATTTCTACCGTCTGATCCATTTGTTCAAGCAAACTGACTTTACAGATGTATTTGCACCATGGGTTGATATTGTAAAACCGATAGTACAAAATGCATTTAAATTGTTATTAATTGCCTTGCCTTCTTGTAGGAATAGTTATTTTTCTAGTACGTTGAACTGCAATCGTCTATCCAAAACTACCGTATGTAGTAAACAAGGTCCTAAATTGACTGTACTAGGCCGTGCTTTTCTACGGTAGTGGGAGCATATAGTGCACGAAGGAAGCGGAGTGCAGCCGCGGGAAGAGCAAGGTAGTGTAGGAGGAGAAGGAATCACTACCAGAAAGCTGAGATTTCGTGAGAGTGGATTTACTCTCACGAAATACGGTTTTACCCTCACGAAAATGATTCGTGACGAGCAACCATCACACATTAGTTCTCACAGTATTAAGATCAGAAAAATACAATTTGCAGGAGAATGAACCGTCATGATTTATTTTCCTGGTGAACATTCATGACGGCGATCTCCACGAAAATTACATACATCAGGTTTGTGACAACCTTTTCATGGCGGTATTTTGTGGAGGTAGCCGTCATGAAATTAATTCGTGAGAGCCTCAAACTCACAGGAAAATAGTATTTCATGAGAGGGAGGCACCACCACGAAATAAGTTTAAACCTTCATGAAAAATAAATTTCATGAGAGCCAGAAACCATCACAGAAACATGTTCAGCCCTCATGAAATATGTTTTATCTAGGAGTCCAACGCCACCAGGAAAACATGTTCAACCCTCATAAAATATGATTTTCAGTCCAACACCACCAGGAAAACATGTTCAAACTGTCATGAAATATGGTTTTTTTTCCAATAGTCAATCCAAATCATATTTCGATACATTCATGTATTCAACTAATTTCAATCTAGACATATCACAAAGTGTCCAACACTTGCACTCCAAGCATATTACATAGTCTCCAACACAACTACATTAATAAAATACAATATTATCTCATAAGTCATAACCAACTAACATAAGTTCCAGCAGCCAACACATACATAGCTCAAGGTCAACTAGTACAACACCAAAAAGTTTTATTTCAACCTAGGGTCGCTGATTAGCAAAATATATAAGCCTAGGTTAGCAAAATAAACCTAGCATCCATGACGGTCAGTGTCCACAACAGCACCACTAACATGTACTTCAAGTGGATTAGTACTGACATGTGATGGTCCAGAAACCTGCAGGGGATCAATCATGGTCTTAGACTTCAAGAAAAAAGGATAGTTAGGTTTACTATTTTCAATACACAAAAATTTCACAAACCACAGAAGTTAGGTTTAGCTATTTGAGCTCACCAGGGTGGATGTAGTCGCCGAAGGAGGAGGAGCTCCTTGGCCGCCGAGGTCACCACACCCTGCATCGATCCAGGCTCCAAGCCCCGTGCCGCTACCAGACTTCATTATAGCATATGTATTCAAAGCAACAAGCTAGTTATGGTGATAGCATGTATAGTTAATAGAACAACACTTTTGTATCACTAAGCTATTGCTTGACAAACCATGACCATATAAGAAAGATATCTAAGTTTGACAGCATTAACTAAATCTTTGCACGCCCTACTACTGCAATACAATAGTCATGAAGATAATGATATCTAAGTTTGACAGTACAATAGTCTATGGAGATAATGATATAAGAACCCATGAAGCTGCAAGAATTTAAAATATTGTTTACAAATTAGGCAGGGGCAAACTTAAATGTCTTTCTAATTAGTTAAACTAAATCTTTGCACTCCTTTGGGATTTATAATTAATTAATTACTGACTTTGGTTTAGGGTTTAGGGTTTAGGGTTTAGGGTTTAGGGTTTAGGGTTTAGGGTTTAGGGTTTAGGGTTTTCAAATATTGTTTAACTGAAGCAATCAACTTAAAAATTCCATGCTATTCAGATTTACACTTTGTAGATGTTGCATTGTTAATTATTGTATTTATACTATAAACTTATAATCACCAGTGTTACCTAATCTTCCATAGTATACGTAATGCAGACACGAAATGATAATGGAATTAGGCAGGGGTGTGCGAGTACATGTACCTGCGAGCTTGAGTTTTGTCGGATGGGTGCAGCGGTGGCCACGGAAAGTACTGCCCGCAGAGGAGGAGCGGTCGAGCGCCCTCTGCCGCCGCTGACTCCCGAGCTCGCGTTCGTCATCGACTCCATGCCTCTAGATCCACAACGAAGCACAGTGCGGGCTGGGGGAGAGGGTGGCGCGGTGCAGGGCTAGGGGAGGGGGTGGCGCAGCGCGGGGCTGGGGAGGGGGCGGCGCGGCGCGGGGCTGGGGAGGGGGCGGCGCGGGGCGGGGGTGGGGGGGGGGGGAGCGGGGGGCGGGGCTGGGGGGGGGGGGGGCGCG
>Ga0182004_10001823_pt1 | contig 16086 bp, 9 predicted proteins | sample Sormic07211540_1_FD_120479 | JGI IMG/M metagenome (GOLD analysis project Ga0182004, IMG submission 120479) | Endophyte microbial communities from Sorghum bicolor roots, Mead, Nebraska, USA - 072115-40_1 MetaG | ecosystem: Host-associated > Plants > Roots > Unclassified | place: USA: Nebraska...
CAATCCTCCATTTTTCCCATGAAATTTCTGTGAACCAAAGGAGGCCTGAGCAAGTATGCGTGTGCTGTTGTGAAATTGTGGCTTGTGACTGGCCCCAAACACAAATCTGCAGGTGTCGCTGCTTCAGGACACAGCTGAAATTGGAAAAAGGCGAAGCTCTCAGATAATGATCACATAGCTACAAAAATATATTCGTCCATGGAGTTCCATTATATTCTATTTCAACAAGTCGAGAGACAACACAAACAACTCCACATTTTACACTTTGGCGTGTCGACCTTCAGGGGCATCCGAGCAAATATGAGGTCCAGTTCAAAACAATAAGTAAAGGTCTAGTATTTATTATCAAAATGTAAAAAAGATAATATCAAATATCAATATATTACAAAGACAATGTATAAAAGATTAACTAAATAAAATAGAGATTGTTTATGGAATTTATATTAGGCAATGATCTCCGTCTGGCATCCTAATCTGGGTCCGGCCGTGTAGAATTGCTACTAGGTCTCGACTCTTGAGCGACGAATAACACAAAGAGCGAGGAACAAGTACAAGGGACGAAGCCACAAACTCACGAAGGGTTATAAACTTATGTGAAGAAGAATTACCGGCCATAGTCTTTTCTAATTTACGATTATAGACTCAATGTGCTTTCTCTCGAAGGAAGTATAGCAGACCACGTTTATTGAGTCTTTGTGACTAATTTACTAATTAAAACAAATCTAAAATTATTATATATACTTATAACACTTTGTAAATTTTGAGGTCCATAAATTTTGGAGGTACAGTTCAGTCGCACCGCCCGCACGGGCTCTGGAACGCCCCTGTGACCTTTCAGTTAGAGATTAGAGTAGGGGCACACGTCTAGTACATGCTGCTGCATGGCAGACCGTCCGGCCATGTGCTCATGTTGCATTATTGGTGATCTTTGTGACTCTCTGTCTGATCTGCTACCCGAGCAGGAGATTGCATCGGTACTGTCAGGCTGAAACTGTGTCACGCAGAAGTGCTACTGTCTGAATGGATTCATCTGTATTTCTATTTATTGTGCATCTCAAATTTAATCAAAATTATAGAAAAAATTAAAAAACTTATAACATCAGATATATAGCTATACTATGAAAATATAATTAATGAAAATCGAAAGATATTTATTTAATTAGTATTATTGTATTTATAAAATTTATAAATTTGGTCAAACTTAAGATGTTTTAACTATCTAGAAAAGTTAGAATGACTTATAAGAGTAAGTCTACTTCCTGCATCCCAAAAATTAAACTTGACTCAAAATTTGCCCCATAAAATATGTCATTTTAGCATTTGGACTGGCAGTGAGTCAAAAGAAGTAATATCCTTCCACACTTTTAAGTTTTATTGGTACCAAGGGAGTACTCAATTAAAGGTTGGTTTCTTATTATTTTGATAATTTCTAATATTTATCTTTTCTTTTAGCGTTTCTCGTAATAATTCTCTGGCCAATTAATAATAAATTTCAGATAAATAAGATCTTTATAAACTAGGTACTGATGAGTTGTTGATAAGAATCTCTTTATCTAGCTCTGGTGGCCTGGTCCAGCTCGCACGTCTACATCGAGCAGCTTTTGCATGCCCCATGCATGACGAACAACATCATGTCCATGCGTGCATTTAAAATCTTGTCTTTCTCACCCCGTGGGTTACAAGTGGGGCCTTGTTTAGATGTAAATTTTTTAAAAAATTTTGATACTGTAGCACTTTCGTTTGTTTATGACAAATATTATCTAATTATAGACTAACTAGGATCAAAAGATTCGTCTCATGATTTACAGTTAAACTGTGCAATTAGTTTTTGTTTTCGTTTATATTATATTTAATGCTTCATGTATGTACCGCAAGATTCGATATGACGAAGAATCTTGAAAACTTTTTGATTTTTGGAGGGAACTAAACAAGGCCTTGGTCACTCACTACTTCATGTGGTCCTCTTATGCATACAAGGATCGCAATTGGTTACAAGTGATGATGAACACACGCCTGGTGCGAGTTTAGGGCCGGGGCGCCCCTGCCGGCCGGTGTGCATGCATATGGGTACTTGTTCACGGCTGCCGGCATGTAGTAGAACTTCCCAACACTGTGTCCTAACACTTTGTCAAATAAAGAAATAACTAAAATAAAAGTTGTAGATCTTCATGAGTTAAAAAGCTTTTATATTTATGACTTTTTCAGCTGAGATCATTTAGTATTTCATAATTTGGTTTGAAGTTATCGTTATTTGAAATTTAAAATTTAAATTATTCAAAATTTATCAAATAAAAAGATGATCAATATAAAAGTTGTAAACCTTGATGAGTTTTACAAGTTTGGTATTCATTATTTTTTCGGTTGAAATAACTTGGGGGTTTAAAATCCAGTTTGAGATGTAACTTTTTGAAATTTTAAAGTTTAAATTGACCAAAGTTTGTCAAATGAAAAGATGAGAAATATAAAAGTTATAGATATTAATAACTCTAACAACTTTTATATTCATGACTTTTTTAGTTGAGATCAGTTAGTACTTAAAAATCTAACTTGACTAGTTATTTGAAATTTAAAAAAGGGCATCTTTAAATAATATTTTGAAACCTCAAATGATTTCAGCTGAAAACGTGATGAATACCAAAGTTGAAGAACTCATCAATGTCTTCAACTTTTATTTTGGTCATTTATTCATCTGATAAAGTGATAATAACAATGTTCATAAATTCTAAATATCTCTCATATGGTTTCTTAAGCTACATGGGAGATATAAGTTTTGTGAACAATGTGTCCTAACACTTTGTCAAATGAAGAAATAACCTAAATAAAAATTGTAGATCTTCATGAGTTGAAAAGCTTTTATATACATGACTTTTTCAACTTAGATCATTTATTATTTCATAATCTAGTTTCAAGTTGTCATTATTTGAAATTTAAAATTTGAATTATTCAAATTTATCAAATGAAAAGATGATCTATATAAAAGTTGTAGACCTTGATGAGTTCTACAACTTTGGTATTCATTATTTTTTTAGTTGAAATCATTTGTGGTTTAAAATCTTGTTTGAAGATATAACTTTTTAAAATTTTAAAATTTGAGTTGCCATTATTTGTACGGGCGGCTGGTGATCTAACCGCACCTACAAATGCCTCAGTAAGGGTGGCTGGTGATCCAGTTGTCCTTACAAATAGGCTGCCCTTACTGAGGCATTGTAGGTGCGGCTGGTGTGCTGGGACCTGGGAAGCCCATAGTAGGGGCGCTCAATCACCAGCCGTCCCTATTGTCCTAGACCTCGTGCACATACAAATCAGTTTTCACGTAGTGAATTGTGACCGTGCCCCTAGATATAGAGACGTTGTGTCTATTATGAATGGAGAGGCTATAAATATGAGAATTTTTACAATGGTTGTTGAAAAATGGACAGTTCACGAGAGCCAATCCGACGGCTAAAAAGGCAAAGGAACCAATTGGAGAGGCACCAAGTGAGTACTAAACGGTGGGACCATATGCACTAAGTGCATACTAAAATTGGTGTGATGAAGCCATCAGTGGGATAATTCTATTTTTAAGGTTTCTTTATGTAATTAAGGGTAGAATGGTAAACATATAATAGAGAAATAATGTCTAAGTAGTATAGGGATGACTGAAGTAGTATGCTTGTCACATGTATTTCTTAGATCCAGACAGACCATGCCAAGTCACAAACCCTAGCCACTCATCTCTCTGTTCTTCGTTCTGAGATACTCGGTGCGAGCGGCACCCTACAACGTTGGCGTCCTCGGTTGCTGCAGGTGCTGTTTGGATAATTGGATTGATAGTTTGGGGGTGGCTCTGAGTCGGTATTTGAGATTTATTTGCGTTGAGTCAGCATGGCACTAAAATGGTGCTAAGTTCTCAGTTGATATGAGACACCCATAGTGTGTGTGTGCACCTTGCGCACTTCATTGGCAGGTCGCTATCTGGGACATTCTACTGTATGTGCTACTCTGGGCGCAATTAATATCATTGTGTGTGTCAACTGCAATTATATGTTAGTTTGAGATCTGCTAGTGAACATGATTAAGTGATGGGTTCAATGACAAAACTAGTGTTTGATGTCAGGGTTCCGTTATTTATCATGTTGTAGTCTCTGGTTTTGCCTGTAGTTGGGCTGTCAAGGATTTAATGCGCATGCTGTTTCACATTACTTGTAAATGTCATACTTGTTCTAATGTTGCATATATAGCTTTGTTGATGACTCCTGCTACAGCATAAGTTGAAGTTACACAAACCGTAGCTGTGATGTTTCACTTGTAGTTTGATTTGATAAATGATAATATCTTGTTTTCCCCTTCGAGATAGTTGCTACTGTTGAACTTTAATTTATTTTTTTTCTTTTTTGAGGAACGTTGAACTTCAATTTAATGCCATAAGCCTGGGCGAGTGCCCCCACTGGCCAGCCCTCTCCGATTCCCTGAGCCCAATCCGGCCCTAGACAGTTGAACAGGCAAGGTGTGCGTGAGGGAGGTGAGCCACAATTACAATAATGACCTTCCACTCAAAAATTAATTAGCACTAATAATTTTCTTAGGAATACCCCCAACCACAGTAGAAGAGCTCTATAAATATACAAAAGAGAACTTGTGTAGCATCGTAGTTGCAGTCTTATAGAGCAAAGGACGGGAATTAGACACATTAACTTTAAATAAATTAAGGTCGATGTGAGCTCGTCACAAGGGAGATGCAAAAAAAGCGAGAAACCCACATGGGGTTAGAAACTTCCTAAAGCACATCAGAATGTATTATTAAAGTATTTAGCCACTGAAAACACATGTGTTCCTTGACAAAGAACCTTCAAAGCAAACATATGTGAGAAATTTAGAAAAATAACAACTAGTTAACTAGTGTACTATCTATGACAAAAGAGCAAACTAGTTAACATACGACCTATAATTATTTGGACAACACTTCTTGATAATGGATTGAAACGTAGAGCTATCTTATTTTCTATTTTGAGAGAACTAATTAATGTTTACAAAACGAACAAACGCACATGCCCCAAAATCCATTTCCATCACAATAGTATCCTCTCAAATTGACACCTTGGGATTTGGCCTCCAAATAACAGTTACCCTTGCACAAAGGCTTTAAGCAAAATGGATGTACTTTAGGAAATTCAAAGCAATTTTCTGCAAAAAAACCACACACATTAGTAAATAATAATCTCACTTGATTTTGATCACACTAAAGTAGCCATTAAACTATCATAAATATATATCCAACACTATGTTGAAAATTGAATAGCACCTAGGTGAGAAAAATGAATTGGTAGAAATCAACGATACATCATTATGGCATCAAACATACATGATTGTGGTGAAAAAAGGAGAAAGGTATGAACAAAAACCTGCCGATGTTGGATTTCCATTTAAGCCAATTATTAGGAGAAAGCACAGAGTAACATATCTAGCATCCATAACTGAACTTGAAATATCAGGGAATCGTTGGAAACGAGGGACCTTTGATGGTTTTCATCTATACTTCTTTGTATATAAATAGAGAGTGTAAACACTAATAATAGAAATAAACATGTGGCAGTATCACAAGTGCATGTTGGACCGTTCAACTTGAATGACTAATAGTTAGTTACTAGTGTGGACTAAAACACGGCAGAGAATGGTCTAGTATTAGCCACATGCAACCATGCAAGTATGTATTCGTTAAGGCTCCTCATCTCTAAGAATTTGAGGTCAGATCTATATCCAAAAAAACAGGCATCAAACACACCACTAGAATTATTAATGAACATGCAAACAGATCTATCCGTGGAGAGAACTTTTCAGGTCTGTTGTTGCATGCAAACACGCATACACATAATAGTGGTTTACATTCCTTTTCTTTACTTTTTGTCTTAATTGTACAAATGTTTTAGTGTACGTAGTCAGAATACTTTTGTGGTAAAGAACTAATTTTTGTGTAGAGGCATAGGATTAATCCTAAATCGCATGCATGCACCAAAGATTTATTTTTGGTGTTTCACATCTTTGTTTTTCTTTCCTTCTATGATTTCACTGTTCTAGGATACTGATATTCAAAAAAATATATTTAATTCAAGTAAATATTTATTATAAAGGACTAACATCTAAAGTGGTGGTCGTATTTACCAACTTTTATGCTTACGAAAATCATCGTGTCAATCAAGTTTACTGAAGTAAGTTATCTCATTTCCATCATAAGCATGATCATTACTAAAAAATTGGTTATCCCCTACGACACTTCCACTATTAAAATTGGTGACATTGCTTATCACCGCGGGTTCTAATACAATGATGAAATTATCATCGCCAGTTTGTGTTACTGCCGACACCAACCGCCGGTGAAAATGTGTCTCACCACCACCATTGGTTGGTGTCACCAACCGGCAGTGATGATGGGTTCCTCATCGCGTAAAGCTAACCGGACGGTAATAAGTACGTTGCAGCATAATAATATTCATAACTTTCAAATAAAGTTGGATAAAAATAAACTTACATCTTTTTAGTTGATGAAATTTTTTATTTGAAATCATTTACGATCCAAATGTTTTGTTTGAAGTTCTATAATTTGAAATTCAATTTCTTCGAATTATCCAAACAACCTTAGATAGAAAAAATACCCAAAAGCAAAGTTATAGATTTTGATGAGATATATAACTTTGCTGTTGACAACCTTTTCATGAGAAATCATTTATGGTCTCAAATTTTTATTTAAAGTTCTGACATTTTGAAATTCAAATTTGACAAATGATCTTAGATAGAAAAACGACTAAAACTAAATTTGTAGATCTCTATGAGAACTACAACTTTATAGTTATTGACTTTTTTTTGAAATTATTTATGGTCTCAAAATTATATTAAGTTCTCATAATTTGAACTTCAAATTTTCAAACAACCTTGGATGGTGAAACAACCAAAACTAAAGTTGGATAACTTGTTGATATCTACAACTTTCTATTTGAATCATTTTCATTTGAATTCATTTGGGAAGGAAATATTCATTTCAAAATCCAGAAAAGTGAATATGAGGGGAATAGATATGCCCTTTAGACACAAGTAACTTTAGGGTAAAGTGGTTAGAGGAGCTACACGCAAGGCCACATGCCTTATGTTCCAATCCCATCGGTGCGTAACACATGTATTTTTGTGCGAAAAATATTGTGACACATGACCATGGGACGGATTGGTGTGGTGTGTGCCAGTATAGTTGCACAAAAAAATATTGTAACATCTAGTTGTGCGGCTAATTTGTGGGGGTTTCCTAAGATTAAAAAATTACAATATTTTGGCCTGATTTTAGAATTTCTGAAAACCCCATCATTACTGGTTTTGGTAGCACGAACCAACAGCGATAACTATTATCACTGCAGGTTTCTAACTGGCGATCGGCAATATATCATTAAACCGGTGGTAATAGTATTTTCTGTAGTAGTGATCTTTTCTACTCCAACTGCAGTGTGGTGTTCAAAGATTCTCCCTTCCCACGCCTTTTTTGCATGTACCAAATACCCATCACCAGGTTCTATGTACACGTACTCCTGCGTTATGCGTCCCCAACTTCCTATAAGGAGCTAGTTAAGGACCCATGCATCCCGACACCCCTAGCTTGCCCTACACCATGCATGGTTATATGCAGGATCATTGTATGCATTATTATCATTATATAAGATTACCTATTATTGATATAGAGGGACCTTTGATGGTTCACCTATACTTCTTTGCATATAAATAGAGAGTGTAAACACTAATAATAGAAATAAACATGTGTCACTATTTCAAGTGCATGTTGGACCATTCAATTGCAATGACTAATATTTAGTTACTAGTAGACTAAAACTTGGCAGACAATGGTCTAGTATTAGCCACATGCAAGTATGTATTCGTTAAGGCTCCTCATCTCCAAGAATTTGAGGTCGAATCTAGATCCAAAAAAGCAGGCATCAAACACACTGCTACAATAAACATGTAAACAGATCTGTACGTGTAGATAGGGGCGGATCCAAAGGGGTTTGGGTGGGCTCCAGCCCCCCTAAGTGTCTGATGTCCATTAAATTAATGTTAATTAACCTTAAATTCTTATTAATCTCTAGCCTTAATCTTAAATGTTCACTATTTAGCCCCCTTTATCCTCATCTAGGATCCGCCACTGTGTGTAGATCATGGAACCTTTATGGTCCGTTGTTGCATTCGAACACGCATACACATAATGGCGGTTTACATTCCTTTTCTTTACTTTTTGTCTCAATTTTACAAATGTAGTCAGAAGGCTTTTGTGGTGAACAACTAATTTTTGTGCAGAGTCATAGGACTACCCCTATCAATCGCATGCATGCACAAAGATTTATTTTGGGTGTTTCACATCTTTGTTTTTCTTTCCTTCTAGCTAGACATTCAAAGTATGATTTCACTGTTCTAGGGTAATCATATTGAAAAAATATATAATTCAAATAAATATTTATTATAAAATAATTATTCTCTCCATCCCAAATTATAAGACATTTTAAGAATCTTAGAGAGTCAAAACATCTCAAGTTTGACCAAAATTTTTATGAAACATAATAATGTTTGTTATACCAACTAAGTATCATTAGATACTTCATTAATTATATTTTCATAGTATACCTATTTAGTATTGTAAATCATTGTAATTCTCTTTATAATTTTGGTCAAACTTGAAATAGTTTGACTCTCTAAGATTCTTGGAATGTCTTATAATTTGGAATAGATGGTTGTATTTACCAACTTTTATGCTTACAAAAATTGTTATCATGGTGTCAATCGAGTTTTTTCTTGAAGAAACTGGAGGGGCCAAGGCCCCTACAGAGATTTATTACTAATTAAAAAAACAGAGTTAAAATTACAAATTACAGAAGGGGGGCAGTCCATGAACTGCTAGAGAGGAGACACTAAAGTAAGCTATCGTTTCTATCATAAGCATGATCATTCACTACTACACAAATGGTTATCACCTAAGACACTTTCAGTATTAAAATCGGCTTAGTTTGTACCTTAGGCGTGTCACGGCAAACAGTTAATCATTGGTGTTGTGGATATTATTACAAAAGACTACCACATCCAAATAAATCACAGCTTCAAACATGTATCCACCAAACAATGTCAGGGAGCTCTTCTCTGTATTGAAAAGAGAAAACTTATACCAGGAGTCATAAACATTTCTAATTTGCAGAGTCAAAAGAAGATATAGAATTTACAATTGGTACTCAGTTTAAATAATCTGGGATCCGTAAAAACATTTTTTAGACAATCTGGACTGCAAGAGGGGGGCCAAATCATCTTGGAACTCTAGAACACCTCTTTGATCACTTCCATGTTTCAAAAAATTAGGCCTTGTTTAGTTCGCAAAAATTTTCAAGATTTCCCGTCACATCGAATCTTTGGTCGCATGCATGGAGCATTAAATATAGACAAAAATAAAAACTAATTGCACAGTTTACCTGTAATTTTTAAGATGAATCTTTTGAGCCTAATTACTCCGTGATTGGACAATGTTTGTCAAATAAAAACGAAAGTGCTACAGTAGCCAAAAACAAAAAATTTTGCAAACTAAACAAGGCCTTAGCTAGGAGGGCCGACACTATCGTGAAGGGGGTGGGGATGGGTTTCAAGTCCCACCTTCCCCACCGCTAGATCCATGCCGGTTTGTCAGTAGACATACCGACAATGTGACAGCCAAGATAGAAAAATGTGAAGGCTGATGCTAACTTGTACAAGGCATCTACGATACTTGTATTACCGTGGCCAAATAATTCTTTAATTTACTTGTTTAGTTGTTTTAAATATGTGGTAGGAACATGGATTTGTTTAATGCAGTCCAGTGCTGAATATTTGTTCTTTGTAAGCATAGTTACATGGATTCATAATGGAGTCAAGTGATGAATATTTGTTCTTTGTAAAATATAAGAGTCACAGTTTCCACACATGAACTTATCTTTAGAAAGAAAGACACATTACCATAAGCTCATTTCTAGGTGTTAAATGGAGGCAGGAGGGTACTCTTCTAGCATGTAAGCCTAACCGAGAGAGCAATGGTAAATCATTAGAGCTTTGTTTATATGAAAACAAGAATAAATACCTTTAAGCAAAAATTATATTCATATGAAGGACTGACTGTAGAGTAGAGTAAAAAAAAATTCCCATCATGAGAACCTTTGATTTCTCCATGATCTTCACTACCTCAACAACATGGAGGCGGGCTGTTGAAGCAACTGCAACTCTTCCCTGAGCATTGTAACCGGGAAACCAAAATTGCAAGGGAAAATTTAAAGTATGGGGAACCAAAATTGTAACTGCAAAACAATGTACATGCTTAAATTACAGGTTAACATGGATAGGATTCATATAAGGCTGATAAGCGAAGCTGATCAGATATAAACAAATGCAAAGTAGCTGTTTGCACTTTGCAGCCACAGCTGCAGTCGCCAAAAATCTGCAGCGTGCACAGCCTACCTAAATAAACCAGGTAGACACCACTAACCAAATCTCTTCAGCAGATAACATGAATGTAACAATTTATAATCACTATATATATATATATACCGAACGAGCTTCCTTGCTACAGCGATGAGGAGGGGGGGGGCAAGATCCCCACAGTAACGAGAGGGAGTTTAGGGAAGGGAAGGGAGAAGGAGACAGAGCGCACTCCAGAGTTTAGGGTTTGGCCAACATGGTAGCTAGGGTTTCGACCACTAGAGGAGCACAGCCATCCCGATAGGAGGAGGCATCGAAGAGGCCGCATGGAAAATGGGGTAGAGGGAGGGGGTCATCGGGGCTCACCTGTGCCGTCGCGCCACCTGCAGGCCGCGCCATCGCCTGCCGCGCGCCCTGCTGCCATCACGGGAGGGATGGAGAGGGAGGAGGAGGAGGAGGAGGAGGAGGGGGGGGTGCGCCCGTCGCCATCATGGTCGCCCCTGGTGGCGGCGTTGGGAGGAGGGAAGTTTCTGGTTTCTGTTTTTTTTTTCGGGCGCGAGAGGGGGCTTCTTATATTTAGAGCTGGCCTTGCTGAGGTGGACCAATGGAACAAGGTAAAGATGACATGGCGCCGAGGTGGACCAATCAAAAAAAAATTCAGGTGACGTGTATGGCTCTTTGCGCGGGAGTGATCTTGTGTTTGTAAGAGTATAAAAATCCAGTAGCACTGTGATGGTTATCTGACCCTGTACGTTGTGCTTTGCTCTTTTGGTTTCAGGCTTCCAGCTATTTACTAAAGCAGCTTGTCAAGGTTCCTACTAGAACTAGTAGTTTACTGCATAATCGCGATAAAATGTAGGATAAGTGGAAATGTAATACATATGAAATACCCATCCACACTCGGAAAACTTGCGGCCTTGTCTATTCTCCTTCAGAATACGCCTTCTTTAGTAACCTGAAATTGCTATGGCTTGAGTTTAAGACTGACCCAACAACACTGCTAGCTTCCGCTGGCTGCTTTAGTTCGTGTTGGGGCCAGAGCACTGCACGCGCCAAACGTGTCTCGATCAATCTCATCTTCGTCACTTGTCAGTCGATCTTCACGTACGTACCCTGCCCGGCAGTTACAAAAGTACGTACAATGCAAGCAGAACACGTCTTGTGCATGATGGTAGAAGCCGTCTGCCGGCCCCATGCATCACCCACTCCCACTCCCCCAGTCTCCACCTGCAGCAGGTAAAACTTACTAGAAGCTAGGCAATTGCAGTCTTGATTAGCCTGAACTGACGACGACAGCAGTAACATGATGGAGATCTTCCTAGCTCCTCTTAATTAGTTTCTGAATCGGAGAACTGTAAAACACTGAGTTGTCCATGTTGTCTGTGACTCTGTGTCGATAGAGATCATGCAGCATTGCGTCCGGCCGTCTCTGCGACTGCGATTGCGATGGCGCCCAGCTAGCGACGGATCCAATTAATCAATCAGCACAGCAGCATGCATGCTCGATCGATGAAATGCACAAACCAATAATGCAAGAGAGCGTCGCTGGACACGTACGGCTGCTCGATCTGCACTGGCCAGTCGCGCGCCGCAGCGACCAGAAACCATGTGCACCCGCCCATTGCCCCCAGCCGCAGCTCCTCCTCCTCCTCGATCGCCCACGTCTGCCAGTGCCACCTAGCTCACTCGCCGTTGCTTGCACGCCCGTGGATCCAGATCGAGGCCACACGAGGAGGGCATGAATTGAACATGCATGCATGATGCGTCCGTCATGCATGTCCATCAGTATAGCGTCATCAGGACGAGAATAAAAATTCGATCAGCTAGTGGACGACACACACCTGCAGACAAGACACCACCAAGTCACACAAGAACTTCTTACGCGCGCAAAAGAAAGTCGTAGGCCCCCATGGTTACTCCGTGAATCACATTTTCACTCAATTTTTCAGGTAATATAACCATGCATGCTGCCACCATGGGAAACAAAAATGTGATTCCCATGCATGCATGGTCCCTAGCGCGCGCCGGGGGTTCTTCAAGGCCCTATTATATTCGTTGTGCAACTACCTATACATTATGTAATAATGGCTGACCTTATTTTGCTTTTAAACTACTCGCAGCTTGGGTTCTTAAAAAAAAAAGAACATTGTGAAGAGAAAGAAATTTTCCATCAATCCTCCATATCATACAAACACTCAATAATATGCCACCGCCTAATTACTCTTCAACTATTTCGGTCTCGGTTAATTTGTAATAACAAAGGGGAAGGTGCTAGCTGCTGGCTCAGTGTTGTTGTTACTGATGCTCAACATGTACAGTAATGTTGATGGAATCAGATATTTGGAGGTCGGTGGTCTGCGATAACGGCGAAGGTGGCGGTCCGGTGTTCATCTCGAGCTCGGTGGTCGCCGTCCGGGATTCACCACCCTGCTGACCACCTGTTCCAAAGAACCGTTCAAGCATCTGCTGAAGCCAACCTATGCCAGATTCGGGCAAGGAGTATTGATACTGCAAATGCAAACACTCATCTTTTAATAATAGAGTTTATTTCTTTTGCAGCAAAAGCATTTTGAAAGCAAAATTTAATGCATTCCATGGACATTTTTTGACACTTCTGTTATGCTTAGTAAAGTTGAAGGCTTTAGGCACAACTTACTTACCGAAGGATATTACTACTAGACCCTCATTAGCTATATGGACCCATGTACTGGTCCAACCGGCATCCATACTCCACCTGAGACAAACACACAAAATATATATCAAACATGAACACATTATTCATTTTTTCATTGCGATCAGGTTTCTATCTGAACTTACTTTTCTGATGTATGATGAGTGTCCCAGCCGACAAACATCATGCCGAAGTACATGGATCCCGTGGCAAAGACAAAATGGAAAAAACCATACCCATACGGTATGTCATTTTCCGACTCTACCACATTTCTGAACTGCAATATTTGAGGCATTTTCTATTTAAGTGGCACAAAAAATTTCTTATTTTCATTGATTTGATTTTTTTCAGTTGGAATGAACATACCTGTAAACATTTGTAGTCGCTGCCTGTCGAGAAAGCAGCTACAGCGATGCTGATTAATTCAACAATAAAACTCTGCCAATGTTGAAATCATATATATATTGATGAATATTTGATAAAATACAACTGATAATAAGAAAACATGACAGAATAAAGAATACTTACAATCATAGTCTTCCAATTTTCACCTGAACTAGCTTTTTGTTTCTTGTAGCACCTTGTCTCTGGTTCACTGTTGAGATCAAATTTAGAGCCCAAGAAAATTCAAAAGTTAGTTTTATCATTTATTATAAACTGACTCCAATATAATAGACAACCACGCATCAATCATGCATAATTCGTATAAATATTTTTACCTTTTAATTGCTGACCAACACAGGAATACAATGTACACACCTAGTAGCCCTGGCTCCATATAGAACCCCTTGGCCTAATTTATACAGCAGGTCACATATTCATAGCCCAATTTTAATTAGCATTTCACTTGCCCTTTTTTTTAGTCTTAGTTATATAAAATGTGATGATCTAAGTATGCAATTACCTTGGAAATCATTGAGATTAGTGACATGAGGTACACCAGCAGCAGTGTGGCGACAATGAATGTGATATTTTGCCAGCAGCCCGCGTACCACAAGCCCATAAGTATGGTCCCAACCATAGAACCACTGTACCCTAAGGTGGAGACTATGATCACCCGAAGGTAACTGCAATTCAACACCCAAGGTTGTCACATAGAAACATCTGTATGCATGGTTAAATAATAGGTTGCATTGAGAAAGATAAAGAAAATATACCATTCTTCCATATTTGTTAGGCACCATCTGTAGTTCAGCCGTGTGATATATCTAATCACACTTATTAGCTGAATAAAAATAAATATCCTATTCAATTTGAAATATAGGATAACCACTTGTCAGTGACTAAAATGGAAGGATAAGAATAAATTCTTAAAAGAGATATGTGAGGTATACCCTGCTCCAAAAGGTGCAACTTTACCTAAAATAATTCAGACAAAAACATTGTCATTCAATTTGAAAGTGGTGGAATTTCTAAACTACTACAAGAAAGGGCCAGTAGTGGAACTTACCGTAGAGTTGAATCACATAGGATGGTGCCACTGTAGATATTATAAGGAAGATTGCCAAAAGGACGACCTTTGCCGGCCGCCACTGGGGAGTGCCAGACATTTCTACGATCATGTACCTGACTAGTGTACACGGTCGACAAGAACATGACCAAGAAAAATAGCTAATTGACATTTTTAAGGACAACATAAAGGAATGTACATAAATAAAATATTTCTTATTAAGTGGTGTTTTTAGGATACAAAGAACACAAGGCTAATTATCAATATAGCCTCCGTTGTCAGGCAGGCACGATTGCCCTGACAACCGTTAAGGCGCTGTCTCTCGAAGAATGTTGAAATATGGTTGTCGCGTACTGCCCATGCGAAGATGTTCCCAACAAAGAAGATCAGTGTGTAGATGTAACGGGCTATCATGGGGCTCAGGTCCTTATGGAAGCGATGGTCCTCTCGGTGCCCATTGTTGTCGGCAGCATCCCTCTCAGCCTGCATCATTCCTATGTGTACAGTCTAACAACACAGCACACATGAAGAGCATAAAGAACAACTTAGATTTTCTAGTGCACAATAATCACTTCCAAATCAACATTTTAGATTGTTTTAACAAATAAGATTTTGCTAGTGCACGATCAATTGAATATTCTAATTGTATCATGTTACACTACAATATAAATGAGAAAAGGTACGTATACTTTTTTTGAGGACCATTAATTTCACTACTACATTTCATCATTTTCCATATATACAAGATTGAGTTGTAATCCAAAGACCTATTCCTTCTCTTGTGCGATATGAAAAGAAAAAAATTGTTAAAAGATTGGGGCTGGCTATCCACTGCATGTGTTTGCAGTTCCATGCCAAAGTGGGGCTAAGTGGTGCTGAGTGTATAACCATTTGAACGTAGTACCAATAAAATTGAGGGCCCTAATTAAATTGAATTAACCACAATAATGTTGAATTACTTGAAATATCACCATCTAATGAGTTTCGTCCACCATTAGTCATTTAGCAAATAGATCCAATATGTTGTGCTTTGCTGGTAAGTGAACCCTTGTCTCTGTTAAACGATATATTCTCCTGTCACGTGTAACACAAGATTGTGTCCAGGTTCATTAGTTGTTAGACTCCTAGATTGTAGATCAAGTAGCCGCATAGGATAGAGTTTGTTGTAACAATATTCACTTGTTGTATAAGCCACCATGGGTGCTGTTCCCATGATTATTTAACACGTAACCGAGAGACTCCTAATGAGTATCTCGTTCTCCCATTTTGACAGTCTCTACCTTCAAACTCCATACATAGCTTTCCAAACCCAAATGAGAAAATGACTTAAAAACATGGTAAGACTATTTGTTGGTACCTGTAGGAGGTGCATCGATCCGTTGTCATAAGACAAAGGAGAAGAATGAGATAATGAGTAAAAAAGAATGGGTATTGAAAACCAGATCTTAGCATGCTGCAACAGTTTAACATGCAAATAAAAGAGACTTCCTTTTTTTAAAACAGCAAACCAAGTAATTGCCTATCTAGG
>Ga0182004_10001824_pt1 | contig 16085 bp, 8 predicted proteins | sample Sormic07211540_1_FD_120479 | JGI IMG/M metagenome (GOLD analysis project Ga0182004, IMG submission 120479) | Endophyte microbial communities from Sorghum bicolor roots, Mead, Nebraska, USA - 072115-40_1 MetaG | ecosystem: Host-associated > Plants > Roots > Unclassified | place: USA: Nebraska...
GGAATTGCACTGAGAACTACAGGTCAACTGAAAGCGCGTCGAGCGTCGTCGACTATCAAACTGCCACGGCCTCACGGGACCGTCGGGTGCGGATCTCGGTCGTCGATCGCTGCCAGCAGCCCAGCAGCACGGCCCGCCGTCAGATCGGGCATGGGCGGCCGCCCGCCCGCGCGACAGGTGCGCGCGCAACCGCACGTGGGGCCCCGCGCGGGCCGCGCGTGCCGGCAGGTCAGCAGCCTGCGATGGCGGGTGGTGACTGGAGAGTGAGGGCAGGTGGGAGAGAGCTTCACTAATCACTGGATTGCAGCTCATTTTATTTTGGGATCCCGTCGTGGAGGCTTGAAATTGAAGTGGGCGGCAGCGGCACTCGGCTGGACGTGAGCTGGGTGGGGTGGGCGTGCATGGACTTCTCGGCTCCGTAGATTAGTCCCCAGTGCCCAGAATCTCTTGGACATCGTGGATTAGCATAATACAGGAGATGCCAGCACACGATTCCCGCATCCGGGCCGTTGCATTGCATGTGCAGCGTGCAGCAGCGGTGTAGAATTCTCGGAGGCAGTCGAGCACTGGCTGTGCTCTGCTGGTGATGTTGGTTGTTCAAGCGTGAGACAGCACCTAACCTAAATTAACACAGCGTAGCGTCAGGAAGATTGACGAGAGTGCTCATACTGAAGTGGATAGCTATGGAACAGTGCGACCAGTCTTTTTACACCGGGATTGCTACAGTCATCAGACCACCGCGAAGTCCAGTCCCGGATATGCCTTGTCACGCGCAGAGTCCAAGCAGTAGGCACACGTCGTGCTGTGTACAAGGGGAATGTATGGCGCCGACATTGCCCATACGATGTGATAAAACCCCTGTTCTAAATAGCGCGCTATAGCGGACGCTATAGCGCTATTTAGCGTTTCTGAAAGACTACTAATCTATGAAGATTTTAACGCTAAATGATTGTTCCCGTTATTAGCAGCTAATAGCACGTTAATTTCACTAAATTGGGTTAGTTTAGCGCCGCTATTTGGCCTTAGATTTATTTCCATCGGCCCAAATAACTTGGAGGCCCAAATAGCGGAGATATGTCTCTATGTGATCTATGTTATTATTGATGTATCATGTATGAACTACGAACTTTGATATAATATGTCAGTAACACTTTGAAATATCTATCACTATTGGTATTCATAATGTTTTCATTTTTATTATGTGTAAAATTACATTATGTTTGACATATTTTTTGCTCAGCCGCTAAATGACTTAGCCCGCTATTAGCGCGCTATAGCTTTTCTTAGCCTTTTAGAGAGGCTGCACTAAGAGGTTTAGCCCGCTATTTAAAACACTGGATAAAACAGCGTGCCTTGTTTTGTCTTAGCTCAGGGAGTTGCAAAATTGAGCATTTCATTATCAGCAACCCAACAATGTAAAAAATTTGCCTGTACATGGTGGATCACGCTAAACGAACTATGTACAAGGTAGTCCTATTGGGGGAAAAAATCGCACGCACCAAAAAGAGAACACAAAGGCAAAAATGGCAAAACCGGAGGATCTGTTGTAGAAAACCGCGCACCTCCCAATCCATCTAATCTAGTACTAATAGCCCCAAAACTGCAGAATTGCACCAACTACCCACCACCTTGTGTCTGAAGCAACCTTGCACGGAATTGGTCCTCAGGAGGACAACCCGGAGGTCCAGGATTACACCAATTGGCCAATCACCGCACGGCCGCACCCATCTTCAGTAAAGGCCACAAGTGCGTAACGTTTGGCAACAACCTGCAGAGAGCCAACAACCGCCTTACCGTATGCACGGAAGCCAACAAGCATGATTGTAACCCGGTGCGCCTTCACATGTTCGAACAGCAAACATTGTTTTCACCTGGAAGTTCGAAAGACACTGGTAACCACAAACCTGGCTCATTGCGAAAAGAGTGGATTTATAATATGACGGGAATTAATACCAGATAAAAGATTCTATACAGGCAATGTAGACAAGAAATTACCATTTTTTGATGCCATGCTAGAGCCTGAAAACAGATCGACTAAGGACTTGGGAGGGCCGCTGGTCAGCTCCAGATCGTAGGATTTTTGAATTGTGAACATATTGCATCAGACAGGAACTTTATTAGTCCCTCTCTTTCAACATCCTTCTCCTTTTTAAAATCAAGATGCCGAACCTGAGGCATGCCACAAAGGGAGAATCGATCAGAACTTCCTCCAGTGTAATTATTGGAGGTTTGTACAGCAATAAGCAAGCACCAGATTTCTTTCATTACAATTTCTGAATGATCGTCTTTTTATGTATCCAGGAGAGTCTCACTATTTCATAAGATAGTTTCTGCCTTCCGTTTTTATATTAGAATAATAACAGCAAAAAACATGGAAGTTGTGTTAACATTTTTCAGATGCCTCAAACCAAGTTAGGATGTGAACATGTGATACAAATATAGAACTGGCAATTTTATCATTAATCCTAGTCAAGCAGATGGATTCAGTGCTGCTGAAATTGGTCATTCAAGCTCAACATATTATAGAAGTTTTGCTAGGTAGAAAGTACAGTTGAGATATAGACAGATATGAAATGCTTTTAAAAGTTCATACAGCAGAAACAAACAGCACACATGTAAATAAAATGCAGAGTAGTTGGATAAAAGCAAGGTACTTTCGCTACCATGTATTTTTTTTTTAATCCATGGAAACTTGTTGAAACAGCAAAAATGAAATACAGTGACAGCTTTAATGTATTTACCTTCACAAGATCTGTTTGTGACAGACCTGATTCAGTGATAAATGCAAGGCATTTAATATCATGATCACTGGCATATTCATACTGTTCTTGAAGACTTGGATCTTCCTGAGGAACAAACTGAGCCTGAAAAAAGTAAATGCATCAGTAGTGATCATAATAGCTTCAGTCTCCACACTAAGGCCTTGTTTAGTTCCCACCAAAATCCAAAAAAATTTCAAGATTCCCTGTCACATCAAATCTTACGGCATATGCATGGAGCACTAAATGTAGATGAAAAAATAACTAATTGCACAGTTTACATGTAAATCGTGAGACAAATCTTTTGAACCTAGTTAGTACATAATTGAACAATATTTGCCAAATACAAACGAAAGTGCTACGGTAGCGAAATCCAAAAAATTTTCACAACTAAACAAGGCCTAATCTTTACCCATGATCCTTAGAGAACCACCTTTATGTTAGCTTTCCAAAGCTCTGCAACAAGTTCCATGCGTTCAGTTAACAGACCGCCACCACCCCTTGAACAGACAAGTACACTGATGCTAGGTTCAATCCTGAAGGCCACATAAATTATTTTTTAAGTTATTCTTTTAGAACATAGATCACATAAATTATTGGAATTTTTAGAATCAGTGACATTGGAGGGGATTCATAATTCAGATCACCTGGACAGTAACCTTCGCAACCCAAGATCAGATGAAGGATTATTAGGAAGAAATTTCTCAAGTGCAATGCTCACACCAACAGCACCTGGGGGTTTAGATTTCTGCACAGGTTATATCAAATACAGTTACAATACCGAAATCATGGACAAAATCTCTCTATTTTCTTTTCACAAAATGAAAGGTATTTTTGTGACAAAACAGCAGCAGCAACAACAACAATATATCTTCCTTGGACTTGGACAAGTATGGGATAATATACACCGTCTGAAAGAGGTCACTATACAATTACAAAGTAAGATTTTGTGGCATTTATATGTAGTTATTTGTTAAGATAAATGATTCTAGGTATCCCCTTTAACATACAGGAGGCATCGAGTATAACTTACATATGCCTTATCCCAAGCTTGTTCCACCAACCGATCATATCGTCCACCAACTGCCAGCAACTTTTCATGGAAACTCGGTCCATGATTACCTTCTTTTGAGTATACCTGTGTTGTGTTGAGATGGGATAAATTGCAGTGAGATATAAAGAAATATGTAAATTTCAAAGGAGCAAAGCATCAACACACATAAAAGGCAAGCATAGAAAATGTGAAGAACATTGCAAAATATCACCTAAAAAAATGCTTTGCATATATTGACACCACCTATTATTTCATATGACTGAAGACTGAACTAGGAAAACCTAGAGAACGCAAAGAACATTGCAATATCTTGTTTTCTATTCTTTTCCAACTATATTTATTCTCAAATAACTAAGATAAGGAATAGATATGACATTAGAATGCTACGGTTAACTTCCATAATGAGGAACAAAATAGGGTTTTCTCCCAAGTGTGTTCTATAAAATGTTCCAAAGCAATTTAGGGATGTAAGGTTACAGTATTTCACCTGGAAAAACAAATCTGTATAGTAACATTCTGAGGGAGGCATGAGTACATCAATAGTTGTAATTGGTTGTTCTACAGACCATACTCTCAAACATCTCAGAAGCGCGGATAGATCATCAAGAGCCTTGCAAGCAGATTTATCTACAACAAGAAACACACAATAGCAACAATAAATATTCCCAGCTTTAGCAGCTAATAAAACAAAGATTAAGAACCACTACCATAGAACAGGGTCCCTCTTAATCTAGCAAGTACTAGATCTGCAGAGCCACAAAATCGCTGATCTGCTTTATGTAGCTTCTCAACAACTTCTTCAGAAAGACGAAGATCCTGGAATATTTAATAATCCAGCCAATGTCATCAAAACTATTAAGTGAAATTCTAAATTTTCACTAAATGATGTTCATATGCTTATATGCATAATTCCCAAGAAAAAGAATTTACAATGCCAAAAGCACAGCTCTACATGTCCAAATCAAATCTTTTAGTTGGCCATTGCTAAACAAGACAGATTGGGCATGGAGAAGCAAGCACCTTTATCTAATGAGAAACACAAAATAACACATTTACCACTCATCTGAGTGTGCTAATTGCAATTTCCATATGTAATGCTGTCAAGGATGCTCTTACAAAAAAAAAAGAACAGCTACAAAAGTACTCCTTTGATATTGCATTGTACTGTATCACTACGAATAATACTTCCTTTACCTGTAAAAGTTGCCCCCTAATCAAACTCCACTGTGACTTGCGGTCAGCCTCATTTGGCCAATATTGAACAAGAGTTGAAGACAGAAACTGAAACAGTGAATAAAAAATTTCAGCTAACTGAAGACAAAATTGCAAAAGATTCAGAAACAGGTAAGACAGAACATCACACCTCAGCAACATTTTGTCTTCGATCCTGAGAAACCCCTGCCCAAGAGCAAATTGCTTCAGCAAGTTTACCGTGATTCAGGCGTATGACTAGTGTCTTGGAATCATAAAAACGGGTCCCAAGGTCCAAAGCCACCTATCATTGCATGGATACAGAGTTATTTACATGACAATACAAAGCTACATTTTAACATTAAAATAGATCTTCCAAGATAATTCTCTTTACAAATGATTTTATTACAAAATATAAGACAAACTATAACCAAAATGATAGCAAGAATATAGTTGCAAAGTGGAAGTACAAGATGGGCTGCCATGTGGAAATATGCTACCTTGATGGTTTCAGCCTCTGGAATTGGTGAAGTACCGCCAATAATGTCAAAATCACCCTAACAGGATATCAACATTATGTTTCAGAAGGATTTCTTCAAAAAAAAAATTGAGCCATAAATACAGCAGGGGAAGCCCCCACTGTTGGTATATAAACTCAAATAAAATAAACTGTACAGAGAGAAAGGGAGATAGGGAAAAGGGAAAGGACTACAGTCTACAGGATTTCTTCAATTATTTCGAGAGCAAAAGAGTAGAAAGTGGATGTTGAAAAGTATAAAAAATGTCAAGTTTCAATGGGAATTCTGTCTATATAAAGAATTTACCTGAAGAAAACGATAAGGAGTTGAATAGCCAACGGCTCTTCTATGAACCCATGATATTTCATAACGCTTGAATGATGATGTCTGCAGAAGAATTTGTGAACAAGTAGGGAGAAAGACAAGAAAGAAAGCAAAAGGGTGCCGAGTTATTCCAGAAAATCCCAAAACAGTGGCTAGACGGCTGGCTGGTTGACCTGACCTTGATGCAATCACACAGCATGCGCATTTACATTAAAAAGTCTGGCTGATATATTCTAAAAACTGTGCATACAATTAAAAAAACAATGATCTAAACATATAATACAGACTGCATCTATGACAGTATGACCTATGTCCAAAATGACAAGTTAAAAGAAAAATGGAGGTAGATGAAATCATGAAACATAACAATTCAATTTAACAACTAAATTATTTTGTAAGTTGTAAGAGAAAAAAGGCAATGATCCATACTAGTCTAAAAACTCAGGATATGCATAAAAAATTGGAACAAAAATAGAAGCATAAACATTCAAACAAGAGGAAAGAAAAAGGACAACTTGTCACAGACCTGATTAACAGCAATTGACATAACAAATGGTGTTCGCAGTTCATAGCAAAGTTCTAACATCTCCCCTCCTTGAGTTAAGATTTTCACCGTGTTTCCCCTAGAAAATTGTAGGCAATTGTTATGAACACGAATCTGATGGCTCTAACCCATGCAGCACAACAACAGCCAGCGGATAGGCAGCAGGCACACCACAAGGGAAGGATAGAAGCAAGAAGGGGACTGGGATAATGATTGATATTCTTCTTATTTGATTTGATTGATACATCTCCTCTCCATATATAGAGAGGCTCACTTGACTTCTAAGCAAGATGGCTAATCTTATTTCTAACCCTAACCCTAATGGGCCTCTCATACTACTGAAATGGCCCATAAGACCAAGCTGACTTCCCAGGATAGCAATAAGATCAAATTTCATAGTAAAGCATTACTAAAAAAAAAGTTGGCATCACTTGTCGGTTTCTATCTTATGAGATCATCAAACATCCATCCACTATTACTCCAAACAAAGCATCATACATTTAAGTGGTCTGGAAATAACTTACCTATTTTTGGTAATATTCCATTCCAAAGTATGCAAAGGTGATATCTGGAACCGTTTAGCACAATGCCGCTTGAAAACCTCCTTGGCAACCTCAATGATGGTATCCAAAAGTTCACTATTGTCAATGTTACCAGTGGACTTTTTGCTGCTATCATGTTGGCCTTGCATTTTGGCAAACCTGTCCTCATTAAATATTGTAGATATAACTCGATCATAAACATATGTGTCTTCCGGTGTTTGTATCATTCTAAGTACATCTGTATCAATTGCCAAAAATAGTAATATAAATCAGTCAAACAGATCAAAATGGCACTTCAATTATAGGGCTAATTTAGAGATGCACAAGACACAGAAGGTTAGTATGGCTCCAGCAGACCAGCACTTCAAATATCAGTTTACAGGCAGTTGCGGTGTCTATTTACCACAAACAGCCTTCAGGGATTAGGTTGAAGTCCTAGATAAAAAGGAGGCAAACAGACCAATTCATTCAATAAATAAAGTGCACACACAAACAAGTACGCACACAGGCGCATGCACAGAGCACAGACAACCGGTCTACATATAACCAGTCAATCAACTCACAAATGGCAAAGGCCAGAGGTGCAGCAGACAAGTGAAACAAGAAGGCCATGTGAAACAAGAAGAAATATCAAATTCCTCAATCCAAATTCTTTTAGCAGTCATCAATCTCAATCAACAATCATGTCATGATCTGTTCTTTTGGTAGTAATGATGTCAAAAGTTAATGGCTTACCATTTAGCCACTCATCTTCCATCCGAGGAGGGAGTTCATTTTGCAAGACCTCGACAGCAGATGGACGGTCTGATGGGCTTGGTGACAGCAAGCTTCTTAACAGGACTGCTTGACGAGGAAATTTTGATTCCCATGACAATGGAGGATCTCCCTTCTGCTTAAGATCAGAAAGAACAAGATGTCTTTCCATCGCTGTGGCAAATGGATGCCAAAGCTCGAAAAATATAACTCCCAAACTGTACATGTCAACCTGACAATTGACGTAAATAAGGTCAAGGTAAACTTGAAATTTTAGAGTTTGCCTAGTTGCCATATTAAAAATAATAATAACAAGTCATATTTCACCAATTTTTTAAACCATTGGTGGGAGCTCTGTATTCATTTTGAGAATAAGAGAAGAGCTCTGCATTCATTTCGAGAATAAGAGAATAACATTCATTTTGAGAATAAGAGATACACTGTCTGCAATGATAAAGGAAAAATAAATACTAAAACATAGGCTGGCGAGATCAACAACATTTCACAAAGTTTTTTTATCACTTGTTAAGTAATAGTCCAAGTAGTTTGTTCTGACCTTTTCATTAATCTGTGGCCATTTCTGCTCTACCTCTGGTGCAGTATAAAAATATGTACCAACTTGACCTGTTCCATCCATTGAAACACCCATTGCTTCAGTGGGAAGATATTGGTCATGATCTAGCTGCTCCAGCTTCAGAAATTTGGCTGAAAACAATGATAAAATATATTTTAGCTAAAATTTTCTTCACCAATTTTGGAGAAGAGGAAGCAGCCATTATTACAAAGTCAAACAGAGGAACCATACACTACCACCGACCCACTTACGTTTTTGTCCTCACTTCACATAAAAGAGTTTAACCCTGGATGGTACATGGTACAACCAAGGTGAGACTACACCCCACCCCCCACACAATCTCACATCACCATAAACATGGACCCACTGTGGGGCAAACCAAGACTAGGCCCAAACCAAGACTAGGCCAGATGTCACATACACCCTCTCAAAGGCTCAACCGTCATCGTCAACCCAACATACCCACAACCAGGCAAACGATGACTAGGAACGTTCCCACACATGATCATGTCCATGAAGGTCAGCTTAGATACCATTTGTAAAACCCCAGAGTACAAACATCTCTGATCCACTAGCACCAGCTCACTTACGATTTCGTCCTCACTTCACGTAAAAAGGTTAACCCAGGGATGGTGATATGAACTCTAAAAGCCATGTTGGTCTAACCCGCTCCGACGCTCTCAATAACCAAGGCGGGACTACGCCCACACAATCTCACATCAACATACACATGGGCCACTATGTGACAAATCCAAACTGGGCTAGATGTCACATAAACTTCACATGATACACTGGCCACAAAGAACGGGTACTTCCTCTGCCCCCAAAATAATTGCACATCTCGCTTTTCGAGAAGTCAAAAAATAAGTTTGACCAAATATATACAAAAATATACTAATATTTATGATTTATGATGCACAATATCTATATCATTAGATATTTAGATTAATAGTGGAATATATTTTCATAATGAACATATTAGGAGATAAAAATGTTGATAATATTTTCTATAAATAGAGTCAAACTTAAAAAATTGTGACTCCTCGAAAAATGAGATAAGCAGTCAGTTTGGGATGGAGTATGTAATTACTCAACAGGAAATTCAGAGTAGTATTTGTCAATACCACATGAAACAACGACATAATGACAATGACATTTTATTCTATATAACTTATTTTTTTAATTGCATACAAGAACTGTGCATCTCACAATATTGAGAAGGAAAAATCCAAGTGGACAAGTGCATAGAATAGAAGACAAAAAAGAAAAACAAAAAGGACTCTCACAGGAGACCAGCAAAACTCACACACACAACCCCAAAAGGGGAGGAAACTAGATCATAGGATCGTATAGATTGCATTTTAAAACTTCATGTTTAAAGAACAATTTCCAAACAATCAGGTAAAATAAACGATAAAATAAGTATACAACATGATGAAGGATACAAGATATCAGCAATAATTGCATCCTATCTGACACTATGATGGAGTAGAACATAATGATAAAGAATATAATAAAAAACAAAACCAGATTGAAAATATATGGCAATTCTGGACATCATACCTAGACCAAAATCTCCAATTTTAATATCATTGCGGACATCAAAAAATATGTTGCTGGGCGTCAGGTCTCTGTGTAGGATTCCTTGACTATGGACATGAGCTAGACCTTCCACAATTTGTCGAAACAGGTGCCAGGCATGGTCAACATCAAAAGATGAGATGTATGTCTCAAAATCCTGCCGCAAAGTCCTACAAACAGTAGTCCAAAAGAAATTAGATACAGATAGCTACAATCAATGCACTACAATAGAATGGCATTCAATGACTGAAAATACATACACTACAATAGAATGGCATTCAATGACTGAAAATACATAAAGAAAGATCACATGTCTAAAGTTCCAAAAGTCAAACTACCAGGCCCTCAAGAACCTTTCAAGATTACAAATTCAATTTCAACTCTGCAGTAACTTACACCCTCCAATTCTTTTTACAACACAGGGATCATGGAGTTCATAAACCAAGAAAACAATTGAGGGAAATCATTATATATCCCATATTACTGCTGAGTGCTTGGGCAATAAGAGAATTCTTAATAGTATCAAGAAGAGTGAAATTTTTCATGGTATAAGTGTAGTGCATCCTTGATTAACTATAACAAAATTTTATACGGCTCAAACATCAGTAGTTTGACTAGTTTCTCACATAATAAAAAAAAATAGTGAAGAAATAGCAGCACAAATTTCCTTAGTTCACAACTGCAAAATGAAACGCACCTAGGACAATACTCCATTTGAATGTACAAGTATGTGGATTCCAGCTTATTCCCACCACCTGCATCCGATAGGCTGACTTCATCATAACTAAATATAGAGCTCTCAGCAGTGCGGGACCCACCAGCATTCAAAATATTATGATGACCATATTCAGTTTCAATCCATGCCTGGCATCTCAATGACAGTTGGGTCAGAATTGGACAAAACAAATTGTGAATACAATTATTACTTTTTCAAAGCAAACAAGCAAATCAGTGGAGATATCACCTGGTAATAACGGACAACATGTTGATGTTGCAACCTTGAAAGTGTGGCTACCTCTCTGAGTACCTTGCAAAAATATTAATGAGAACCATCAAAAGGTATAACAGATGTGCTAGAGCAAACCCATTAAAAAGAAAAGGCAAAATTTAAAAAGAAACACATCCACATAAGTTACTGACAAGTAAATACTGTATCTGATTCTTCTTTGATGATATCATACACAGCGTGTTCAAGAACAAGTAAGCACTAGATAATTTTTCTCAAATACACAGAAAAGCTGTGTATCATTTCACTAAAGAAGAAAAGGAACCAAGTACACACCCCAAACCACACCACACCACTCCTGGAAGTAAGCACTATATTTGTGACCCTCATTGATTATAACATCTTGTATGATCTATAGGAAGGCACAATGCTTGGTTTATATAATAATAATACAAAGATACCCATTATTCAACTAACACCTTATTTGCTCATTACAAAATATGGGAAGTGACATGAATTTACAAAGCAATAGTGCATACACAGATTAAGAAACTTGCAGTACAGAAAGGAAACAAGTTAGGCTTTATAATATATATGCTATTATCAAACAGGTTTCTAAAATATGTTAGCAGTCACAGGTAGAAACCCTTTCAATAGTTGATCTAAGGATACAACGGTGTAGAGGGGACTTGATTGGCCCAAACCAAATAAAAATACAAGTAAAAAATGCATAATATATACATAAAAAAAGAGGCTTGATTGGTGAAACTAGAAGTGATATTTACATTGCTTTCGCCAAGATGATCTCCAAATAATATAGAAGGGATGCAACAACTGCATAAAGCAACTACAAGCTTCGAGTAAAAGAACTTGACTGGAGTATAGACAAACCTTAAAATCTTCTCATTCACTTGAGGACTTCTATCTTTCAGGCGTATCTTTTTAACAGCATATTGGCGCCCATCTAGCTTGTTTTTGCATAATGCAACACGACCAAAGCCCCCCTGACCTGTACAAATGGTATCTTAAGAGTCAAGCTAATCCATGAAAATACATAGACAGTTAAACTCCAACAAATACGATTCAATAATGAAGCTGTGGCCTTTAACATATATTCGGCTAGGAGCGCACCCTGAGCGTCTGAGGATCCAGCCAGGGGTGTAAGTGTAAGCCCAAAAACCTAAGTTTAATATAAAAATATAACATGGGCCCGACCACAATAACAGGTTCAGCCTGAGGCCCAGCTCATTTGTACCATGACCAACCTTCTATGTGAAACATATTCATAATAATCATCGCACAGTAAATACACATTTGCCCACATTAGCACAGCACATCACCAACCACACAAAAATAAATCACAAGGCGGATAACATCATTTAACATAGAGTGGGCTAAGCACCTCAGGCCAATAGCAACAAAGAATGGTTTAGATATAAGGATTGACAACAATTGATCAAGGGGTTTATCATCAGATCTGCTGTTGGTAGTACCTAGTAGATATATAGTGGAGCTTAGTATATCAGGACAAGAGCTAATAAAGGCATAGAATAGCCAGCGTTTCAGCATCAATCTGAACCAACCTTGCATAATTCCTTCTGTAAAACACAACTCCCTCTGTTCCCAAATAGAGGAACAATTTTCTTCTTCTTGCAGTCTTAGGGATGTAATTTTATCCATCTCTATTCTGATAATTGTCTGATAAAACATCAGAAGACTATGATCACATGGAAGTTCTTTTCGTGACCAATATACCATTTATTTTAGGAAAGTTTTTACAGTTTGTCTGCATGTATTCCAAAGTAGCATCTATTTTTATGAACTTTGAAAGTATTTAAACATAGCAAGCACTAATCCACAGAAATACAAACAGACAAAGTCTTCTGACTTTGTAACTGATACATCCTGACATAGTACAATGAAGCATTACCAATGGGAATATGATACTCACCAAGTGAACGGAGCTCCTCAAAATCATTCAAATAACGGGAGTTCGCCCTAGATGATGAATTATCAGGTCTCCAAAATAGAGAACACTCTGAAGAGATCTATTTGGTGCCATCAGAAAGCCAAGTGGCAATTAGAGATGATCAACACAAAGATAGTATTGGTAGAAATAAATCATGAGTTAATAGAAGATAAACAGGTGCGGCTTACCATTTGTTGCCCAAAAACATGACTGAAAGTTTCCCCAAAAACACCAGGAGAGTCAGAAATTAAATCCTTTGCCCATTCAGAAAGAACCTGGTTAACACCAAAATGGAAAAAATGACCATTCAGTTGGGAGTGGTAACAACGAAAAATAAAGGGCAAATATATAGACAAGACTATATGCACCCCTATGTTGCACAGCTCTGCTGATATTGTTGGCAAAGCAGCTGAAAGAGAATCCTTCGATGCACAGGCTATCCGAAGCAGATGTACCTAATTAAGATTCCAAACAAGGTTCACTACTTAAGGAGAAAATATCCCTCAAAGACGGTGTTGTGAGAGAAAAAAGATACCAGAATTAAATCCCTTTTCTTGTTTTGTGAAGCATCATCTAACATGTCTGAAACATAAGATAGTGCATTTGAAGAGCTAAAGTCTGATGAATCACAGTCTTCTTCATTCCAAGGTTCCTCTGCAAGGTCAGTGTCCTACTAGTATTGATAAATATGCAGTCAGATTAGGTTGAAGCGCAACCTTTTCAACTTAAATCAATTATTGACAGGAAAAGCAGGACTGCAGGAGCAATAGTACAAATCAAATAGTGTGATATCGGAAGACAAATAGGTCACAAATTAATTTACATGGCAATATACCAAGCAGATGAATATTATACATTTAGAATAATGCATATGTTGAGACTTGAGACCACTCCACATGTTTCACTTCTATCAAACCATCAAAATAAACAATTGAGTTACTTAGGAACAAAGGTTGACACTGGACAAAAAGGGCATGCCAATGCAATCAGTCAAGTGTGTAAACATAAGAACATTGCAAGTAAAACTGAAAGCACAACATAACTATTTAAAAATTCCATCACAAGTAAAAAAATCAAACCCAAGAGGGCAATTACCAAAAGGACTTGACAGTTGACATACAAGTCAGGATATAAATGGTTTTCCTTCAATCTAATATTGTTACATACCAAAATTACATTTTCCCCTTTTTCATAACAGTATTACGCATAATGGCCTAACCTCGAGGGACCTTAGGTAAACTTTTCTTCATTTCTTTGTATAATAATAGAAATGTGGTGTCATAGTTGATTCACGAAATACACTAAAGCAAAAGGAATCTGCAATAGTTCTCTTTTATTACCTCAGGTTCATTCAGACTGTTAAAACCCCTTTCAGGAGTATCTGATGTATTTCCTGTATTGCTAGCAGACAAAGTTTTGCTTTCAGTTTCAGTTTCCTCCTCCACAACATGTAAAGTTGGAGCTGCCTCCCGTATGGAACCATGCTTTGTGGCATGTTGCTGTTCAGTTTTATCACCAGATGAGGCTTTAGCATTATTGACCTTATCAGCAGAGATACGGGATTTTTCAATGATGGTCTTCCTCTTGCTTCTAACATTAGATTGAACTTGAGATACAATATTTTTCCTGCCACTATCTGTTGTCAGATCTGGACCTTGTCGACTCCAACAAGTACCATCATACAACTGACTATATAGATCGAAGGAGTTATATACGTAAGAGATTCCAGGGTAAGGATCACTGTCAAGGCTAACTTCAACATTTTCATCAGTAGTTGAGCTCAAACCCAAGAAAGAAGCCTACAACAACAGATAATATGAAATCTCAGATATGATCAAGGAGCAACAGATGAAATAATAATATAATATCATGAATACATGAAGCCAAAGATCAATGAGAAAGGTTCAGTACAAAGGATGCAATCCCTAATTTCACTATGCCTTACAATAAAAACAAAGTAAAAAAAACATGTTATACAGTCTAGCAGAGGCCACGTCCAAACTGACTTACAGTGCTCACTGAAACATGAGCTGGAGCGATCTCAGACAGAAACTCTTGCGCAGCCTCAAACAAATTGAAAATCATAACACGTCCTTCTCGGGAATAAATGTTTGCCTGATAACAATACATGAGTCCAAGGTGAATAGGCAAAAATGAATCATCACAACTTGCTAATATAAAAACAAAGGCATAAGTTAAGGAGGCATAAATAACTCATAATTTGAAGTACAATGTAAAACAATAAACTTTAATATTATTGATCTCTTGACAGACATACTAGAAAACATACTTGCGCCTTTATTAAATAAAGTGGTACTCGGACAATTATTTCACATTTCAAACAACAACAGAGCAAACATATACAACTTCAGCAGTTGCCCTTGCTCAGTGGAATGCATGCATGTAACCTGAACTGTTCTTATAATTTTGCAGCATGGTAGTTGCAAGACAAATACTCCCTCCATCCCAAATTATAAGACGTTTGACTTTTTTATCCCAACTTTGACCACTCGTCTTATTCAAAAAATTTACGCAAACATAGTCAAATTTAAGTCATTCTTGAAGAACTTCTATTAATAAACCAAGCCACGACAAAAGAAATGATATTTTGCACAAATTTTTTAATAAGACGAATGGTCAAACTTGGTGTCAAAAAGTCAAACGTCTTATAATTTGAGATGGATTGAGTAGAATTCAATGAAAATTATTACATTAACAGAAAACCAAAAAAAGAAAACTAACTTAAGAACTAAGCCATAGTTAAGTTAAAGGCCCTGTTTGGTTCCCCTTGCTAAATTTTAGCTAGCTAAACTTTAGTCACTTTAGTAGCTAAAGTACCAAACACATTGACCAAAAGGAGCTAAAATAGTTTAGTCCCATTAGTCACCCAAGAGTAGCTAAAATAATTTTAGCTAGCTAAAGTTTAGCAAGGGGAACCAAACAGGCCCAAAGTCTCCGTCGAGAAGGCCACCTGGCTCAAATCTGCATGTTCGCACAATGTGCGTACCCCAATGAGAATCAGTTTCGCTACTCACCTTCTTTAAGACGAAGCATGGGGGATGTCGACTCCCCATTTTCATTTTTTAAAGAAAAGAAGACCTCAATCCCACTAATTTTAATGAGGCTTTTCATATTAATGCTAATACCTGTGGTCTCTTTGAAAAAAGAAAGATATCATATGTAATATGATCAGGTGAAGTCTAATATACCCAATGTTTTCCTAAACGCTAAACGGTAAACAGTCGGTCACCTGCCGTTTAGCCATTATTCGGGCTAAACAGTCCATTAAACGGGCTAAACGGTCAATTAAACGGACTAAACAGATGATTA
>Ga0182004_10001825_pt1 | contig 16080 bp, 15 predicted proteins | sample Sormic07211540_1_FD_120479 | JGI IMG/M metagenome (GOLD analysis project Ga0182004, IMG submission 120479) | Endophyte microbial communities from Sorghum bicolor roots, Mead, Nebraska, USA - 072115-40_1 MetaG | ecosystem: Host-associated > Plants > Roots > Unclassified | place: USA: Nebraska...
AGAACTAGTTCATATACTATGAACATGATAAGAACACAACCATACTCTAGTTCATATGCATAATCATATAAAGATAAATAGAACTTGCTCATGAAAGAAGATTGAATATTATTCATACCAAGAAGATCCTTTCTTCCAAGGAGACAAGCTCTCCTTGCTAGCTCTTGACTTGCTCTACTACTAATCTAGACTAAAAATACAAGTGAGAGGTGTGAGGTAAATTGACTCCAAATGATGTGTTTTGAAAAGGGGGAAGTGCCTCTCTTTTTATAGTGGAACTAGGACGGGTCGTCGCATCTAAATTTGGTAGTAGGTGAAACCGTCCTATGCATGGCGGCATGCAACCGCTTGAGAAAGATGAGCCCGGTTTGCCGCCTCTAGGGGTGCGCCGCACCAGGGTGCACCCTGGGTGGGTCCCTCTGGCCACCGCCTTCGCGTGGTCGGTTTGGCTCTGGGTCTGGATGTCTCGCGTGGTTACGATCAGACCCAGTTCTCCGTTGTTCGGGCCTTTCTCTATTTTCTTGGTTTGCGCATTTCTGAGTACGTCTTTTGGTACTTTGCGCTTTCTGCGTGGTATGGCACATTTCTACTTGTTGCACTATAATTCCTGCAAAATATAATCACTATGGTACAAGTGGAACTTGTTAGTAATAAAATACATGTGTGTATATAATATGATTGCTTCTTCTCTTTTTAGATCAAATTGGCAGTTTATGATTGACCTATAATGACAGCCAACAAGCAGCTCGCCGTCATCGCTCACATTGTGGCCGACAACTGGAGCGGAATGTTGGAGCAGCCTACTCGAGTCATGCAGGAGCGCGTCTACGAGCCGACCACTTCCAACTCTACCTCACCTCCGTTGATGATGGCGCAGCTCGCCGACAATGCCACGGCGCCCGAGTACACCTCCACCGACCCTCACGTACCCGCCTGCATCTCGCCCACGCTCACTGCTTCCGTTTTCGTCCGAGAGAATGTGTCCGTCGGGACATCCCCAGCGGAGTACCAACACCAGATCCAGGAGCTCGAGAAACCGTCTCTGTCATCACCCTAGCCCACTGCCGCGGAGGATGAGGCAGATGTGCAGTAGCAGCAGCTTCTAGAGAGGCAGTACAACACGCTCGACTCTGTCTTCCCCGATGAGGTCTACAACCTCAAACAGTACTTGTAAGTTGTGAAGAGGGAGTAGTCTACAATGCGTTACAGGCTTATGCGGTGAGGCGACCTGCGGGCGACTCCACGGATCCGCCGTCGCCGGCGATGGCGGCCGCTCCTAGCGCTGCTGGCCTCCTCTGAGCGATCTTGTAAGTCCTCCCCCACCCACCTCCCCCCCTACCCTCTCCCTGCCCCCCAGCGTCTGCAGCTAGATCCAGCTCGAGCTCGCCATGGCTGGCTCCCCCTCGAGCGTCTGGCCCAACGGGGTTGAAGAGGCCATGGAGGCTGGCTCTCCTGGACGCCTTCTGGAGGCCCTGGCCCTTGGGTCATGCGGTGCCTCGGAGGTGCCCCCTTCTCGCAGTTCCTGGGCGGATCTGGACGGACAAAGCCTGTCGTCGCCGGGCGACTTCTTCGCTGGTTCCCCGGGCCTTCTTCGGGCCTACCTCGGCCGTGGTCCTGCTGAGCGAGTGGCTCTCAGTGACTCGGAGGCGGACTCAGACCTGGAGCCATCGCCCTCGGTAGCGCCCTCGTCCTCGACCCACAGGCCGCCGCCGTCGGCCCCGGTCCGCCTGGATTTGGAGACGGGGGAGCCGTCTTGTCGCCGCCGCGTTCGTCGTCGTCGCCGTCGGCACGGCCGCAGGCTGCGGGGTCTCCTAGGGCCGGCAAGGCAGCCCCCCCAGCCCTGGGGCGACCCTGCCGCGACGTCGCTCGCCGAGCGCTCGACCGCACCTTCGTCAGGAGCACCCTGCTCGCCGGCATTCTCCGTCAGCGTCCCACCCGCCGCGGGAGCTCGGTGTCCCAGACGGCGAGGGCTTCTTCCGCGTCCAGAGCAGGCGCTCCCCACTGCGCTCCCCAAGGGGGGATCTCCGACTGGGCCGTCTTCCCCTTGGAGGGTGCCCCCGGAGCTCGAAGGGCGCTGCTTCCGCTGTCTTCGCGGCGACCACACCAAGGCGGCCTGCTCCTTCCCGGAGCGCTGCTACAACTGCCGCTCAGAGGGGCACAAGGCGATGGCCTGCCCGTTCCCCCTGGCCAGTGTCCCTAGGGCCAAGCGCCGCCAGCCTGCCTCTTCGTCGCCCGTGCGTCAGCGCCGTGTCTTGCAGCGGCTCCCGCGTGGCGGTCGTAGCCGGGCATCGGTGGACACGGTGTCCGCGAGATCCCCCCGCGAGGCATCGCCGCGTCTTGCATCGGCTCCCGCGTGGCGGTTGTAGCCGGGCGTCCGCGGACACGGTGTCGGCCGGGTCGTCCTCAGCTGGCCGTTCGGCACCGGCGTCAGAGCATTCTGCCCCGGCGTCTGAGCCCTCGCCGCCTCCTCCCCCTCCTCCTCCACCTCGGCAATAGGGGCCTGCGGATTCCATCTTCGACCCCCCGGACCCGGAGTCTGACGTCGAGCGGGAGCGGTCCGTGTTGCGCGCCCCGGAGGAGAATCGGCCGCTCTGTCCGTTTGTCGTCGTGTCGCGCTCCTTCGACATCTAGGCCGTGGAGGACGCTCTGGAGCGCGCTCTCACGGCGACAGTAGGTGGAACCAGGCCGGCGGTCTCTGTTGCGGAAGTCCAAGACTACCTGCGAAGAAGGTTTGGCCTCAACGATGATGAATTCGATGTTAAACACCACTATCCGGAGGACTTCATTGTACGATTCCGGCATGGTGTTGACCGCCAGCGGGTCCTGGAGTCCCGGCGTTCTGGAGTTTGGCTCCCGTTGCTCTGGAACCCGTGGCGTCGCACCATCGAGGGGTACCTGGGTCGCTTCCGCTTCAAGGTTGTGGTTGCTCTGTCTGGGGTTCCCCTGCATGCTCGGAACCTCGATGTGGCACAGCGCTTCCTCGGCTCGGCTTGTGGGAAGTTAGAGCTCTCCAGCTTCAGAGACCGCCCCGACATCGACGATCGGGAGTTCTTCGTCTCCGCGTGGTGCTGGCATCCGAGCTTCATCAACGCGGAAGGAGTCATCTTCATCCCTGAGCCGCATATCCCTGGCGTGCTGCCGCCTGAAGCTTGGGGTCATGACGCTCATCTGCCTGGCCTGCGTTACAGGGTTCGCGCGAGACTGGTTGCCTATCAGGACTGGGCCTCGTCTCCAGGATCGCCTGGGGGCTTTGAGGACAGGGACCATGGCGGCGGCGGGGAGGGCGGATCGTCGGGCGGGGAAGATAGTGAGGTCGATGATCGCCTGGACCAGCAAGGTCAGGCCCAGCCGTGGGAGTTGGGCGCCACTCTCCCCTATGCCGTCGGCCCTTCCAATGTTGGGGCACATCATTCCGTCAGAGTTGGTGAGATCCTCTGCCCAGTGCGTGTAGATCGCACACCGGCGATGCCCCGGTCCGGCCAGCCTGCGTCCTCCTCGTTCGAAGCTCCACCACCAACGCCGCTCCTAACGCCGTGGCGGCATACTTCTTCGACAAGAGGGCTGGTGGGACAAGTGTTGGTTGTGGCGCCCCTTCTGCTTCAGGGTGGCTCCCCCCAATCACCTCCCCAGCCACAGGTTGACTGGTGGGCGGCACTGGTTGAAAGCGAGGCCGCGCCATTGCCGTCGTGCTCCATCGCCGCTTGTGGTCCTTCGGTTTCTAGTGGGAGATCCGGGACGCAGGAAATCAGCCGGCAGGTGGACAGGCAGCAGGGGCGGACCGTCGAACTGCCCGAGCCGGAGGCGCCAAATGTGGTGCCGCGTCGGGACCTGGGGGCGACAACTACTCCTTGCGTGACAAGCAGCTTCGCTGAGCCAGTCACGCCGACCGCCTTGATCCAAAGCATGGAAGACCGGCTTTGCCTGCCGTTGCAGACCCCGTTACTCCAAGGCCCTCCAAAGCTTCGCAAGCCGAAGACGCCGGCGCCAACCTTGCTCCGGCGCAGCGCTAGGCTTGCTCGGATCCTGCGAGAACCTGACTGCACTGTACAGGCGCGTGTCGTGCTGCTGAAGAAATTGGGAATTCAGCCTCCACTTAACCCGCCGTTGGGCTCGCAGACAGTTGCGCTGTGCCGGAAGGCCTTTCAGCAACCTCTTTCTGACGCCTGCCATGACAACCTGGAGGTGCTGCTGGGAGGCCGTTTTGACCCGATCACCTTGAACCTCAACATGCTAGGCCTCGACGAGGAGGCTTCCCTGAACTGACGGCGTCAGGATGCTCAGAGGCTCAACTTTTGTTTCTAGATGAATTCCTCTTGTTTTATCTGGAATGTTCGGGGGCTCAATGGGCGAGCTCGCCGTTCCGTGGTGCGCACATTCCTGCTTCAGCACCGTTCTTCACTTGTGTGCCTGCAAGAGACCAAGCTCTCTGTAATTCCCGCTGGAACTGCTTGTGAGTTATTGAGTCCAAGTTTCGATTATGATTTTGTGCCGTCCATTGGCCTCGCTGGCGGGATCCTACTAGGGTGGTGCAGGGACTCCTGGGCAGTCCACGACGTCCACAAGGGCGCCTACTCCCTGTCCATCAGGTTGAGTGCGGTCGGCTCGGATTCGCCTTGGTGGCTAACAACGGTGTATGGCCCGCAGGATGACACCGCCAAGGCTGAGTTCCTGGACAAATTGCGTTCTTTCAGAGCAACGCACCAAGGCGCCTGGATGGTGTGTGGGGACTTCAATTTGGTGTATCGAGTAGAAGACAAAAATAATGATCGTCTTGATCGTCGTGCAATGCGAAGGTTTCGCTCCTTCTTAGATGGCGCGCAGCTTCAAGAGCTGGACTTAATCGGCCGAAGATACACCTGGTCCAATGGACAGGTGCCTCCCACCCTGGTGAGGTTGGATCATGCGTTCGCCTCGGTCGATTGGTTCGCAGCATTTCCCGTCCACTGCCTTAGGGCGCTCTCTTCCGACTGCTCGGATCACTGTCCGTTACTTCTACTACTCGACTCCCGGCCGCGGGTCAAGAAGCGGTTCCGCTTCGAGTCATTCTGGGCTTCCCTGCCAGACTTCCTGGAGGTTGTAGCTGCGGCATGGGCGACACTGGTGTTAGGCGTAGACGCCTTCAGAGTGGTGGACGTCAAGCTGCGGGCAGTCGCTAAAGCTCTGCAGGCTTGGAGTGCAGGCAGAATTGGAAGCGTGCGTCTCCAACTAGCGCTTGCAAGGGAAGTCGTGCTCAGGCTGGACGAGGCACAGGAGTCCAGGGTCCTGTCGCCCAGGGAGCAAGCGCTGCGCAAAACGCTCAAGCTGCGTGTTCTCGGCCTTGCTTCACTCGCAAGGACGATCGCCCGACAGCGCTCGAGGCTGACCTTTCTCTCTGAAGGAGATGCAAACACAAGATATTCTTCCACCTGCAAGCCTGTCACCGGGGTAGGAAAAATCAGATTGACTCGCTCTCTGTTATGGGCGAGGAAGTGTTCTCTGAGGAGGGCATGGCACAGGCGGCATACGACCATTTCAACTCACTTCTAGGCGCGGCTTTTGATCGCACAAGACGGATGAACCTTGAGGCTATCGGTCTTCCGGCCTTGGGCACTGAGGCGCTTGAGAATGTCTTCTCACAAGAAGAGGTGAAAGGAGTGATCATGAGCATGCCAAACGACAAGGCCCCAGGTCCAGATGGCTTCACTGGCATCTTCTACAAAAAATCATGGGAAATCATCAAGCATGGTATTATGAGAGCTTTTCATGCTTTCTGGGCGCGTGACATGAGAAGCTTGCACCACCTAAATGATGCTTTATTGGTGCTGCTTAAGAAAAAGCAAGTCCCGACTACCGGTCTATAAGTCTGATCCATAGTCTCAGCAAGATAATCTCCAAGTGTCTTGCTTGTAGACTGGCACCGGTGCTAGGGCAACTGGTGGCTGCAAACCAGAGCGCGTTCATTAAAGGAAGGTGCATCCAGGATAATTTCCGGGCTATCCGCTTGTCGTGCAAGGCGCTGCACGCGGCCCGGCTGCCCTCGATCTTGTTGAAGATTGACATCGCAAAGGCCTTCGACTCTGTTTCCTGGCCGTTCTTGCTCGAGGTGCTGCAACAATTGGGCTTTGGCGCAAGATGGAGAGATTGGATGGCGGCTATCCTGTGCACAGCCAGTACAAAAATCCTCTTAAATGGAGTGCCGGGGAGACGAATCTGTCATGCCAGGGGGCTCAGACAGGGTGACCCACTCTCGCCAATGCTGTTCGTGCTCGTCATGGAGGCGTTCAACCTTCTGATCCGCTGGCTAGACGACCACGGGCTGCTCTCGGGCCTAGGCGTCCTCGGGCCGGAGCAACGTATCAGCTTGTTTGCTGACGACGTAGTGCTCTTCGTGGCACCCCTAGAGGCCGACTTACTGGTCCTCCGGTCGGCCTTGGACATCTTTGGGCAGGCCTCGGGGCTTTTCGCCAACCTGGAGAAGAGCATCACAAGACCGCTTCACTGCATGGAGGACGAGATTGCGCGGGTCAATGACATTCTGTCATGCCACGTGGAAAGCTTCCCCTGCCGTTACCTGGGCATTCCGCTCTCTATCTTCCGCCTAAGGCGGGGAGACGAGCAGGGCCTCATCAACATGGTTGCTGCTCGCATCCCGCGCTGGAAAGGCAACCTCCTCAACATCGCCGGTCGTACTGCTTTGGTCAAAAGCACGCTTTCAGCAATCCCCGTGCATACGGCAATGGCGGTTTGCCTATCGCAGTGGGCTCTTGGAAGAATTGATAAGATTCGCCGTGGCTTCATTTGGACCGGAACGGCGTCTGCCTCTGCCGGCCGGTGCAGGGTGGCCTGGCCGGTGGTTTGTCGACCAACTGAGCTGGGAGGGCTGGGCGTCGCTGACCTGCAGCGCGCGGGTTTGGCGCTGCGCCTAAGATGGCCGTGGTTGCAGCGGACCGACACGCGACGACCATGGCTTCGGCTCCCCGACAAAGTTGAGAAAACAGCCGCGGAGTTCTTCAAGGCGGCAACGGTTGCCGTGGTGGGGGACGGCTGCACCACGCTGTTCTGGGTCGACAGCTGGATTCATGGGTCCTGCATCCGCTCCCTGGCGCCGGCCGTCTTCGATGTTGTGCTCGTGCGCAGGCATGGCGTCTCGGTGGCCGATGCACTCCACAACTCCAGATGGGTGCGCCACGTCACAGGCCCGCGTTCTGTGCGCCTTATTGCAGAGTTCGTCAACCTCAGCAACATCATCGACCGAACCATCCTCACCCCGGGAACGCCCGACACCTTCTCCTGGCGGTTGAGTGCCGATCAGGCGTACTCGGCATCTTCAGCCTATGGGGCAATGTTCATCGGATGCTCCCGTCCAGTGGGAGCGCGGCAACTTTGGAAGACGTCGGCGCCTCCTCGTGTGCGGCTGTTCTTCTGGCTGGTGATGCATGGCAAATGTTGGACGGCGCATAGGCGCTGGCGCCATGGCTTGCAAGACGACTGCACCTGTGTCCTTTGCGACCAGGAGGACGAGACGATGGACCACCTGCTGCTTGGGTGTGTTTTCAGTCGCGAAGTCTGGCAGCTCTGGCTCGCGGCGTTCTTCTTGCAGGGTTTAATCGTAGTCCGGGAGTGTTCAGCGATGCTTTGGTGGATGGACTCTAGGAAGGGGCTGCCCAAGGTGCTGCGCCGCGCCTTCGACTCGCTTTTCTTCCTGGTCGGTTGGTTCCTGTGGAAAGAACGGAACGCAGGAACCTTTGGTGAGACACCCCGTTCACCGGCGCTGCTCCTACAAGCGATCCTCGACGAGGCCGAGTTCTGGATCGCGGCCGGGTTTCGACGCCTTTCGGCCCTGGTGTGCCGTCGTTCGCGTTCTTAGCGCGCGCCTACCGATCCTTGTAGCGCTCTTCCTCTCTGCAATGTAGTCTCTTGGCTTCTTCCAAGTAGACGTAGGGTTCTTTTCGGTAATCTTCGGATTACCGTGGGGTGTACGGACTCTCTTTCTGCTTAATGAAACACATGCCTTCGCATGTTCTAAAAAAAGGTCTACAACCTCAGACGCCCATCGTGCACCTAGGCCCATTCCGCTCTGCCTGCCTCAACTGCTACATGGATGAGCACCAGGTTGCCGCGGCAGGCCCGGACTCCCTACGCGCCGTGTTCCTGGACGCCGTCCCCTCCAGTGGCGGACCCAGGATTTAGGCAAGACTAGGGCCAAATTCTGGTGGCCAAATTCTAGTGACCAAAATCCAAAAGCTACAGTCTATATAGGACCATATATATATACACATACGTATATCACAAAAAATAAAAATTCTCAAACAAAGTTTGCAATAGTTCTTGTCCTCTTCATCTAATTGGAATCAAAATTTCACAATTAGTAGTTGAAATCAAAAGAAAATAAAATCTGAAATACAATTGAAACTTGAAAGAATACGTACCTGTACGGCTGTACCTTCACTCACTGCCTCACTGGGCACCCGACCCAGACCCGGACAGCTTCGGCAGAGGCGGCCGCGCGCCTGACTGCCTGAGGCTCTGGGCTCTGGCCACTGGCCGCCGCGAGCTCACGAGTCCGAGCGCGAGGGCCCTTGGCCGCCAACCGCCGTGAGGGGTGAGCAAGCGCCGAGCGCGTCTGGATGCGGTCGAGCCGTCGAGGGCTCGAGGCCGAGGGGCGAGGGCCGAGCAAATCGAGGTCGAAGCTGAGCCAGGCGCGGGCGCGGGCGCGCGAGCCGCGAGGCCGGAGCGGCGTGCAGGGGGGCGGGGGCGACGCCGCGGGTGGGCGCGCGCGAGACGGGCGCGTGCGACGGTGCGAGCGAGAGGGACGTTGCGTGGTGCCCCCGGAGGCCTGAGTGACTTTAGTTTGCCCTAATTTTTTTCTTTATGGGCTTCATTCTTGGGCCAAAATTGAAGATTTGCTCCCAAAATTTCTAGGCCACGACTAGGGCCATGGCCCTAGGCCTGGGCCCGCCCCTCCCCTCCCTTGGTTGCGTCGTCACCACGGCCGCTGAAGTTGACCGCATCCATCTCACCCTGTGCACGCGGCGCGACATCGTCGTCCCCGGCATGGGCGAGATGTCCGTCGACATTGCTAACCCCGCCATCGAGCTCCTCATCACGACTGTAGACTGCTGCGTCTACGCCGGGCTCTGGCTGGTGCAGGGGGACACCTCGGAGGCTTGGGATCCACTACCACTACTGCAGTTGGTGGTGCCGGAGGAGGAGACCAAGGTTCTCAGCACCTTGCACAACAGGTGTTCGATGAAAGTCCTCATCCTCATACAGAGCTGTTTTTGGCTTCCATCCTATTGTTGCTGGGATGCAGTGCTACACAGGCAGCACACGCCATGGCCTCCACCTACAGAACTTCGGTTGGTGAGGTTTGATGCTAAGCTGCGTCCTCTACCATGGCCATCGTTCCACGTGGTTGAGAGGAACTCTGTTACGTGTCACAACTTCGGTTGGTGAGCTTTGATGCTAAGCTGCGTCCTCTACCATGGCCGTCGTTCCACGTGGTTGAGAGGAACTCTGTTACGTGTCACTTGGGCCAACTCTGGAAGCCCCCATGTCATGTACCAATTCAACAAACGGCCAGGTGCGTGCTTGCTGAACCCTGAACTTGCAGAGTCTTGGGAGTACTTGATGCTGATGGGTATATGCTGGAATTTTGGAGCCATCAAGATATATCTGGAAAAGTTGGAACATATGGCTAGTTGATACAGTTTGCAGTATCTATGTTGTGGTTGTTGACTTTGGTGCATTTGATGATGAAAGGCCTGCGAAACCACAAGCTCTTGCTGCTGCAGTCCATAGTGGTGACAAAAGTCATATAATTCATATCCTTGTCGGAGCTTATAGCGGGTTCATCTTGCACTTGTCAGGAGATGAGGACACGGTTGCAAGTTCACTAGCCATCAGCAATGTACTACTACCCTTCTGTTTGCGTCTGTCTTCAGAACATGCTGCACAACCCTTCCTAGCTGAAGGCAACAGTAATCCTCAAATGCTAAAGTGTGGTTCATGCAAAGGTACATCCGAGGGCCTTTGTGCAGATGGTCAAGCACAAGAGATTACCATTGGTGAAGTTGGCTGGCCAACGGATGGTGATAATTATTAATGATGACATTTATCTTTATGTCACTGCTTGCTTTGTTGATGCTAGCTGGAAGTTGCAGAGAAGAACAGTAGAAGTACACCTTGTGCATCTCATCATTGATAGAAGAACTAGGCTGCTACATGGTGTTGACAATTGGGGCCTGATTAAACTACCTGCATACATTCACCAAGGAGTGTTTCTGGTGGACGGTGTACATCTCCTAGTGGCAGTCATATTTGCTAAAACTGGAGCAACACTTTGGACCTTTCCAGTAGTGATTGGGCTTTCTAATTGGTTGTGTTCTCGCTTGCTCTGGAATCCACCATGGGAGCTACCTGCATTGGTTGAAAGCATAGCTGCTGGCCTTGATGATGTGGTAGATGTTGAGGACCAGGAGCATGAAGCAGAAGATGATGCCCCTGCAACTGTGCCAAATGCTGCAGCCCCACTTGCACTAACCAAAGATATTGGTCGACAACTTTCCAAGAAGAAATTGAACAAACAGGTGATCATCCAGTTTCCTTGGGACCCCGGTGGTTCTGAACTTCTCCATCGGCTTGAGGGCAAGCCAAACCTTAAGAAGGGGGGAATGTCAGGGACCAACCATCACACACAAGGAGAAACCCAAAATAGCTTGCGAGTCGATGGTGAGCTTGGATAGCATGGAGGCAGTTGCTGGATCTTGGGCATACTAACAACCAACTCCTGAATCCATTGAGGAGGTACCACAAAGATTGTAGCGCACAGAATATTGTATGGGTTTGCGCGGAGAGCATGTTAGTAGCACAATTTGCTGAACCCAGCTTATTGACAATGTGGAAATAAGGCCAATCAACATGTAAATAGTTTTTGTTGCCAGGGAGTGTGGAGACGTTGCTCTATCAACGGAATGAGGCTCTGCTGGTCAGTGTAAATGATAAACTCAGCTAATTGGAGATACTAGCACCAATGTTGGACTACCATTAACACTGCAATGTATTCCTTCTCATATGTACTCAGATCACAAGAATGAGGTCCCAAGGCTTGGCTGAGAGGTAGGCCAATTGATGGCCGTCTTGAGCTAAACACTTGCATCCGTTTAAATGCCAAATAACCAACCAAAATTTGGCACACCTTGTGGTTCAAAAATCAAACTAGACACTATGTCTACTTTAATTCAGTAGAACAGTTTAAACTAAGCACATGCCTAATTTAAAAGGTGTATGAAGATATTTCAAAACCTACGTATACTATAGCAAACAAAGGTAGTATGAAAGTATAATAAAGATTTATTCAAGTAGAGATGAAAGAGTATGATCATGGTGAGTTTCTCTCTCTCTCTCTCTCTCTGTAAAAAACTAATCCTAAGCCTTCATGTGCTCACAATTTTTTTCATACTTGGACCTTCATGTGTCCATATTTTTTTTGTTTTAATAAGGATGCAAGTGGGATGGATATATATGAATGAAACTAAACATGTTGTGAATTTTGACATAACTAAATAGAGTAGATGCATAGATTATTCAAAGTAAACATGTAGTGGAATGCAAAAGGTAACTATTCATCAAATTTAAAGTCAATGAACAAGACTATCTCACCTTGGTCATACTTACCATGACTCACAAGATAGAATTTGTGAGTGATGCCATGCCTATTTCCATCACTTGAGATATGATTTGAATTCTTGTGATGTCAGACTCTTCTAATCTTGGATATGTGTTTTGTCTTTTCTTGTGGAAGCTTGCCAGAGGGTCAAAAACTGATCATTCATTACCTTACATAAATGAAAAAGTATTGTAGAGAATTTATGTGGCTTCTTCCGAATCATAAAGCAGATCCCCCATTTGGAATGGCAAGACTGTAGCTGTATTGACTAGTTGGGTGTTGTTGTCTTCAGTAATAGAACCTAGCTAGTGGACGACACAGTCCTCTAGTGTCACTGTTAGCATGAGTCCTTCTTGAGCTCATGTTAGAAGTATCTGGCACACTAGATCGATAGATTCTTAAAGCAGTGTATGATAGTATGTGAGTGCGTTGGAGAGCCCAAATGAAAAAGTACTCGGCTTCTTATGAGGATCTTCAGAAAGTCTTGAACTGAGCTCTTGGTATGTCGATGTCGTATTCCAGAGTCCTAGTGGAAATGAACCCGGGATCGTAAGCCATGAAAACATTTTGGTGAGTTGAGTCGTTATGGTTGCCGGGCATCGAGTTCTTCAACGGTTACTAAATCTTCAAGGAGACAGCTTTGGAGCTTGCCATCACCGTCCGCTAGAATTAAAAATAACACATATAAACAACGTAATAAACCATTATTTATTATCATTAATCATGTTCATCAGTGTCCACCTATTCCGTCAGTTTTTCAGGTCGCCCGTATCCATGGGCACAGCTAGTATACCAGATTTAACACTTTGCATAGGTTGTACATCTTTACCCATGAGTCGTGATTTACCCTTTCGCACGAGGCCCGTTGACCTCTTAGCTCACTTCCAAGGAAAGCCGATAGGGTTCACTATGAAGCCTTTCAAAGGTTTCGTCTAACAAGTTAGGGCCATTAGATTCACTCGGCAGGCAGATATAGAGCCTCCCTTCCATGACACATAACACGCAGCCTATACACACGGACAGAGGCCGCACTATACCCAATGTGTCTAGCCATTCTTACGCCATTTAAGGTAACTGCTAACAAGTTAGAAAAAGGTCCTCATACTGAGCTAAAACCAGAGCCATATAGCCCTCATGGTTGTACGAGTTATCCCAGCTTTTGCCAAGGAATAAGTCCTTACGGAGGGTCAAGATCAATCCAGCAAAAACTAGACTTCTTTCCACCCTTTATATTCAAGTTGCTAGAAAACTTATTTTATTGTTTATTGTATATCCAAATATTCATGTTACAAGATCATGGATTATAATCAAGCACTAGCAAGAACTATCCAAAATGCATATCCAAATAGGTATCAAAGAATTCAGATAACAATCATCTATGATTTCACTAGGTTGTCAAGGTAGACAATATGATATATTGTATTAATTGTATATAGGTAACAAGGATAGTCCCAAGTTATACTTGCCTTGATCAAAGCTTTCAAACTCTTGCTGCTAGTCAAAAGATTGCCCTTGATCACCAACGTAAAGCTCACCGACTAAACTCGATCATCAATCAACAACACGTATTCCAATGGTGACAGTCATACACAAGGCAAACAAGGTATAATTAGAACAATACACCAACAGTGGTAAAACAAATATAAAAGTTTATGAAAATGTTCTACGCAGCGCTACGATCACACAGACGTAAAGATCACGAAAATCGGAATTAAAACGGTGAAGTTATGAATTTTCTAAGATTTCCTATAGAAGAATAATTAATTAAATAGTGCCACATAATTAAAAAGTTTCAAACTGAAGAAACAACACTAATAACATAAAGTTCACGTGATAACGAATCTAACGCATTTTGAACGGGTCAAATCGGAGTTACAACGAGTATTTTATGATCAAAACAACTTCAATGATAAAAAAATAACAGAAGACGTATTTTTCCTAACCCGATATAGAATACGTCTTTAGAATTTGGAAATGTAAACCTCGACAGCACCTTGGACTACGGGTTCTAAAAGGGAAAAACCCAGGGGCTCTTTAACAAAAACTTCAGCGAAACGTTATCTTCTAATCTGGGCGCTTCGTTTTGGATCCTACGACTGAGATTCGTTTCGGGGGAAAACAGGCGGCGGGCCCACCGGAGCTGAGCCTCCCCGCGGTGGCGCGCCCTTGGCGCCATCCAGAAGCCCGCCGGAGATGGCATTCTCGCTAATCGGAGCAGTAGAACACAAAAGGAAAACACCGGGCGGAGGAGGAGCTCACCGCGATCTCACCTATGCCCTTGGTTCGGCACGAGAGAGAGAGAGAGAGAGCAGGGAATGTGCGCGACGGTGGGGATTTGCTACGCACTCAGCGAGATCCAAAGTGAGCGCGACGAGGCATCTAGGGCTCAACTCGGCGACTTTGATGCAAAAGGGGGCACCGCGGGGTGGGGTAACTTGCTTTATAGCGCTCGATTTTGCACTAGGGCGAGGAAATCCCGGGGAATCCGGGTGGGATTGTTCCCCGGCCGAGTCCCGCTCGGTGACGGCGTGGAGAAGACGAATAGGGCGCTGTCCCGTGGGCCTGAGCTGCTAGAGAGAGAGAAAGGTGGGGCCCGGCCGTCATCCAAATAAAGAGGGGAGGGAGCGCGCATAGCTGGCCGACATGGGCCTTAGGTTGGGCCGGGGCGGGAGTATGGCACGGCCTCTGGCCCAAACGCGAAGAGGGTGGGGGGAGGGGTTCGCGCGGGCTTACTGGGCCACCAGGCCGAAGGAGCTTAGGTAAGTTCTCTTTTCTTTGCTTTCTCTTTTTCTTTTCTAATTTATTTTCCAAAGCCTTTTCTAAATAGCATTTTGAGAGCAACCAAATTTCAACCCAAAGCAATCAACACAAAAATAAGATATGCTCCAGCATGTATGCATAAACAAGTTTCTAACTCTATGTTGAATTTTAAATTTCAATAAAATTTATTTCTTTACTAATCTAAATGCTCACAAAATATTCAAATAAATCAAATTAAATCCTATTAATTGAAAATCAATTTTTGGGTGTTACATTAGCTATATGCCAAGCATATTTGTGAACAGATTTGAGATTTCTAAGGAAACAGGTCAAAGGAGGAGGTCCTCGTACCCCATTATTGTTTCTAAGTGTGTAAAACCACACTAAGGACCTTTTTCATGACTCTATCCTTAAAACACCTTAATGGCTCATTGGTCACAGAGGATTAACCTTTCACCATATGCTCTTGGGGGAATAGTGGAGTTTGGCTATTCCCACAACTGCTTCTCCTCTGAGGTGAACAAAGGAACAAAACACCATCCCTTGTCTAGCCTATCGCCAATACCCATGTGGTTCTTCATGAAAGGTGGGCATTAATGGCATGGTACAGCTCTACCTCAAACACAATAGACTCCATAGTGGCCCCTAGGTTCTCAAATAGGTCTCCCTCATGATTGAAAGGGCCCTCACAAAAGGGGGTAGTGACATTTGTCCTAGTGATGGACATGGTGAAGTTACTCTTGGTAACTTGGGAGACATAAAGGAGGCTAGAAGGTGTTATATTTAAGGTGAGGAGAAATGGGATGAAGAAGAAGAGGAGAAGGGGTCCAAGGGAGCTATTTTCAAATACTACAACCTGTGTTTCCACAAGAGTCGCAACTGAGGATGGCTTGTAAGTGTTTTCATAACACTCAAGGACAAATGGGTCAGGCTGGACCCCCCAAATAGGGGTCGACCAACCCCAATTTGGTAGAACCAAGGGGCCAAACTTCTCCCTAGGTGTAAGAGATGGATTTGCAAAAACTTGGGCATGGCTAGCCACCATGAGGGGGTAGAATGACCCCGCCTATGGAGGTTTCCTCAACCCTATTTTGTCATGGAGGCTAGCATAGGTTTGTTCATTCTAATCTAGTGGCCAAACCATATAGAAATGAAAAATAAGTTGAGACATGTAGATTTTAGTCATGTTGAATCATTAGCAAGGATGAATTCTAGCATGTCAACTTCTTTCAAGGTTCATGTTTGTTGACGGTCCTTAATGCTCACATTTAACCGTCAACTAATCATGGAAAAGGACCTATATGCAGCCAACATCCAAAATTAGGGTTTCATCTGACATAATTCCATGAGTTTTGGTGTTTGTCTATTTCTGCAACGGGTTATGAGGAAAAATGGAGGAAAGGTCCACACGTCGGGTTTACATAGAGATATTAACGTGCACCGCAATTATCCAACATCTAGAAGAGTCCACAAGCCACGGGAACGAAGCGGAGGCAGAACGAGGCCTGGCCCAGGGCGCTCGCCCTAGGGACCAGGGCGCCCGCCCTCTTGTGGTGCCCAATCAGGGTCCACTTCGGGGATTATGTCCCACCGACTCTAAGGATCGAGGAAAATCACGCGATTAAGGTCGGTTTGATCGGATGGTGGAGAATAACGTGACGCGGATCGATGAC
>Ga0182004_10001826_pt1 | contig 16075 bp, 10 predicted proteins | sample Sormic07211540_1_FD_120479 | JGI IMG/M metagenome (GOLD analysis project Ga0182004, IMG submission 120479) | Endophyte microbial communities from Sorghum bicolor roots, Mead, Nebraska, USA - 072115-40_1 MetaG | ecosystem: Host-associated > Plants > Roots > Unclassified | place: USA: Nebraska...
AATCTTAATTAGTACACTCACGTTCCCTGTGGAAAATCGATACTCTGGAATACTCCTGGGTGAAAGCTACATCGGTATCCGTGCGCTTGCGGATTTTTCTGTTTGCGTTTAAAATACCCAACATTACGCCCAACTCAAAGAGGAAATGCTACAAGTGAAGCACGCTGCCGATGAGAAACACAAAAGCATCGGCACTCTACAATCCTCAGGTGATGAACTAAAACAAAAGATTTCCAATCTATCAGTAAGACGAGAGGCCCTACTGGCTGAACTTAAACAAGTGGAGGAAGCTCTGACCCAAGTCCAACAAGAAGAAAGCCAACTTCCTGATGTGCTCAAGAATCTTCAGCAAGAAAGAGATGTCCAAGCTCGCAAGGCGCTGCAAATGAAGAAGAGACTGAAGCTAGTGGAAGGCTATGTCGATGAAGATACCCGAGAGATAGAGAAATCCAACCACGCCTGCGTGCGATATCGGCTATCTAGACTTTACTCATCGTGTAAATTTTTTCATTGGCATCTCTTTCGAAAAACACTAGTATTTGATCCAGCCGCTAGGACTGTTATCGGCACTTAAACTCTTCATGCATGGCCCTAGATACTTGATATTTTGTCCAACTGATAGGATTGTTATCGGCATATATACTTTCATGCATCAACCTAGATACTAGCGTAGTATCTTTTTAAGTATTTTCCATTTAATGCCCTGGGAAATTCAACTCCTTCGAGAGTTTCTAAAAATATAAGCATTGCCAGAGGCAGATCGATTTATCTGATAAGGACCCTCCCAATTAGGAGACCATTTACCAAATTTTGAGCTATTAGTCCCAATCGGTAGAATCAACTTCCACACCAAATCCCCATCGGCAAACTCCTTGGCCTTTACTTTTTTTATCATACCACTTAGCCACTCTCTTTTTATTCTCCTCTATGCTAATTAAAGCTCTTAACCGATGCCCTGCTAAATCATCCAACTCATCTTTCATTAAAGTAGCATAGTCATCGGCAGTTAACTGATCTTGAGAAAACATTCCCTAGAACCAATTTTAATTTCCCAAGGTAATACCGCATCATGTCCATACACCAGTTGATAAGGTGACACTTTAGTCAAACCATGACACGCCATCCGATATGACCATAAGGCTTCATTTAACAGAGTATGCCATCGTCTAGGATTTTCCTCAATCTTCCGCTTAATGAGCTTAATAATTTCTTTGTTAGAAGCCTCGGCCTATCCATTGGCTTGAGCATAGTAAGGAGAAGAATTCAACACTTTAATCCCCATATCGATTGCAACTTCATCAAACTCTCTTGACGTAAACATAGTACCCTGATTGGTAGTAATTGTTTGGGGAATGCCAAATCGGTAAACAATATGCTCTTTCACAAAATCAATCATGTTGGCCGATGTCACCTTCTTCAAAGGAATAGCCTCAACCCATTTAGTGAAATAATCAGTGGCAACAAGGATAAACTTATGCCCTTTACTCAATGGCGGATAAATTTGACCGATGAGATCAATAGCCCAACCCCGGAACGGCCAAGGTTCAATAATAGGATTCATAGCCGATGTGGGTGCTCTTTGAATATTGCCAAACTTCTGACATCCTTGACACCCTTTGAAATACTTGAAACAATCCTCAAGTATAGTCGGCCAATAATATCCGTTCCTTCTAATCATCCACTTCATCTTAAAAGCTGATTGATGTGCTCCACATACTCTCTCATGAATTTCACCCATCAAGCTTTTGGATTCATCATCACCTAAACATTTAAGCAAAACTCCATCTATTGTACGATAATATAATTCTTCTTTCAAGAAGTACATACTTTGTAGCATGAAATCTAACACGTCTCTCAACTTTTCTGGATGGATCTTTTAAATAATCAATAATTTATTTTCTCCAATCATCAGCACTGACTGCCAATAATATTTCCAAGATGGGTTGATATCCCGAGGCGTGTTGAGCTAACCAATTAGCTTCTTCATTATGCAACCGGGGGGAATATGCTCTAACCGAAAATCTCTGAATTCCTTCAATAATTGTACACACCTTTCATAATGTGCTATCAAAACTTCACTTCGGCATTCATAAGTTCCAGCCAACTGATTTATAACAAGCATAGAATCACTGAAAATTTCAACAGTATCGGCATGAATTTCCCTTAATAGCTCTAATCCTTTGATCAGAGCTTGATATTCAGCCTGATTGTTCGTCGATGTAGCAACAATCGGCAAAGAGAACTCATATCTCTTCCCCTGAGGAGAAATCAACACTATACCGATACCTGCCCCTTGATCACACGTAGAACCATCAAAGAAAAGCGTCCAAGGAGCAATTTCCAAAGCACCCACCATACCACAATGCTGAGTGATGAAATTGGCCATAATCTGCCCTTTAACTGCCTCAGCCGATTCATAACGTAAGTCAAATTCTGTCAACGCTAATATCCATTTGCCGATCCTACCGCTCATAATCGGCATCGACAACATGTATCTGACCATGTCATCTTTGCATATGACAGTGCATTTGGCTGATAGCAGATAATGTCTCAACTTGACACAAGAAAAGTACAAACATAAGCATAATTTTTCAATTGCCGAATATCTTGTCTCAGCATCCACCAATCTTCTAGTAAATTACACATTTTTTCCCTTCAAATTCTTGAATGGGAGCTGAACCGATGACTGCATCATCGGTAGCTAAATATAATCTGAAGGGCTTTCCATGTTGAGGTGGGACCAAGACTGGAGGATTTGCCAAATAATTCTTGATTTCATCCAAGGCCAATTGTTGCTCTTTTCCCCACACAAACTCCTGATCGGCTTTCAATTTAAGCAAAGGACTGAAATCTTGAATCTTACCCGACAAATTGGATATAAATCGTCTAATAAAGTTAATTTTGCCGATCAATGACTGAAGTTCAGTTTTGTTGGTAGGAGCAACTACTTTGCCGATCGCATCAATAGATCTCCTACTAATTTCAATCCCTCTCTGATGCACCATGAAACCTAGAAACTGTCCCACCGATACGCCAAATGCACATTTATTAGGGTTCATTTTCAAACCATGTTTCCTTGTGCATTCCAACACTTTTTGCAAATTGGCTAAATGTTTTTTGAAATCTCTAGACTGAACCACCACATCATCAATATAGATTTCCACCAACTTGCCGATGAACTCGTGAAAAATAAAATTCATGGCCCTCTGATAGGTAGCACCAGCATTTTTCAAGCCAAAAGTCATGACTATCCATTCAAACAATCCAACATGACCAGGACATCTAAATGCAGTCTTGGGGATATCCTCTTCAGCCATGAATATTTGATTGTATCCTGCATTGCCATCCATGAAACTAATAATTCGATGTCCAGCTCAGCATCAACCAACAAATCGGCAACCGGACCTATGATAGGATGATTGTGAACGTACAACATGAGTTTGAAAATTATGGTCTAGTCACTTTGAATGGGGTGTTCCTAACACTACAAGGGTGTTTGATTGAGGTGATGAAAGATGGTGGAGGAAATAGATACAAGATTCCTCACACCGAGACACTATGCGGAATATTGTATGGTGAACCTAGTAATGTTGATATGGTCATTGAAATAGTAAGAAAAAAATCCATCTTCCATTGAGGCATACTAATCATTTGTTGCAGCTCATGTTGGTGGTCAACAGCTTCTAAATTGAGGTCAAAAATATCTTGTTCATGTGGACCATCAAAGTTGATATCTCCATCTTGTGGATGGGCTTCCTCAACAGTAAGAACTGCAAAAGGGTGGAACATAGAATTTCATTGAAAGAAATGTTATCTTCATGAGATTCTTCTTCTTGTCCTTCAGAAGTAGGAACATTGAGATCTATAGCCTGCACAACACTATCTTGCTCTTTGTGGAGATAGTGGGATTGACATTGTAGTGGTTGCACTTCTGCTTCTTTGATGATATGAAATTGATCTTCCTGGAGGTGTTGGATTTCATCTTCTCCATCATTAGCAAGCTCTTGATTTAGGTCTAGTAAGGGTCGCGCACTTTCTTCCCCTAGTACTATGTTTAGATCGAAGAGCATAGTTGAAGATGAAATTTATTGTAGGTTGATGAAGTTTCATATTGCATTTTGATCAAGTGGGGGTTCTCCATCTCCTTCAGGTGCTACTGTGTTTAAATCGAGCATGGTTGAAGATGGAATGAATTACAGGGTGAAGATGAAGAAGGGGCACCGGGGAAGCCTTTCGTCGGTGGTATCTTTATGGTGGAGTAATAACGCGTAGTTCAAATTTCAGGCTCAAGGTACATGGGCCCCTGAATGCGACTAGAACTTTTTGCAGCATTCCTGGCCATATTCTACTTCTTGTACTACTACTACTACTACTACTATTTTTTGTCTATTATTTATGTTGTACAAATTGTGACAAAATATTTCTATTGTGCTAGTGATCTTGACTTCATTGCAGCTGCGATAACCAATATTATGCTAGTTATATCATCAACACCTTTTAGCGGTAGAATTGTAATTTTTTATCTATCTTTTTTGCATTTGAATCCTAGACGTTAAGTTAAATTTGACGAAGTGAGTACCATGCTTCCTGCCATCAAAACCTAAATTTTGGGATTTTTTTGAACTGTAGATGTGAAGATAATGCCTTGTTTAGTTCGTGAAAATTTTTAGATTGACTACTATAGCACTTTCGTTTGTATTTGTAATTATTGTCTAACCATGAACTAATTAGGCTCAATAAATTTATCTCGTAAATTACAGACAATGTGCAATTAGTTATTTTTTTATCTATATTTAATGCTTTATACATGCGTTCAAAGATTCGATGTGACGAGAAATCTTAAAAGTTTTTAAAAACTAAGGGCCCGTTTAGGTTGGAGAGTTAAACTTTAACTCTCATCCTATCGAACGTTTGAACACATACATAGAGTACTAAATATAGACTATTTACAGAACTTAAAAAACAACTAAAGAATAATTTAAGAGACGAATCTTTTAAACCTAATTAATTTATAATTAAACATTAATTATCAAATAAAAAAATACTATAGTATCAAAGCAAATACGCCCTGAACAAAGCCTAAATTTGGACGGAGGGAGTACGTCAGTCTCGCAGCCCTCCTCTTCCGAAGAAAAGGTCTATGAAGTCAGCAGCAGCAAGGGAACTGTCGTTTGCACTGCATTCGCACCTGTCTGACCAACTCTCGTCGCACGCAACGCAACGCAACGCAACGCAAGTAGCAAACCACGACCCACCTGCTTCTCCTTCCCTCCCCTATCCCTTCTCCTAGTCAGCCAGTCTCCCCATCCCAACCCGCCGCCGCCTCTCCCGTCTCCGGCGCCCACAGCGCCATTGTGACCGCGGGGCTCGCGGAGTCCCCCCACCAGGCTGGTCTAGGCCCCCTCCACTCGGAACGCCCGCGAGAGGCAGAGCGTGCGGCTGCGGGGACGCCAGCGTTCGTAGATCGATTGCCCGCCGAGCTTGTTCGCGAGGAGTCGTCAACGCTTTGCGGCGGCCATGTCTGTGGAACTCGTCCTGTGGCTCTTCTCCTTCGCCTCCGTCATGGTCCTCATCGGCCTCACCGCGTACCAGGCAAGCCCGACGGCCCCCTGTTGCATCTCTTAACAGTTCGCCCTGTGACGGCGAGTGTGTCCTTCAAATCTTGCGCGCGGCCGGCGGAGCTCTGTCCGCTGCCGCCCTAAGGCTGCCGTTTATTTTGGGGGGTTTTGATGCGGGGTTTAGTCAACGATGCTGTTCTTCCCGTGCCATTCATTCCGTGGAGGATGGTGACGAGATAAACTGCCGGATAAATATTTTTCCTTTTTTCGGAGGAAAAAAATTCCTGTCGATTGCTAGTGCTGCCTCCTAGATTCTGGTATAAAATCGCAAAAAGGATTCGTCTTTGTATACGACAGACCAATATATTTTTGTTTAGAATATTCCAATTTTCTCGGGTTAACAATTTCTGTTTATGAGCCTAGATATGGTAGTGTTCTGTTTGGAATGTTAGCACCACCTGCTAGGACTTGGTGGATTTATATGTCATGACTGTAGTCCTTTACTTGGTGTCAAACCAGCTTGTCATTTGTGGCAGATGAGTTATCATCACTTTATAGTGTGTAAAGCTCACGTTCCACATTATTTGACCAGTGACTTCAGCCTCGCCAGATCAGACATAAAGCCTAACCATGATGGCAGCTGGCAGCAACACAGTTCATGTTTAATATTGATACAAGAGTTGTAGTCTTTAGAAGTAAATTTAGTCATTTATGCACCAATTTGCCTGGCTTCTTTGTTAGCTGACCCACTCTTGTTGATTTGTTCAACTGATTTTGCCTTTCTGCTTTTGTACCAGCTTATCTGTCTGTCAGATTTGGAGTATGATTATATCAACCCATATGATTCATCATCTCGCATCAATGCTGTGGTCCTGATAGAATACTCACTCCAAGGGGCCCTATGTGCTTCTTTCCTCTTGACATTGCATTGGTTCCCGTTTCTAGTCATGGCACCAGTGACATACTACCATGTGAAACTGTACGTGTTACTTGCTTTCAGTTGATGCTAATTCTGGCAGAATACTCATGATATTCATCATTGGATACTATGCTGTTCATACTTTTGGCTGTACTCACATCTTGATTATTTTTATACACATGGAAATAATACTTGAAATGATCTACAAGCCTCAATGGCTCAATGGAACAGCTAAGTAAGAACATATCAATTTTAGAATTTAATATGCCGATGTTGTACTTCTAGGGTGATAATTTGTAGTTTTCCCCATGTTTTGGGCCATGTGTTTTTCGTTTGGCCCTGTAGCAATTTTTTCTCTGAATATGGGAGAATGTTGGTCAGGGACTCAGGGTATCAGCAAATGGGAGAAGGTAGTGCACCTATTCTAGTATTATACCTTGTCGATTTTATAAGCCTCACTACCAAAATTTTGTTAGCTAGTTAACTTTCATTATCGCTGGAATATGAGTGCAACAACTCTGAATCGTGCTAAGTGCACTTTATTTGCCAAGATAAATAATTAAATAGTTTCCCTTTTATCATTATGTGCTAGAAAAGAATCATTAAGTAATATTTTCTTGTAATTATTTAGTAATCAGCATGAACTGTTGATTCCAAATATTGTTGGCTTAACAATGATTAATGTAGCTAAACTCTTCTCTGGGTAACAACTGATTTTCGCCCCTCAGATATGAGCAAGCACCCAACTTTTTACTATTACATGTGGAAAAAAAATCTCCCTTCACCCTCTTCTTGAAAGTTAACAGCCATGACGATAGTTTCTCAGCACTCTGTTTGAGTTTTCTGTTGATTTAGAGTCCTTTTTTTCCCCTTTGTTGAGGATTAGGTATAAATTCCCCCCTGGCTTTGAACTAGTTTGGATCTCGATAACTAGTGAACTTATTTTGGTAAGATATACGAGATGCTTTTCTAAATTAAATTTTGCCAGGCTTTTAATATCTAAATGATTATGATTAGTTAATAAAATTTTTGTAAAGTGAAGCAACATAGATGCTTGTATTTATTTAATGCTGTCCTATATAAGAACTTTAACTAGTAGATTGAAGTTCTATTTATTTGTTTCTTGTCCCTTCATGCTCCGTTATTGATAATCAAATAAAATCATATTATATTTTTTATTCAGGTACTTGGCTCGGAAACATCTTGTAGATGTCACTGAAATTTTTAGACAATTAAGTGACGAGAAGAAGTACAGGATGATCAAGCTTGCCTTCTACTTCTGCCTATTTATTATAACTATTTACAGGTTTGACTTAGGTTATTTCTTAATTAATATTTTGGGGAATTCAAATACTATATGCATTCATTTGCTAGTGCTAACTCTGTTATCAGTTATTCAGAAACATCTAGGACATTATCAAACCCTTATAAATGGCCATACCCCCATACTAGCCTTCCATGTTATACTAACAGAAATTTCTTTGTATTAATATTTTTATCATTCTGTAAGTTAACATACTTTATCATTGGAAAATATTCTGAAGTTTACACCTGTTAGTGGTTTGAAGAGATTACTGAAGGGTTAGTGAGAATATGACTTGGGAAATCAAATATGATGTTGTCTTCACTCCATATTTTGAAGCATACAAACAATCATGAGCAATATTCGGTATTATAGGCGTGACCTTACATATACCCATCTTACTGATTTTGGTAGTGGCAGATTAATTGTTTCCATATACTGTTACTTTATTTCGGAGTTTGTTGTAGCATGTAAATCCCTGCTAGTAAAGAACAATATGTTGCATAAATCTAACTGCTCACTTTTTCTATGAATTTAACAGGCTTGTGATGACAGCTGTGATGCTGTTTATTGATGAGGACATAAATTTGGTAGAAACTAGGACTATCTAGACTTTGCCACCAACTTGTCATGGGGGAGCAGGTATTCAGTGTCATGTTTTGTCACAGGCATATGAAAATGTTTATGTTTTAATGGGCTGAACTTGTGTTGCAGACTTGTAGTCTTGAAACACCAGGCTCAAAAGAACACTCATGGTTGGAACCCGTGAGACCACAACTGAATGCCATGCCCCTGAGTTGTGAGAAAGAAGATCAACCTGTGCCCAATAGCTGGAGGAGCTAACCTGGTATCTCAGATCCTCAGTGTTTCATTTCACCCATAGGTTGTGATGTACAATGAATTCTCATAGTTTGGTCTGTCGAGACCATGTTTGTAAATTGGGCAGAGGCAATTAATTTTTTTGTGCATTTCTATGTACTTGCGTCCAAGTACTGTATTCATTTCAGCTCAACGTTGTTTGCACACAATATTGATTGGGAATATAGTGTTCATTTACCTAGATAGGGCATCTCCTAAAATGTGGGAGTTTGGTGCTTTAGAGATAGGGCCGGCATGCTTTGCTGGAAAGCAATAAGTGAACAAAACAAGGTTGGAACTGAATCCTTGTTACCATGACCGAACTCAGCCGTCTCTCTGAAAATTAGAAAAGGTAGCAATAATTAGTTGCCTATTCATATGGAAGTTATGTTTTATTACTCTATTCTAAATTATAAGTCGTTCTGGCTTTTCTAATTATACACTATAGGGAATAGTATAATTTGCCAACCCCTTTGGCCTAGATATTGAGAAGAATTGAAGGTGATCATGCTTCGTGCAATGCAGAGTTTCCTGTTACAAGATTTTCCTTCGTCATGAAAAAGCTACCAGCTAAAAAGAAGAAAATGGGAAAATGTTAAGCTGTTTAGTGTATATTTATTAGTGAAACGTTTGCCTTTTTAACCTTTGTTACAATGTCTTGGTGTGTCCTTAAGCTTTGCCTCGAACTAGTCCAATTGTGTGTGCTATATGGCATCTACTCAATCCATCTCAAATTGTAAGTCGTTTGACTTTTTTAATAATATAAAGTTTGACCACTCGTCTTATTCAAAGTTTTATACAAAATATCACTTTTTTTTGTTGTGTATTGGTTTATTAATAAAAGTTCTTCAAGAATGACTTAGATTTGACTATATTTGCACAAATTTTTTGAATAAGACGAGTGGTCAAACTTAGGGTAAAAAAAAGTCAAACGACTTACAATTTGGGATGGAGGGAGTATATTGCATTCTAATCCCTGTAGATGAAATAGAATGAACAGCTTTGATAGATAAGCGGTGCATGCTGAATAATCATGTTGAGGTAGCAGTTTTGACAGAAGCACTCAATGAGAGCAACCAAAATTGCTCGACAAACTCTGTATACAGGCCTGGCTATTTCTGCTTTTGCAATCTTGTAAATGATGGACCCAAACCTCAAAAGGCCATCTTGGAGATGGACTAAAACGGCCCTACCCAGGCCTTGAGCAGAAGTCAAGTACGTAGTATCATATTGGGATCCTGCTTAACTTTCCTCATCATCTTTTATGACAACCTACCCGACATGGAATCACACGCTTCCTTTGAGTATGTTTCAGGAGTCGAAATCATGTTGCATTAGCAGGAGTTTAATCAGCAAGCTAGCTTTCATGCTTTCTCTCTCCCACGTATGGTTGCAAAATCTTCAATACTAGGGTTCTATTCACTCGAGTTTATATGTTTTCTCACAATAAAACAACGATTTCTCACAACAAAACAACGAATATTACTTTCAGCCAAGCAAGCCAACATCTCTGCACAAAGTCCCTGTTCAGCCGCAACAGCGAGTGATGGGACAAGGAGAGATTGATGCCTTGGAAGATGTGTTCAAAAAAAAAAGAGAAACATTGCAATCGGGGTACTCAGCCAAGCTAGGTTTCAGTTCAATTTTTTTTATTTCGACACTGTAATATTTTTGTTTTTATTTGATAAACATTGTCCAATCATAGAGTAACTAGGCTTAAAAGATTCGTCTCACGATTTACAGATGAACTATCCAATTAGTTTTTATTTTCATATATATATTTAATGCATCATGCATGTGCCACAAGAATCGATATGATAGGAATCTTGAAAATTTTTAGAAACTACCCAAAAACTAAAAAAAATCAAAATTCTATTACATTAAAAAAATAACTAATTGCACATGAGCTTAATTAGTTTATGATTGGACAAAAATTATCAAATACAAATGAAAGTGCTACATTTTCCAAATTTTTTTGTGTTGGTAACTAAACAAGGCCTAAACAACCAAAAATTGCGAGACAAATTGTGGCCTTGTTTAGTTCACCCCCAAAATCAAAAATTTTTCAAGATTCTCTGTCACATCATCGAATCTTTCGGCACATGCATGAAGCATTAAATATAGATGAAAATAAAAACTAATTGTACAGTTTAACTGTAAATCGCAAGACGAATTTTTTGATTCTAGTTAGATTGGACAATATTTACCACAAACAAACAAAAGTGTTACAGTAGCAAAATCGAAAATCTTTTCGCATCTGAACAAGACTAGTGTCACATGTACTCACACATGCCTGCTCTCCTACACACCTAGTACTACTTTGCAAGACGGACTCAAATGCCCCAACCAGGGTGGTTGACTTGGGCCTTGTTTAGTTCGGAAAATTGAAAAGTTTTCGGAACTGTAGCACTTTCGTTTTTATTTGATAAATATTATCTAATCATGGAGTAACTAGGCTTAAAAGATTCATCTCGTGATTTACAGTTAAACTGTGTAATTAGTTTTTATTTTCGTCTATATTTAATACTCCATGTATGTGACGTAAGATTCGATGTGACGAGAAATTTTAAAAAGATTTTGGTTTTCAGAGTGAACTAAACAAGGCCTCGCTGGATGTTTGCCGTTGCTTGCAAGACATGTCGGAATCGTCGTATTTCTGAGGATCGGACCACGCACGCGCTTGACGTTAATTACTCACACGCGCGCGCACTGCACGCAGCCGGCCGTCTAGAAACAGTACACCGGCGATATCCCGTATCGCATACGTATGTATCTGATACGGATACGCGGCCGATCAGCGATCGATACGAGTATCGGGAATATAAGGCCGCGTTTGGTTTGAGGAGTTAAACTTTAACTCCTATTACATCAAATATTTTGGATATATATATAGAGTACTAAATGTAAACTATTAACGAAACTAAAACCACAGTTAGAGAGTAATTTGCGAAACGAATCTTTTGAACCTAATTAGTCTATGATTGGACACTAATTGCCAAATAAAACGAAAAAACTATGGTACTTTAACACCTCCAACCAAACACCTCTAAAAAACAAGAGACAAAAAATATCCAATACTCAGGCCGATAGTATCTCCATCCACCTAGACTGTTTGTTTAGCTAATAAAGCATTATTATTCGCTGATTTGGTATCAGAGAAAAATGTTATTGAATGTCTTATAGATTCCTCCGATAGCTATTATTATTCGCTGATTTGTTTTTCTCTGATAACACATTAAAGCTTTATCCCAACATCTGTCATTCCTACCGGATACACAACAAACACGCATGGAGCCACGACGGACCACTGCCCGTCACGAGCTGATTTCCTCCTGGCGTGTCTTGATTTTCTCTAGCGTCTAGCCGTCTACGAAAAAGCTTAAAATGCAAGCTGTTGTCTAGTGTCTACCAACTATTATGCCCTTTCTAATTTTGTGAAGTCTGATACTACTGCTCTTTAGGCCTTGTTTACTTCCACTCAAAAACTTAAAATTTTTCAAGATTTATCGTCAGATCGAATCTTTAGATGTATACATGGAGTATTAAATATAAACAAAAATAAAGACTAATTACACAGTTTGGTCGGAATTGATGAGACGAATCTTTTAAGTCTAGTTAGTCCATAGTTGGATAATAATTACCATAAACAAATAAAAATGTTACAGTGTCACGGAATTTTTTTGTTGAAGAACTAAACACGGCCTTACTACTTGGATGACCGAAATGTTTTGGGTTTCCCAAATTTTTTTAGTTTCGGGTATTGTAGCATTTTTGTTTTTATTTACCAGCTATTGTCTAATCATGAACTAACTAAGCTCAAAAGATTCATCTCGTGATTTACATGCAAATTGTACAATTAATTTTGTTTTTATCTTTATTTAATACTCCATATATATACCGTAAAGTTCGATATGACGAAGAATTTTTTAAAAAAAATTGAGGTGAACTAAACAAGACCCTGATTTGGATCGAAACGTTTCTACCTCGGAGCATTTCTAGCGATTCTGACTTTTTAGCTTGTGCCAGAGAAACGGCTTGCAGCTGGTTTCGCTGGTTTCATATTCTCCTCTCATATGCACTAGCAATTGGTTTGTTTTGTACTCGTCCTTTTTAAGCATCTCTAACAGTTTTGTATTTGGAGTTTGCATTCTTATAATTTATCCAAATTATAAAAATGAAGTATCTGAGCAACTCCAACAGTTTTGCAAAATTTGTTTGGCAAATGTTGTTATTTGCCAACTCCCAAAATGATATGGGGAGGGAATAAAAAGGACATCTCCAAGTGTTTGGCAATTTTGACTTGGCAAAAACAAAATTCTACTAATTCTCAAGATCAACAAAGAAACATCACGTTGTCAGCATGCTATAAAAGCGCGCATGCAGAATGCCAAGCCTATTCTAGGTGTGCATAAATGCCAAGAAAGGAGGAGAATTTACCAACTTACTATAAATGCCAAACCCAATTGCCAAACTGTTGGATAGGAGATTTTGAGAGTTTTGGCAAAAAACAAGAATGCCAAACCTATTTGCAAAACTGTTGGAGTTGCTCTAACAGTTTTGTATTTGTGTTTCGCAATTTGGGCAACTTGGCAATTGAGAAAGAAAATTTAGCATAAATGCAAGGCCGTGGGCCGCTTGACAAACGCCGATCGGGCGCTCCTCCCGCGCTACTCCCGCACATGGGGGACTCTTCACGCGTGGTGGCGAACCTTGGAGATCGATGACGACCTGCAGTCCACGGCAGCAAGACGAAGGACTATGACAAGAAGGACTCTATGGCAGGAAGCTCTCAATGACGACCTACAGCGTCTCGGATACAGGTACCAGGAAACGGCGGCGACCTATATACTCGCGAACTGACGGTGTGGCGACGAGAAAATGCCGCGAAGAAGAAACGCGCGCGACTAAAAGCACGGGACCAGATGCGGTGCGGAAGAAAAGTCGCAGCAAATACGGTTGGGTCCACAATTTTGGTTTTTACTAAGTCAATTATGCTAAACACTTGAAGATGACTTTTTTTTCACTTGTCATATGGTTTTGGGAGTTGACAAACTACAACAAATGCCAAACTGTTGGAGATACACTTAGTGTAATAAATTGAAATGGGTTGCATTTAGATTGTTATTAGCCCACAAAAAGGATCAAGACTTTTTGAAGCATATTTTTATTTATATAAATTTTTTTTGTTCAGTCACATGGTTTACTAAACTGATTCTAATTTACCACTTAAAATGTTTCTTAGAGAAATCTAGAACCGAGACATTTTTAGAAGAATCTGGAGCCCTACCAAATGGCCCGGCCCCTTAGCGAAAGCAAGTGATTGGCCAAGGAGGATTGACGCCTTGGAATTACCAAGATGTCTTCGATTAAACTAGAAAATACCGATACAAACATTTCCATCAGAGCTACATCAGGGCAAGCACTCATCCGAGTGCAACCAAAAATTGCGAGACAAACTGTTCAATAACATGAGCAATACATACGCCTACTACTCTCCTACTACACCTACTTTGCAATCTTGGAGATGACGGACTCAAATGCCCCAACCAGGGCCTTGACCCTGCTCTTCCTCGTCTTGACGAGCTTGCCCGCCGTCTCCTCGATGTGGCTGTTGTACAGCCTCTGGCTCTTCTTCTTCTCCAGCGTCTTCTGATGCCTGAGCGCCACCGCCGGCACGACGAAGCCGCCGCCGGTGCCCGCGCCACCGGACCCGCCACCGACGCCGCGCCTCCGGAGGCTCCTGATCCTGAGATGGATGCCTCTCCCGGTGGCGGCCGAAGAAGCATCCTGCTCGCCTCTCCTGGACCTCAGCCTCGCCGGCTTCTTCTTCTCCTCCTCCTCCGGTGGCACGACTGCCGGTGCTGCTGCTCTGGTGCTCCTGGACCGCAGCTTGAAGGTGACTGAATTCTTGCTCGCTTGTCGCGCAAACGGCTGCCGCACGGACCTGCTGCTGATACTCATGCTCTGCACCCTCCGGTGCGCCGGGATGGGCATGGGCCTGCTTGATTCTGCAGCAGCGTACTCTTCTGGGTCCAGAGAGTATGTTACCGTTGTTGTCCTATCTTGCTTCACATTGGCAGGTTCTTGATGAACCATCATCTCCTTCTCGAGGTCGCGCAAAAGGTTTGCGCGACTTTGTGCTAGAGAAGGGGACAGAATTTGGTACCCTTGAAGCGTTTCTTGGTCGATACCCATGTTTTCGACGAGCAACACCGCTGCAGGTTTGTTCTTCGTTTTTGGAGGCTTTACACTCTTAGAGTCAGTGTTGGCGTTGGTGACGGTGCCCAATGGTTCATTTTGGGGAGCTTGTACTACGCCATCGCCATGTACTTGTTCGTGGACCTTGGCCTTGCCGTACGACTTCTTCCCCTTCTTCATCACAGCCTTCTTCTTGGCGGCGTCGCCGGAGCCGGCGGTGACATGATGAGCTGCTGAGGTTTTACCAAGCTCCGGGCCCGGGGATGACGATCCATGAGATGGAAGTGGAACCGTGTCGTAGGCGACAATGTCCTTCCACTCCACGCTCACGCCCTCCTTGGCGGCCTTGGCCTTGCCGGCGGCCGCCGCCTTGGAAGGCTTCTGAGTAGTAGCAGTGGTGGTGGAGTCCCCGACACGCCTGCGGAACACGGAGCGCACCTTGACGAGCACCCTGCTGTGGTTGTGGCTCTCCGCCGGAGCCGGAGCTGGAGCCGGCGGCGGCGGTTGCTTCCGAGGCGGCCTCGGCTGCTGCGGCCTGCTGTGCGCCTCCTTGTGATCCTCGAACGTGTGCGTGCCGCCGTACTTGCACACGTGGTGGCACGAGCCGGCCGACGGCCTGAGGTAGCCGGGGACGGGCTTGGCGGTGGCGCCGCCGCCGTGGTGAGAGTCAGAGGGCGACGGCGTGCTGCCGCGTCCCGTTGGTTTGGGGCCTTGTGCGGCCATCTGTACCTCCATCTCTGGTCCGGACCAGGCAGTGGAGTCGAGATCTTTGCTTGATTCCGTCAAGAATTACAAGTAGAGTGAATCTGCAGGGGAAGACGATGAGTTGGTCAGGTTTGAAGCTTGTGTTTCATCTTCTGACTAGAAAGAAGCAGATCAAAGGGTTGCAGGGCCGGCGACACGAAGGAAGAACTCACCGGCAGCAGGCACCGGAGCTGCGCCGATTCACTTCACTAGCCGCGCGCCATGCGCGAGCTTGACTGCCTAGCAGAGCTCGCCGGAGTACTACCCAACAACTCCAGAATGACAAGGTAGGTAGGTAGCTTGGTACCTAGCGGTATCTTCTTGGCGGCTGGTTCCTGGCAGGACTGATCTCGCCTGCATATATATCTGCAGGCAGCAATCGAGAGGAGTAAATGGGTTTGCCGCTAGCGTCACCGGTGGCCGGGGCCCCGGGGGTGTAGGAAGCAGAGCAGGCGATCGGGTCAAGGAGGAGAAACGGCGGTGGCCGCAGGCAGC
>Ga0182004_10001827_pt1 | contig 16071 bp, 13 predicted proteins | sample Sormic07211540_1_FD_120479 | JGI IMG/M metagenome (GOLD analysis project Ga0182004, IMG submission 120479) | Endophyte microbial communities from Sorghum bicolor roots, Mead, Nebraska, USA - 072115-40_1 MetaG | ecosystem: Host-associated > Plants > Roots > Unclassified | place: USA: Nebraska...
GATACCATGTTAGACTTTCTGATTTCATTATTGGGCTAACCCTAATCAGGGTGGCCATATAGTTAGGGATACATGGGCCTCATGGGCCTAGCCTCATGGGCCTAATACTCATATACTCTAACACTCACAACATATGTCTAATGTAGAATGCTGATACACTATATCAAAGGAAAACTTGAGGGTGCAAGAGCAAAAGGAAAAGAAAAAGCAAAAAAATCGGCCCCTGGAGGAAAGCCTCCCCTGAGGGCAGAGGCATTGACAGAAACATAGATGATTCTCTCCCACAGGGTTGGTAAAAGGCCACAAAGCTTAGCTATCCACGACACGCCACTGATGGCAAGCGTATCATGCTGCGACCATGAAAATAGCACAAGAGTGGCCTTTTTCTTTTGAGAAAGGGGAGTTGAACTACCAACATGTAGGCTGCACATCAGCATCCCTACCACACGTTCTCACAAAAAAGGCATATTATTCCATTAAACAGCCACATTAAAATCTGGAATAAAAATAAAAAACAATTAGCAGCCTAAAGACTGATCCAAGATGTATTGCTATAGAGTGAACACAACAAAAACTAAAAGCCTATAAGCAGCAATTCCAATGTGCCTCCTCATCACCCCAAATCTACATTTAATGAAGGGAACCAAATAAATAACTAATGGCTACAACTCACCTAACAAGCATCGCACTGAATATGGAAAGGTTATATTGCAATAAATAATCTAAACATATGCAACTTGTACGAAATCACAATATAGATGCCAAGTGCATCCACATTCAAGCATGTATGAAGATTTCATCTCATTTAACTCCGTATGCAAGATTTCTCTCAGAAAACTGAGGCAAACTCGTCAAGGTCAATACACTTCTTCACAAAGATAAGGTCAACAGAAAATAGTACGAAGTAAACTCACTTTGCCAAAGGAATGAGTTTCTTCCACAGAGATGCATCTTTTGGGGAAACATATGCAGCAAGCATCAAGAAGTTTATGGCTTTATCTAGTTCACCGATCTCATTATAAATGCTACCAAGTAGATAATATGAATCTGACAAATTTGGCGCAATTCGCACAATCTCATGTAGTATAGGAATTGCCTGCAACAAAGGGCATCGGCACAATGTTAATGCTAGACAAATTGAAACATCACAAAGAATCGGAGCACCAAAATTGCAGACGACACAGTTCTACTCATGTCCCAGATGGCAGTTTACCTAACCATGATGAGGTGATGACACTTGCTAGGGAAGAATTAAAAGGTTAAGGTTATGGAGTTTGGTTTGGGCTCAGGGTGTCTTAACTTGCTACCCTTGAGCCAATTGGAGGCTAGCGCTCTAGAAGGCTCTAGGATGTGGTCGGGTTGTTTATGTAAAAAAACAGGTGTGTGTAATTCGCTGCAAGGTGTGAGGAGTGAGTGAGTAGATTTTTGTACGAGAACCCCCTTTCTTTTTCTTCTTATGTGTCCTAGAAAAAAAGGTGAGATAGAAAAAATAGCTACTCAAAAGCTCTTGAGTTTCATAGAACCTAAACCAAACAGACACTACTGTTAATAATCCTGAAATCGTAAAACAAGATGAGTTATTATTCAACAATCCAAAGCTCTACAGAAGCCATTTCTTATGTCTCGAGCAATGTTTTCAAGTCATCCGATTAATTGCGATTAATCGTCCTAATCGGTCCCTGGTGACTGATTAGGGGTACCGCCTACTCATACAAGTCGTCCGATTAATCATGATTAATCGTCCTAGTCGGTCCCATGGCCACTAGGTCTGACTGGACGACTTGAAAACATTGGTCTCGAGTCAATTGACATGGTAGTGAGGTGACGCAAAAGAGTTCACCTGAGGTCACTAGGTCCAGTTAACCACACAGGCTAAATGGTAAAGACACCATGTATAATGATGCTTTAAAAGGAGTTCAAAACGAACCCAGTACCCACTAGTATCCTACTCAAAAACAAGTTCAACCATGAAACTTCAGTATTCCAGGTAGGAAGTTTAATACATATTAAGTAATCAGCTCGTAATCCTCCTATTTTCGGTAGTAGTTCTTTTTTGAGCTAGTAATCCTCATTTTTCTAGGAATAAAAATACTCCGATCAAAATAACCCAAAATACTAATCCTCCTAGATGTGAGCTGCAAGATAAACTAGCTCACAGTGAATATAGCATACATAGAAATAATAACATTTGGAAGCTAAGAGTTTGGATGTCTATAACGGGCTAATGCAGTGTGATATACTTGCTTAATGACAGATTAGTTGCTATATGCATGCCAACTTCTATTTGTCAAAATACTCATGATAGCAGCAGTTATCATGGTCATCTTAACAAACAATCCAGCGGAACAACTATTTATTGTACGACATAATTTTTGGTGCAGAAACTCAATCCCAGGATAAATAAGCATGCAAAGAAGTAAGGTCATGACCTTGCTGGTAGGAATACTGTATTGAATTGGGAAAGTAACATATCAAACTATGCATCAAATTACTTGTTATTTGTCAAAAATATAATTTATAGAAGTAAAAAAGTTAGATCTTAGACCTCGTTAAATTTTTCTTCAGCAAAAAGTAGAGTAGCATCACCCAACTTTTTAATAACTTCAGCGCTGCCCTTATTCTTTGTTCCTTTCTTTCTTCCCCTTCTCTTGCCCTGATAAAAATGAAAGAAAATGAGAAAAAAAACTGATTTATTAATGCGATAAATATGATAACAAAAAAAAAGACAAACTGCATTGAACACATACAACACATCAATTGCTATAATCCACATAATAATCGCTTTTCAGATAAGTACGAAAAGTCGAAAACAGTTTGGGCAAAGAGCTTGAAACAGCTAATATATCTTCAAATGTAGCTAGAAATGAAAGGGAACATACTTTAATTCAACTGAATAGAACGTTGCATAAAAAAACAACAGGCACGTCTCTCAGTCAGTCAATTCTGACTGAGACACTTTTACATTAACAAGATGGTATTCATAGTTCCTGCATGAAACCACCATCCACAGGCCATGATGCTGATAGACACTGAGGAATTCTACAGCCAATGAACTCCAAGATAGTTTGGGTCTACTGGTATGTACTTCATTCCTGTAAGATGTATGGAAAGAAGTGTACTTTGTTTGTTCTCTCCATGGACTGAATACCATGAGGATTATTCTAGCAGAATTTTACCAAATGACTTAAGGAACGGAGTAGCATACATCTTTCGACCTTCTTTTGCGCCGAAGACCAAAGCCTTCCATCAGTTGGTCGAACATGGTTGCTGCTTCCGCTTCTGAAAGTTGATCCTGTCTTGGCCTTTTGGAACCCTCCTCCCTGGAAGATGACCAAGAGTTCTAAAACACATATACTACAAAGACAGTTCCCTGTAACAAATTACATGATGGTTCGCACAAATGCATGAAACAGATTAACTATAAAAGGCATCCAAGAGAATTACTTCAAAAAAGACATCCAAAAGAATCACAGAGGATCATGAGAGCTCCACAAAAAAAAATGAATAACTGAAGCATACTGAAATATAAGCATCGAAATAGATAGGTAAGCATAAAGTTGCATTTAATAAAAATCTAAGCCGAATCATACTAGACGGATGATGAGCAACAAAATTGTGTTTGCCAGCATGTCTACACAGATTACCATTCGAGTATTGACAGACGCAATCGAAATTTCCGCACCTCTGGGGTTGGTCCTCGGCAAGGGCCTTGCGCTTGCGCGCGGCGAGCGCCTCGTAGTCCTGCGCGTGGGCACGCATCGCCGCGGCGGTGGTGCTCCTCTCCGCCATCTCCACGCAGTGCATCGCCTCGTCGGCGTCACCGAACTCGAACCCGTCCTCCTCATCCTCGTCGAAATCCTCATCCCCGTCGCGCCCGCGATCCCCCGCCTCAAGGGCGGAACCTCGCTGGTCGCCATCCTCCGTCACAGCCGACATCAGCGGAGAGGTGGTAGTGACGCGCGGGTGGCGGTGGTAGTATCAGGGCGCAGGACAGTGCCGAGGTGCCGCTGCTCCGAGCAAAACCCGCCGCCCTCCTCCGACCACCTCGGCGCTCGCCACGTATACGGTCGCAACGCCCGGCGTGAAGCAACGGCTAGATGACTGGGCGAGAGCGGGAGCGCGTAGGGCACGTGATGGACCTAAGCAGCACCGAAACTGAGTAGTCGCCGGCAGCTCGGACGGCGGCGGCGGCGGCGGCGGGGAATAAGGAGCCGGCGAGCTCGCTGTGAGAGTGAGGCTTATCGAGCGCGCGCGGAGAGCCCATGGGCCGTATGGTAGGGATCCTTCGCATCCGGAGGTGCGGCGGAGGCCAAGAGCTATTTACCGTTTCCAACTACACATAAAAACTCCTCTCAAAAAAAAAACTACCCATAAAAGCTATTTTACCCAATTCTATACTGGAGCTTGTTAAAACAACTCCCTATCTTAATTTTTAGTCTCCTCCAACAAAGTAAAAGAGCTACTTAAAAATAAAAAAAAGTTGTCAAATATCCTTCTCAGCTCATAGATTTCTAAAGTCGAAAGAACTCTATATCTCTCCTCTGTCGACCTGTTTTCACGGTACTTCTCGGACGAGAGTTTGTTTTCGCTGCAAGATCTATTGTTAGCGTGATATATTTCTCCGCCACCTTTGGTCTGGCAGCCACATCCAGTCCTTACCTCTGCTTGTTTATTGATTTCTGGTTGGAAGGCATGGCCTACTGCCTTCACGTGTGCCGTTTGGCTGGAAGCACGCCTTGCCGACCGTAGGCAGCTGGCCGAGGCAAACAGTGGGATAAAATCGGTGCTCGCGTTAGTGCGGTGCTGAGAGCAGATGCAATTTTCTTTTCAATCTTTTTATAAACAACATAATATAACCAAAAAATAACTAAATGTGGGCTCTACTATAATTTTAAGAAAGTTGACAAAAATTAAGGTTGTCATTTCTTTTGTTAACTCGCTAAATTGATTAGTTTAGCAAGTAAATTATACGAAACTTCTAGAGATACTCTTACTAAACCAGATTTAGCTCTATGAAGATTTAGCTCTATGAAGATTTAGCTCTATGAAGTTGCACCATCAGTTGAAGCCAAAAGAAGCTACTCCACCAGTGAGCAGAGTCATACCACATTGACCCTAAGAATCTCGGACCCACCTAAATTTATCTTCTTTGTTTTTGTTCTTTTATTAGCTACTATATTATAGTTTACGAAAAAAGCTATAGTATTGTATTCCTTCTATTGCTTTAAGATTTCAATTTAAATTTCCTTCAATTATGCACTTCAATAGCTAATAACAATTAATATATGAGAGAAATTATAAATCACTTCTTATATGGTAGAAAACCCAAATTTCATACCAAACACCAATTAAATTACAAAAGGTGTCTATCATGTCAAATGCTTTGAGTCCTCGTCCTTAATAAAATGACTACAAATTCTAGTAAAGTCTATTCATTTTTTTCTCTCAACATGTTGGGAAGAAAATAACTATTGTTTTTAACAAATGAAAGTTGAGCATAGCTCATTGACTAGATCGGATGCTTTTGTCAATTGAAAGTTGGGCAATAGCTCGGTTGGTTAGAGCATTGGCTCTAGCAATATGTAGATCATGACACACTCGTTGGTTCAGTTTACTCCAACCTCTTGAATAGCTATGCTATGGCAGTCTGAATGAATCATGAAAAACCTATAGCTCCGTTATATATTTTATAAGCCTGCTCTAGTGGGTATTATGTATAACTAACGTGAGTAACTCATAGTTGTACTCTGTGCATGAGGAAGCGGTGTGAAGTGAAATGTGATTTGGATGGGAGCAGCATGATTGTGAAGTGAAATGTGATTTGGATGAGAGCATCATGATTAATATATGCATTTGATTTGATGGAGTAATGTTTCATGCTTTTCAATGGCGACAAGAGCGAGGGTTATAATAGGGCCATTACTCACCAATGTGATTCCATTTTCCTATTTGGAAACCTTATTTGTGTGATTTTGATCCCCTGTCATTCATTTTTATTATATACTATCAAAACATGCTTGTGCATTGCAATGCTAGAAAAATTATCATATATTTATGAAAACAACAACGAACAATACACACACACAATAATATAAATGGTAGATGATGGTAATAATATATCAATATCCTATTAAATATATTTAATAGAATATAATTTTGATAGATATATTATCATAACTTATTAACTTTAGTTTTCATACTACCCATGTGGGAGGATCTTTAAAAATCTGTAGCTCTAATACTTAATTAAAGACGGCAAGTAGTTAGTTGTTTACGTGTGAACAATTGATCTGTCCATTGAACAAATAAAGACAACAAGTACTTAATTTTCCACATGGCAGCCCCCGTTGAGGATTATAGGATTATATTTATTAGACTAAATTAGACAAGAACCTACTTAAGATATTTTAGTTCACATATTGATTAGTTAGACCGTTTGCTACTCTAGGTAATTAACTTGTGGATAACAGTTCAGAACAAATAAACAAAAATGGAAAAATGTTAGAAGAAAAGATAAGGCACAAATAAAAATAAAAATTCTGAATAAAAAACATGGAAACGGAGAACGGTATAGTAGGGAAGCAGTTTTATTTTTTGCCGAAACCAGTGAACGGATGAAAAACTAAATTAATATTAGACATAGCAATCGTGTTTGTGCATTGCGACGAAACATCGAATCTGTATCTCGCTAGACCTAGATGCAATAAGTTGTTCTAAGTTGTATCAATACGCATCATGAATCTAAGACACGTATATATAAGATATGAAGGGTGCGACCGCAATTCCAAGCGTATGAGATTGGGACTCAAGGAAGAAAATAAGATACTGTTAATTTTCAGAGACCGATGTATTCACGTGAACTATTTGCTCTGATGACTTGTATTTATGTGAGCTAACATGATCGAAGCTAACACGGTCGAATTGAGTTAGAAATTTATTCAATTAATTTATTAACATATCGGAATGAATCTAAAGGAATTTCAAGAAGTTGATATATAGATAGATTAGATATATTTTTTAGTTTCTATAAGAAAAATTGAAGAATATTGAAAAAAAAATAGAAAACAGGAAATAAAAAGAGACATATCCATGCACCCAGGAGTCCAATTCGGAATTTCCCTTGTGCCACGCATCAGGAAAAAAACATTGATTCTCGATCGGAAGCAGTTTTCTATCCAATTTTCACCATGCTTATAATAATGGGACGAAAAAAGGCGAAAATTTTGTCTTTTTGTTATTAGGTATAGATATAGATATGCCCTTCATATCAAGTTGAAAAGAGTTTATTCTTGTTCAACTATTTGAGAGACGTTGCTCAACAATGGACAGACCTTCTTCAACCTTTTCATTCAGCTATGTACCTTTTATGAAGGACCTGACACAACCATTTACTGTCAAAAAATGGAGGATAGAACCTAGGATACTTAATTTATGAAGGTGAGAAACCGAGTCCTGTAGGCACAAATAATAAAGATACACCATGGGTCAAACACAAAAAGTGATAACAGGTGAAGGCGTACTCAAGTAGTCAAGTGAGGGCTTGACCCTTTTATCGGATCAAGTACTTATTATCTCTGTGAACCTTCTGTCGGACAAGCACTTGTTACCTTGGCAAGCCCCTATAACAGTCTGATCTAGATGTTCTGTGCAAATCAGCAAATGTGAGCTAATCCATGTGTATTGGGGGTGGGTGGGTGAGGAATTTAATTAGTTTAAATTTCATAACAATGCACTCCAACATATGTAGATTGACATAGATATATGAGCACCGTACCCAAACAAGGCCTAAGCTGGTCTGTTGGGAAAGACATAAATTATACTGATAGGTAAATTCAGTGCATATGACGACTGATCAAACATCAAATTGTATCACTGAGGTATCATGTTTAGCTATCTTTGTGAGCTCATCGTCCTATCTACTCCCTCCTACGTTTAAAATTATAGTACAATTGACTTTTTTTATTCTAAATTTGATCGTTCATCTTATTCAAAAAAAAATTCTTGTCATTACCTCATAACTTTCCTCATTAGAGGCAGAAACCCTGGTGACTCCTACCTATAATTGGTTTGAGTGGCAAAAACCAATTCATGCATGCACCACGTCCGCGTCAGGCTTGGGCCGATCATGATACGCCACGGCAGCTTTTTCTCGACTTTCTCAATATAGTCTGACACAGTCCGCATATATAAGTACGTCAACATCTAGTCAATAACTTGTACGGGACTAATAATATTGCTCATAATTAATTTTAATATGAGCCTTAAAATTATTTGATTTAATTAGATAATATATGGGCTGGCCCACATTAAATCTAACCGTAGCATGGGTATAGCCTATATATGATAAGCAGGCATCTTCCATGTAGAGGAGCCATGTTGGTTTGCAGCATGTGCTGAATTTTTATTAGTTCTGTTAGAGCAAGAAGCAACATATGAAGCCGAATCATGAGCAATAGCATCCGTATACCCTTGCTGAATTTTCATTGACCCGACTAGAGTTGTTAGCAACCTATGAAGCCAAATCATGAGCATTAGTATGCATACCTTGCTAAATTTCCATTGACCCGACTAGAGTTACTAGTAACATATGAAACTGAATCATAAGTATGGGCACTTGCATATGGTGCATAATTTGTAGGTGTAACCCCATTCTATTAGCATATCGTACACCATATGAGGCCATGAGGGTTGGGATTAATTGGCTAGTTTAACATTATTATAGTCAATTTTTTATTCAATGATATATTTTGTGATGAAATCACATGTCGTGAATTGACGGCCTACATGAATAAGGACAAACATATGTATATTGTATATGCCGCTAGTATCATTAAAACTTAAAATATATAGTGTTGACATTGGCTTTTGCATATAATAACCAGAATTAGAACTTGCATGATGAGAACCAATGATAGAATAAACATCAACCAATGCAACATTCTCATTCTTAACATAGCTAGAAACATCAATATGAGAATTCAAGGAACTTACAAAATAATTATTAGAATCATATGACGTATTTGTAAGTTGTACCTTAGGGTAATTGTGGTAGTACAAAATAATAGCTTGGCACTCCATGATCAAGGAATTCAACCATCATGGTCGGCCCAACCGCACCTTGACAAGGGTGGAGATAACATGGATGAGGAGATCAAGGTGGAGGCACTAGGCTCGGTGATGGTGTCTTTGTTGTGGCAATGCATCCTGCTCAATGTGACCTTCATCTTTATTGATCACGCGTGCTTGTCGGCCCACGCTTTTGCTCACCAGGTTCAGACATGCACTGCTCACTTGACACGTATCACTACCCGCTAGTGGCACATGTTGGTGCTTGACGGTGCAGTGCCCGGCCATGCTCACTCGCAGTCGCAGCCCTATGCACTTTCACCGCACGCAGACTCCGCACACCACACCACCGCCTCCATGGCGTGCCCATGCTCAGGCTCTGCAAAAGGGCAATGTTGAGAAAAGCTAGAGGTAGGAGAAGATCATGTGTGGGTGACAGGACAGTGAGTGAGAGAGAGAGAATGCATATACAAGCTGCACAAGGCAAGATGCTCTTTGTAAAATGTCTAAAATCTCATAGCTAGTCAGCTCCACGCTTGTGCTGCCACGTTATCTAGAAGGCGCCACTGAAGGGATAAGGTGCCAAATTCCGGTTACAGAAAGTTCATAAACCTAATGGCACAGACCACAAGCGCAAAGGCGAGTCTATGTAACTCTTTTTGTTTCCTTCTATTGCTCTAGTATTTGTATCTAATTTTTTCGCATTATGCATGCACTTCAATAGCCAGTAAGATAAGAGTTAACATATGAGAGCAAAATAGCAATAAAATTACAAAAGTGTGGTGTTTAAAAAATTGAAAAATAACAATAAAATTACAAAGGTGTAGTGTTCATTGTATCAAAAATTTGGAAACCTTATACGACTGCTGAAAAAACAAAGCCAAACCCAAATTTCGAACTATAAACCCCATCACAAAATTGGTATATATGGTTACAATTGTAGTTTCTTGATAATAAAGAAGCTCGTCTTTTGCACAATTGGGTTTTGGGGCATGAGCAATTAGTATGGTACCATATCTTATCACGAAAAATGAGTATAAATTCTAGAACTCTCTTTCCATCTTGCTTTTGGCCATTTGAAAAAAAATGCAAAATGAAAGATCTTTCAATTCCTTTTAGCAATTAAACTTTGGGCAATAGCTCAGTTGATAGAGCATGTCACAAAGTTGACCGAGCATGTCACAAATTGGTGACTCGGTTCACTCGAACATCTTGTATAGCTAAGCTACAACGTTTTAATTTGAATGAATCATGGAAAAACATATGGCCCCGTTGTATATTTTATAAGCCTATTCTAGCGGGTGGTATTATTATGGGCTTGTTTATTTGAGCTTTCACTTATAAGTTGAGCAGGATTAAGCCACGATTTGGAGAATCTGTTGTCTAAATAAAGTGTTTGGTTGTACTAATTAATTCTGGTAAATTATATGTCCGTGATGTAAAATAACCTATGTACCCCTGAGGCTGATGATACCTACAATGATCTAAAGGCAATGATGGCAATATATGTGAAGCCTGAGGTAGAAATATGGTTCCATTAAAACGCAATGTATAGTAACAGTCCAAAATAATACCAATACGAGTAATGTAAGTGCTAGAAAATACTCAAGTTTCTAATAATGAATCACCCAACCAAAATAGAAGTAATAGCATCACGAAAAGCACCCGTATCCGTATCATCCACTGAAACACTACCTTCAGCTGTAGGAACTTGGGACCCAATACCACTAATGTCTTCCACATAGGTTTCAAAATGTTCATCATTTATGACATTGTCTCTAATAAAATTATGAAGAGCCATGCAAGCAACGATAATCTTTGATTGCTTCTAAGTTAGATAGCTAAGAAGTTGCAAGAGAATGCACCACCTCATCTTGAAAACTCCAAATGACCACTCAATTACATTTCGGAAGGGATGCACGAGCATAGTTAGTTGAACACCTCCTTCGATCCCACTGGATGGCAACCATGTTGCCATTCGGGCACATGATACCTTTCTCTTGTAATGTGCTACATATCCTTTTCTATTAAGATACCCGAAATCAACGATATAATACTTGCCTTGAGGTGGATATGGAAATTTATCATTGTAGGTGACTAAAGTATCAAAAAATACCCAAGTGTCATGAGCAGATCCAGCCCAACCAGTGACAACAAATGTGAACCGCATATCAAAGTCACAAACTGCCATGACATTTTGTGAAGCATAACATGTTGTCTAATGTATGCAGTTACATGTATATGTGTACCATCAATGGCGCCTATGCAATCCTTGAAATGAGACAAAAACCTAGCTTCATGCAGTTTTTGATGAGCCAGGTCATCCAATCCTTGAGCTGGCCTTTTGTTAGCATTTGGTATGGTGTACCGCTCACTTCAAGTCTCTCACTATCACCATCACCATCACCGGCCTCATGCTCCTCATGCTCCCTGTTAGTTCTAGGAACATACAAAGACTCATTAGTTCTAGGAACATACGAAGTCTCATTAGTCACACTAATAACTTCAAACACTATGTGTATCATGTCCTCATGCTCAAGTACTACAGTTTTGAAAGTCATACAACCTGGCATAGCCTGAAACATTAACTGAGAACAATTAGAATATGACATCTCAAGTAAAGAAATACAAAATAATGACTACTCACCGCATTTCTCTTTCTCCACCATTCATCAATGGCAGAAATACATCTAGTCACAGGATCCCTTCCCAAGTGGCTCTCTATGTTCAAAGTATTCTATTGTATATATTTTTCTTCTTTAGTAAATCTCATTCGTTTGCTCTTGGGTGTATGGTCTCTTTGTTTGGTCAAAGAACTTCTACACCAAATTAGCATAACCCACACTATTCAAGAAAATATGTGGCCTATTGTGGGCAAGCACTTTTCTTACCAAAATTTCACACTATAAATCTGATTTCAAAATTGATATACATACCTACATTAGCAATAATTATCAATCATAACACACAAATTTACAATGAAACTCGCTTGAAATAAAGAAGTTCATCTTTTACACTACCTAAGTGAAGTGATTGATTGGGTTTTGTGCATATGCAATTAGTTGGTGTATCTTCTATACGGAAAATAAATTCTAGCACCAACTTTCCATCTTGATTAATTACCATAGCATATCGGTCTTCTCTACAAAAAATGAGTATAAATTCTAGCACCAGACCTTCCATCTTGGTTCTAGACATTTTTGAAAGAACTACAAAATGAATTCAATTGTTTTTAGCAATTGAAATTTGGGCAATAGCTCAGTTGTTAGAGCGATTGCTCTAGTAATCTCCAGATCACGTCACAAATTGGTGGTTCAGTTTACTCTAGCATCTTGCTTAGTTAAGGTGAGGCATTTTGAATGAATCATGGGAAAGCATAGTGCTCCATTGTATATTTATATAAGCGGCGGATGCTATTATATATAATTAAGGTGAGTAGCTGTTAGCACGAAGAACTCATGACTGTACTTCTTTGATCTTGAATGAAGAAGTGGTGTGAAGCCAAAATGCAATTTAGGTTGAAGCCTCATGATCAATGTATGCATTTGATGATGATGAAACAATGTTTCAATGCTTTTCGAGGCACCAGCGGCAAGCGGGGGTTGTTAGTTTGTTACAAGGTCATGAGTCACAACTTGCCGATCTGATTTTATTTTCCTATTTGGAATCTGTGTGATTTTGATCCCCTGCCATTTGATTTTTTTATTATGTATGCCCCTAATAATAAGTTGAAAAAGGTTATTCTTTTAACAATTTGAGAAACGTCGTTGCTCACCCTGATCTAGACTTCACCGAGACATAAAACCATTTTGCTTACTACACACTTTTTGTGAACATTTAACTGCCGCCACCCTCACCCCTCCTCTCTCCCCTCCGGCATGTCGTCACCAGAGCACATTGCCAACTCATGCGGGTGCTAGGAACTAGGAAGAGGGCGACACAGCAATCTTTTTTGATCTGGCCAACTGTCTACATAGTGGCGACGAGGATCATCGACCATGTGGGCTCGCATAAGCGAGGAGTTGATTCTGTGCGTAGTGAGGTGATGCTGTGCGTGGTGTGGTGGTGCTAGCAAGTGTCAAGCACCTGAGTGGGGCTGCCATGAGCGTGCGGGTGCGGCCACCGACATGTGCATTGGCGTGGGCGTTGCGCGTGATAGCAGGGCTGCCAGTGAGCTCTCTCCATCTTGGCTCCCCTGTCGATGTGTCTGCTGGCTCCTTGCAATGGCGACAACCGATTGGGTGAGGCCACAACGAGGTTCTACTGCCATGTGCGGCTTTTTGGTGGAAGTTAGGCTGGCGATTTGGCTGGATGGTAAGCCACTCTTGGGACAGCCGGTTCCATGACTTGTGTCCTAGAACTGCTTGGTGATCGCACATAGGCGTTGCATGATGGCTTTTCTAAGGCAAGCATAGTGGGCAGTGACCCGTCATAGACCTCGAGGGTGGCTATGTCATGGTCTTCAGGCGAGTTGCGTGGTTCCCGATGTGTGGGTGGAGAACTATTTCTATGTGTGGATTGTCGAGGTGTTGGTGAAAGCTTTGCTGATGATCGGTACTGGTCTCAACATTGGTGACGTCTTTGGGTGCCTTGTCCCTTATTAGAGGTGTTGTCATAGCACTCCACAGCCCTCCTCTTCATATTGATCTCCAGGTGTAAAGCTTGCCTCGGATTTTGAGGTAGGAAACATCTGTGACTATCATTGTTTTCTTCTTTGGAGGCGCCGCTTTGGCGGTCTAGCTTCACACAATGTTTTTTTGGTGGGTTTAATGCAACCCCATCCTCTTGGGCCGTCGAGCTTCACATTTGTACAAGATGTATAGGTCTTGTCTTCACTAGGGGAAGGCACTCGCCTGCGCGAAGCCATGTTGAAATTTTGCAGCAAGTTTGGGCGATGAAGTCAGCTTAAGATAGAAACTTAAGTCTTGTTCTTTTGTTTTACATTGCTACGGGATAACTAACATTTTGTACTAAAAACACACGGGTCGCACGATAAGATAACAACACTTTGAAATAAAGTTTCAAAAAAAACAATACTGTGAAAGAAATATCTTATGTGCATTATAGCTCCGATTAGGCATTGTCATGGGTAACCATAATACTTTGTATGGTCAAATGTCTTGCAAGTACAACTTATATTTCACTTTACCAAGCACCACCTTAGAAACCAATGATTAAAAATCTACCATCAACATCTATGGTTGTTTAGAGATATGTCATTTGTCATATGGGGATGCACGTACACCCGCCACCGAAGGGCCCGGGACGTGCGCCGTGCTGCCAAACGCGTGGCCAGAAGGGCTGGCGCACAGGAGGAGACCACCGAGCGTGGCTAGGAGGAAAATAGGATTTGAGTCTCTGGTTGTTACCTTATGTTTAGGATGGTCGTTTCCCTTTTATTAGTTACCAAATAGGATTTGAGTCCCTGGTTGTTACCTTAAGTTTAGGATGGTTGTTTCCCTTTTATTAGTTACCAAGTTTGTTAGACCTACAGGCTATATATATTCTGTAATCGTGAGACATTAGGAGATTAACAAAGATATTACCCTAATCTTCCTCTCTCTCGTTCACCCAAGCCTGTGGCGGAGGGGTAAACCTCGCCGGAGAAGACGGATCATGACTAAGAACTACGTAGTCGAGGTCATGCTATCCCAGGGTTCGACTGTAGAGGAGTACTGTAGAGGGATGGGACACTTAAGGAGGCCAAAGTCTTTTGCCTTGTCAACAATGGATTGAAGGAGATTAGCTACCAACACAAAGAGAAGGGGGGAAATGGGATCACCTTGTCTTACCCCCCCTTTTGCAATGAAAGACTTTACGAGGGACATCATTCAAGAGGATAGAGGAAGTTCGAGAGCAGAAGATTAGATCCATCCAAGCTAGCCATTTCTCTCCAAACCCTATTTTCTTCATGATTCTTATCATAGCCACATGTTCAATTCTGTCAAAAGCTTTTTTGAAATCAAGTTTAAGAATTACAATTTCCTTCTTCGATGTGTGGCACATATGAAGGTACTCAAAAGACCAAGCAAGACAGTCTTGGATGCTTCGGGACCTGATAAATCCATATTAGTTCTGATGGATTAGCCTGGTGATGAGTGGCTGGAGCCTATTTGCAAGCAACTTGGTCAACAGCTTGACGGAGGAGTTGAGCAGTGAAATGGGTCTGTAATCATTGATCCTGGCTAGTGTATCTACTTTGGGGATGAGGGTAATGAAAGACCCATTAATGCTTCTAAGGCAAACATTTAGAGAGTGAAAGCCATCACACAACTGATAGAAATCCAACTTGATGATTTTTCGGCACTTTTTGAGAAACTCATTGTTAAAACCATCAGGTCCAAGGGATTTATCTATAGGGAGAAGCCTGATTACCCCGTCGATCTCATCATGGCCAAAAGGAATTTCAAGAGAGCTTAAATCAATATTGCTCTGCAGGAGAGAGTCCAAATCAAAAACAACAGTGTGGGGCTAGAGGTTCCCAGTCTTTCCTTGAAGTCCTTCGAAATAAGATTAGCCTTTAAGGTATGCTCATACACTAAGCCTCCATCTGCCCCTTGGAGTGCATGGATCTGGTTTCTTCTATGCCTGAGGGAGGCATTAGCATGAAACAGTTTAGAATTCTCATCTCCCAGTTTTGCCCACTTGATGGCACCTCTTTGCCTCCAGTAAATCTGCTACTGATAGAGTAGATTGGACAACTTCTGATGAAGAACGTCTCTGAAGTTCCAATCCTGAATAGTTAGGTCTCTCCACTCCTCAATAACATCCAGGAGAGAGATGACCAACTTGATGTTTGAGATTGTGGCTTTGAGATTGGAGAGACGGGACTGCTGTTGACACCGTTTTTGGGCACCTGTCCAGGATGGCAGGATAAGACGACAGTGTGTGGTTTACAGGATGAGTTGCCGATGAGAATGGTTGCCGATAAAGGAGAGGTTGAACGTGACTAAGTTTACGGGCGATGGTGTGTTTATGCCGATGATTATGGCAAGGGAGTCTGCC
>Ga0182004_10001828_pt1 | contig 16070 bp, 10 predicted proteins | sample Sormic07211540_1_FD_120479 | JGI IMG/M metagenome (GOLD analysis project Ga0182004, IMG submission 120479) | Endophyte microbial communities from Sorghum bicolor roots, Mead, Nebraska, USA - 072115-40_1 MetaG | ecosystem: Host-associated > Plants > Roots > Unclassified | place: USA: Nebraska...
AAGAGTTAACTTATAACTTATACTACAATTTAGAAACACAAAAGTTATAAAACACAATTTATGTACATAATTTTTTCGTATAACTTGTGCAACTAAGTTATAGTTATAACTTATATGTTATAACTTATATGTTATAAGTACTTAGTACAGATAAATTATACTAAAATAAAGTTTTTCAAAACATATATAAGTGGGATCTAGTTTTGTTTGTCTCGTCGCGTAGAAAACACCGGTGCAGACAGAATTGAAAATGGATAAACCGTTTAAAAGTTATAGCAAATTTAAATAAATGTTTCGCTTTTTAAAAGTGGCGTCAGCACGAAATCAGCGGATGCCCCTACACTATGTCAGAGTTAAATCGTTTCGTTGAGTTCATTTTAAATGAACGACCGCTGTAGTGGAATTAGGCTTTTGGAGCCCGAATTGTCTACGCCTGGTGCCACCACTATCGTTTCACAGAGAATCATGTTGGTGCATGTCACAGCCCGTGAGGGATCGTGGCATCGTGCCTGTGCAGGTGCCAAATCCAACGACCTAGAATTCAGTTGCCGCATGAAACCAAAACAACCGGTTGATAAATAGCAATTCTGTTCTTAAATGATGCAGTATTTTCCAAACATGTATATATTTATAAATGAACGAAAACTTACACATATCAAACTAACATGTACCTATATATTACCTACATATACAAGTATATATAAAACCTAATTAAGTTTCCCTGCAAAAGAATAAGCGCAAAATCTATAATTCTGAAAGGAACAAACTAATAAACCAATATATATATACGGGCCGGTAATATAATGTACAAAACTGTATCACACATTCTAAATTTTGAATTGTATTCGAACCATCTGTATCCTAATTAAGACGTACGAACCATATGAGAACTTTTGAAACACCGGCCCCTCATTCTCATGTTGCTGTTGCCTTTTGGTGCGGAGTGGTGTCGTTGTATCCGATGCCCTTCCTTGTGGTCGGGAAGATCAAGAACACGAAGCTCGACAGGAACGCCGTCCCGAGCGGGAGATTCTTGAGAAGCTCGTTGGTATTTTCACCAGCGCCAGGGAAGAAGCACTTCTGCAGCCCGACGTCGCTGAACGCGACGGTGACGAACACGACGGCGGCGAAGAAGGCGTGCACGTAGTCGAGCGGGCGGAGCCGGAGCCGCCGGAGCTGGCCGAGCGCCCACTCCCGCTCCTCCTCCTCGCCGGAGAAGTTGAACACGTTGAACCCGCGCGGCGTCGCCACGCCGTAGTAGAGCTTGCCGTCGCGGCCCACGACGCTGTCCGTGAAGGAGAAGAAGAGGGAGAAGCCCGCCAGGACGCCCACCAGGACCGCCGTCAGCCACTGGTTGGCCGCCGTGCAGGCGCCGTGGTTGGTGAAGGACGGCGACAGCGCCTGGTACGCGAGCACCGTGCCAGTCGGCAGCAGCTGCGCTAGGTTGGACGCGCTTGCCATCACCTTGTCTGCTGTTGTCCCGGTGCCTGCTGCTGCTGCCATCACCGGCATGATCGTCGTTGTTGGTGATGAGTCGTCGTCGGCTCCGCCACCCAGCTTGGGCGTCGGCGGTGCTGCTACTATGCCGTTGTTGTTGGTCTGCGGCGAAGACATCTGGATCACGGTAGACGGCTGAGGAGAAGATGCCATCGTTGGTCTGTTTGGGGTTTCTCAACGTGATGAGTAGAGTCCATTCTCGTACGGTCGAGTAGCTGCTTATATAGGACATTATCATCGTGGAATAATTCCAAGGTTAGCCAGCGCGTTGATTTGTCTACTTGAATTGAAAGGTCTTGTTTTGTTGTGAAGAAGAAGGGCTATAGTTGCATGGACTTCAACTGCGCCCAAGCACGGTCATACTCATGCTCATTCATCATCCCTTGATAGTCACGATATTTTCCAACAACCATGCATCCTACATGGAATTCTCTCCAGATTTTTTTTATTTTTGACTTGCAGTCTACAGTGGCTTGCAAAATGACGTTTTATATATCATGCTACGAATGCCTTATATATTATAGGAACGTGAGGAAGAGGGAGAGAGACCTGCAAGAAGAGGATAATCTCCAATTTCAACTTGTCAATTTTATTTCTCATGAAAATAGCATATGACCAAACGATCAAAGTACTCCAAGACTACACCTTTGTCATATATATTTCATATATCACATTTGATAGATCGAGACTAGACAATCACGTACTACTGCCGATCGAGGTTGATGCATGCGATTCTGGAAGTTAAATGATAACATGAACAATAACCTAACTATATTCGTTTATTTCAGTGTATACAATTTGAGTAATTGTATGTAGATGAAAATCTATCAAGTTTGACTTTACTAAATCCCAATAAATCCTATACTTTGAAACAAATAAAACGCGTGGTAATATAAGACGACACACGTGATTTATTTAATAGTCAAGTCTACAGTGCGAGTCATCAAGGCAAACATCCACTATTAGCTGTTCGCACGGCAAGGACGAATGGACGACGATATGTCCCCGGCCGTTTTGTACGCATGGGAAAAGAAATGGCAGCTAGCGAGACACTCCAGCACGGTAAGCAACGACCAGCACGAGCGCGCGGCTGGCCCCAAGAAACGGTCGCCGGTGGAGGATGTGCCAATGGCCGACGTGGCCGGATGATTTACAAGGCCACCTGCAGACATCTGCGGGTGCTCTAAGCAAGTTAATTAGCGAGCGGACCTCAAGCCGTTCAAAGTGTGTAGTGCAAAGGACGCAGCTACAGCGAGTGGACCGCCGTTCCGTTGCTAGTTGGTTGGACCTAGAAAATCTCTCAAACCAACATGGAGAGAAAGCTACCGTTTGTCCACATCCAGTGAGTCCCACGTCTCATGCACCTTTCCGGGCCCGACGACTTCTCAGCATTGGTACGGTCGATATCCATCCGTCACAACAACATGTATGGCGATACAATCGCATCCATTGGACATGAACATTTGTGGAGAGATGAAGACACGCGCGTGGAATTAATTCATGTGACGAGGCATAAAAGGTTTCCTCCTATTAGTAATTCTACTTATTTTTGAGGCAAATTAATAGAATACCATGGAATGGTAGCAGCCAAGTTCTGTTTATTTGGGCTGAAGTTTGAAGGTTTTGCCTGCCGCGGGGGGGGATGCTCACTATGGTTATGTGGAGGCAGGCCATGATGATTTCACTTTCGATGTTGGGGAAGTGAGGGAGTGGACACGAGCGAACTAAGAGCATATGTACCAGTTCCCCAATATATACCACCTATCATTTTTATAAAACAACTATCATATTGGGGGAGATGATGTTTTATTTTTCTAGAATACACAAAAGATTTGCGCATCCTTGTATTAAGGAGAGAAGTTCAAACAAACATACGACAAGCTTCTATCAAGCGCCATAGGAGGTCGACGTAACATAGCCAAAGCTAGACCATCCTAGCAAAAGACCTCATGTTTAGGAAAAGCCTGTGTTTTCACAGCTGCCTAGATAGTGACTTTCCAATGGCTAGGAAGAGCTCATCCAATACCTCGGATTCGGTCATAGTCATGCTGCCGTAGAAGAGCCTATCAAAAGTCTCCAACTCCAAAACAGATAGTGCAGATGGACCCTCGATTCACATGAATAGAAGGTGAGCTTGAGAATACCAACTATAGATTTCCAAACGGGCGGCCCGACCCTAACCTGGCCCAGGCACTATTTGGCCCGGCCCTATCGTGTCGTGCCTTGTTGGGCCGTCGTGCCAGCCGTGCCGTGCCGAATAGGGCTATCGTGCCCAACCCTTGGCCCAGGCACGACCCTATGGAGACTTGATCGTGCCGTGCCGTGCCGAAGGCCCATCGGGCCTCCCAGGCCCGTCGTGCCGCCACTGCTCGTAGACGCTGATGGAGGCGCGTCGTCGCTACTCGTCGAGGACGCGCCACCGCCTTAGCCATGGACCCGCATCGCGCGCGCCTACACGAGGATGTGCAGCCGCCTCAGCCGCGCCTCATCGTCTCCACGCCGCCGAGCCACTCCTCGCGTCGTCATCGTCGCTGCAGCAGTGCTGCAGCTGTTGCTTGCGCGCGCCGCCACCGTGGCTTCGCCTTGAGAAGAAGATGAGTGGGGGAGGAGAGTGGCCTTGGATTTGAGCCTCTGAGAGGCTTCTGCGAAATGCGTCGGCACTCGTGAAGTCGGCATCAGGAGTTCGGGACGGGAGGAACAGGGAGAAAAAAGAACGACGGCTAGGTGAAAAGAATGAGAGAAAGTGGCTTTTATACCTAGGTTAGAGAAGTTCTAAGTCAATCCAACGGCTAGAAATAGTAGAAATCAATTTAACGAATAAAAATAATCGGGCCACTATCGTGCCGGCCTATTAATCGTGTCGTGCCCGTGCCGTGCTGTCGGGCCAGACCTTCGGCCCAGGCACGGCACTACGTCGTGCCCGTGCCGGCACTGGCACTATGAGCTTCGTGCCCGTGCCGTGTTAGTGTCGTGCTTTTTCGGACCGTGCCCGTGCCGGCCCATCGTGCCTGGCCCATTTGGAAATCTATAATACCAACATGATATCGTGAACCGATGGACGACAAAATTAGTCTCGTCTGCATGCGGCGAGGATGAGTGATGACGTTGCCTGTGTGGCAGACTGGTGGTCCTTGTAATTTAAGGACTAGCTTGTTCGTTTGAGCTTATGAGCCAAATCTGACAGCCATTCAACAATATTTTTCTCTCACAGCAAATCAGCCAATAGTACTTTCTGCTATAACTTATCAGCCAAACGAAGAGGTGTGGACCTACTCACATAGTTACATGAGCTCTGTTTGAGAGTGGCTTGTGGCGACGCCATGACAGCGAGCACACATCATACCGTTGCCGAACCTCATGGAGTCATGAAAACAGAAGTAACAAGAACCGATGATCGGCTACACTATCCTATGGCGGTATGAACAAGGCGTTGGCAGAGGTAGTGGCACGCTGCTAGTGGTAGAATTAGTCTATTCCACTAGCACTTGGCAGGAATCACGGTACTTGTTGACCTGTCGGTGGACCAAGCCACGCCGTTGTTGTGACTCGGGCTAGTAGTTTGTCTTAGTGCCTACTATCCTAAAATGAGAGCCTCTGGCAGATAGAGAACTCATCTTGCATAGGTTTCAATGGTTGTTGTAGCTACTCGATGTAGCCCACTATAAGTAGTGGGAGCTCATACGGACCTTGAGCTTTTGGTGAGCTTTACACACGTCGGGGTCCTTAGAGGTTGGAATGTTGCGTAGAAGAAGAGCAGCAGCAACAACTACTACTAAAAACTAGCTTGTGTGGGGCCAAAGACATGCATATCTTTGCAGCGTTAGCAATGTCATTGTGGACCTAGTGATCGTATGGTTAGCACCACAGCAAGGACCAAGTAGGCACTCTAGCTTTGTCTATTCGTGTGCAAGCCGCATTCCAGCCGACCTCTAGGTTGATTTGTTCATCCTTGAGGCAGTCAGCCTTCTCACAAAGGTAGGCCTCTTGAGGCTCAAAGGTTCTATGGATTTGTGAAGTGTTTTGGCTCCTCTGCCCTATTACTGCCACTCTCTTTCACAAGGTATACCATGTTGAACTCATGGGAGGGGTGGTAGTTCCCTATGCCCTCAACCTTGGAAGTAGAGTTGTTGCCGAAGGATTCCTCCAAGAGGTCGTGGATGAACGTCGGTACATTTTTTTAGATAAAGGAAATTGATATTTCCAGCTTTAGTCATCCTCACACGAGGATTACATCCGGCCAAATTATTACATTAGATGTACAGTGAAATAGGTAAGGCCTACGTCACCTGAGTACACTGGATCAACTGAAACAAAACTGACAAAAAAAATTACATCTCCAATAAGGAACTATGACTTGCACTGATAAGACCACCAAGTCATTAATCGACATCAAGACACGTCTAGCAGACCTAAAGGATACTAAAAGAACGTAGGACGCCGACCGCCATTGGGGATTCCGGATACTGTAAGCTGGCAACGGAACAAAGCTCCTGGTGCACCTGCAAGGGACATACCAATACCAGTTTGGAACCAAAGCATGTGATCATCCAAAAGTGACGTCTCCAACGAGCATATGACATCCAAAGATGCCATCATGACCCACCAGAAACACCGGTGTTGGGTTTTCACCCGAGAGTGACGCCTCCAGCGAGGAAAGTGGCACACACAGGCGTCACCGCCATCTAAACATGGTAGCACTGCCACTACCTCCACGAGCCATTCTGTTACGCCAAACACCAGCGACATAAGCATCACTAGATCAATCCATCAAATCCGGAGAGCTGAGTTCCACCAACTAGACGCCCATTGCAGACGACGAAGCCATCTCCAATGTGGACGCCTTCTCCTGCCCTTGACCGCCGCCGAAGCTGCCTAGGCCGCTTGCCGCCGACGCGACGATAAAGTCATGTGGGAGGGCAGGTAACACCCCCCTCTAGCCTGCACGAACCACCGCCGCCATTGTTGCAACCGCAATTAGCAGCCACCGGCATTGGCTGCCACCAACTCCGGCAGCCTAGGCACAGTGACGTTGGATCAGCGACCACGTCGTTCACCGCCGCCGCCGCACCCAGATCCGCCCATCACTGCCACTGCACCCACAACCGTCCATGATGACGGTGGATCGGCGACCAAGTCGCTCACCGCCGCCGCCGCATCTAGATCCGCCCATCGCCGCCGTCACACCAACATCCGTCCACGACGACGGTGGATCGGCGACCAAGTCGCTCACCGCCGCCGCCGCACGCGGATCCTCCCAACCTCCTGCGCTCCACCCATCGCCGCGTCCGCCCCACCTCCAAGCCATGGCCAGGCGCCACACTGCTGCGCCTTCGCGAGCTCTTGGCCGGTGCCGCCGCAAACACGAGCGGCACCCTCGTCGTGCCCCGTGCAGCACCGGCGAGGCACCCCCCGAATCACGACTAACCAGCGCCGCCACTCCACCAGACAGGGCCCCGCCGCCACCATCATGGCCGGCTTCCGGCTCCGGCGGCGGCGAAGCGGAGGGGGCGGGGAGGGGAAGTGGCGGCGCGTTAGGGTTTGGGGAAAGACCTAGCTTATATTATGTCGTCCCGACAAACATAGAGTTATATTTAGGTGATCTAATTCCTCTCACTTGAAGATAATAGAGTAGGATGTTAAGTCAGGGGCTGATCTATATAGTGACTTGTGGGTTATGGCTAAATCTTCAGTATATTCATACCTTCAAGATAAAAATATACATACTCAGAAGACAAGTGCATCCATCTTGAATTTTGTTCTAGTTGCTCTGCCTTTGTGTTAAGTTCCATTATTATTATCTTGACAAGAAAATCTTAGGTTCTAATAAAACGATTTTAAGCATGAACATATCGTGACTTGACCAAGCCAGAATCACGGTTGTTTTCAAATCAAACAATAATAATGCTTGAAACTCTCACACAATAACATACCCTTTTTACTATTATTGTTCCAACAAACTATCACACCAGCAAGAGTGCAAGACTATATATATAATATGATTCACATAAACCGATGATTCTATCCACCTCCACCGTACCAGCACACACCTAGAAGCTAGTAGCCCATCAAGAATAGCTGCACTCGATCTTGCGGCCTTTCTTGTTGGCGCAGTAGTCGGAGATCATGTACTTCCTCTTGACGCCCTCGTAGGCCGCCCGCTGCTGCGGGGTGAGGTCCCGGTAGCCGCCGCCGTTCCACCACAGGGCCGGCGAGTCGCACGGCGTCGCGCTGCCCGTGGCGCAGCCGTCGACGTCGAATCCCTGGTACCCAGCCGTGAACGGTGCCTTGGACCAGTCCACCTTGGTTCGCCCGCCGTCCGTGGCCCAGGAGGAGCCGTCCCAGATGCTCGCGCGGATCAGCATCGGCTTCGTTGGGAACTCGTACCCCGGCACGGTGCTCCTCAGGTTGCGCACCACCCGGATCGGCGTCTCGTCCACGAACATCCTGTGTGTGTGGATTGCATCGCATTGCATTGTTGACATACACGCTAATAATACAATGTGCCTATAGCTAGCTTCTACGTACGTACGCCGAGACAGCCATGGTTGTTTATACGTACACGAGCTGGTAGGGGTTCCAGAGGATCTTGTAGTCATGGAAGTCGGCGGAAGGGTCGAACCAGAGGTGAAGCCGCTGCTCCCTCTGGCCGTGGCCGTTGACGAAGAAGTTGGTTTGGAGGGTGATGGGCACGCCGGCCTTGTCGCCCAGGAACTCGAAGTCCACCTCGTCACGGGTGCCGTCTTCCGGCTCCGAAATAAGCTACGACGACAAGAAGCACACGATCGATCTTCATCGTTATTAATTTTATTAGTGTGTGGTGGTGATAAAATGAAATGAACAACAAGTTTAGTTAGTTTTGATCCTCTCACGTAGAAGGTTGTGACGACGCCGGCCGTGTAGCCGGACGGCAGCTTCATCCTCAAGTGGAAGAACCCTGACCCGTACGTGACCTTGGACTTGAACCCACCACCACGAGCCGCTGCACGATCGATCACGTACGGCAATGTTATAGCAACGTAACGTAACCATGCATGCATGCAGGTACATTACATATATGCGTACCGGTGCTCTGATCCAAGATGAGATCAACCTCAGTCCCGTGATCGACCAGGCGCCCCCAGTCCTTCACATAGTTGACGTCGAGCGGCAGCGCCGGCGCTGCCCCTGCTGCCGGCCACAAGCTAGCACCCCCGGCTAGGAGGACGACGACGAGGAGGAGAAGCCATGCGCGCACCTCGGAAGCCATCGCAAGAGCAGGCCCGGCCCAATGCAATAGAGACCGTACCTATGCTAATTGCTACCTCTTCTAACTTCTTTCTCTCGCACACCCCAAGCCCTGTTGCGAAGGTTCACCTCAGTCTCGCCGTTTTATAGCTGCTAGGATATATTAATGCTATAGGGTGAAATTCATGATGCATTAGTTACCATTAGTGAGATGTTTTAAGCTGGACTAATGGTTGATCAATGGGTTACACGAAACGGACAATTGATTTGTCTATTACGCACACACACACCAAGAGCAAAATTTAGTTTTTACCCACTTTATAAGAAGGTTGTTGCATATGGCATACTTCATCAGTCCCAAATTATAAGATGGTTTGAAATTTCTAGATTCATAGTACGTATTTGCTTTGTATTTAGACATAATATATATCTACGTGCATAGCAAAAGCTATGAATCTAGAAAAGTCAAAATGTCTTATAATTTGGAATAGAGGGAATAGCGACAATTAAATGATCTTTTTTCTATGCATAAGCACCTCCTCTAATAAACCATGCTCTAATCATATTATTCTCCAAGCACCCATATACCTGCCAGCGTCAAAAAAGCATTCTATTTCTATCACAAAGTGATAATACTTGAGTTGTATTCCCTTTGATCATGAATAAGTGATGTTTTAGGGTTATATAAAGTCAACTATTAGGCTAGTTCCATACTTCCATATTGTATATCATAACCATCTATCGTTTATCACAGCATCATGTATGGTGATAAAGCTTGGCACGAAAACTAACTTTTGAAAACCGCGCATACATATATTCTAGGGCTGTTGTCATAGAAACAACTTATACAAGAATTAACTGAACTGTGATTCATAAGAAACAACACCATGGTACTATGAATAGCAAGAGTTTTATGAATTGTGTTAAGAGTATATACAAAGCATGCATGCACGTCATATTAAGTTATTTATGCCTAGCAGACCCATGCTTAAATGGGCTTCGCCCGTTTGGCCATCATAGTCAAAGCACTAAGGTCTAGAACATTGAGCAGGGATATGCTATTCTTTATCTAATTTAAATTGTGCTATTTTAAAAAGAAAAAACCTATATGGTCACCAAAACACTTTTTTTGAAAGGTAAGACAAAGTCCGCATAAATTAATAAGATGAAGAGTTTTTGTGCTAGAGGCACAGCTGCATCAAACCCAAATTAGCATACTGCTATTGGGGTGGGGGGGGGGTTATAAAAAATAAAGTAGCCAAATACTAAGACTGTCAACTAACAACTATAAAGGATCTGCTCTTACTCGGCTCTGATGCTTCGTCTTAGAACAATTACGACCCAGAAGAAACAACTCCAAAGCCTACATCAAAAACTAAACAGAACTCAAGACCTAAATTAAATGACTAAAAGCTAATCTACTGTGTGCCGACAGAAAACTAACCAAAGAACACATATGGCTGCAACTAGAAACTCATCGGAAACCTAAGCTTCATCCTTAGTGACACAAGGCCTCAATAGTAGTCTTAGAGTACTTCTCATTGTTGTTGAGGCGGACTATTGAATGGATTGTTGTGATAGCCTCGACCGACAACGGTTCCTTACAAGAAACTAAGAATATTGCGGTCACGCTTCACCCACAAATTCTTTAGGATTGATGAAGCTCAACTCGCGGGTCAAATGGTGCTAAGGGATTGGTAGCAAGGCAGCTACTATAATGTTGTGCCTTCACTAGCTTGGTGAAATCATTGGAGCTTATTGCCTACAAACTTTTTTTGTTGGTTGCAAACTTTTGCTTACCTTAGAGGAGGACAACTTGATCAATATTGGTGGATGTGTTGTCATGGGTAGCCAAAGGTGTAGCATCATTGGGAAGAGCATGTAGGATCCTCATCAAAGAGAGGAGGACATTTGCATGGAGGATCAAGCCATAGAGTAGAACTCATTAACCATGGGGTCCAATCTAGGAAGGCAAGGGTTAGTAGGAAGCACCTCATCTTACTATACCTTGTAGAAATCAAGTAATATAGATCCAGCTAGTGGTGTGGTAGAGAAGGCTCGTCAAGTTTCATTTGCTCTTCACCCAAGGTACGTGCAGCAAGCCAGCCCTTTCTACGGACCTTGTAGACCATGCCATGCTAGTCCATCTCCTAGGTAGCCACAGACAACATCATGCTAATCGTCAACAGTGAGTGAGAGCAGTGGACTCCAATGCAACATGTTGCGGGGAGACTCGACTGTTAAGAATGTGGAGGAGAACCATGGTGGGGGCAGCCACTACCGCAACAAAGCCAAGTGTTGGCCCATTCAATGTGTGACCTCAAGGCGTAGGTCATGATTACTGTTGGATGGGAGGGCACGTTGGTAGCAGGGGAGAAGGTAGCTCAGGGAAAGACATATGGTTGTGGATGCTCGGAAGTGGCGGTGGCATCAATGCTATCGGGAAGAGGAGATAATTGTGGAGTCTGTGGGTTGCAATGGAAATTGCATGTCTTTAGATGAACAAGAGCTTGCTTTGTGATGGCCAAAGAAGAAACATAAGATGCACTTCCAGGTGTCATGAAACTACACAATTTGATGGTCTGTGGCTAAGCATATGAAGCAACGACATTGGAAAAGGCTGTGCACCAGGCAGTGGGTTTTTGAGCTTTTGTACCTGCATTGGAGATTCATTTGTGTTGGGTTCGTCGGCTACATCTTATACCACTAAATCCTCTTCCAAACCTCCTACCACATTGGGGGAGGGATTGGTTGTTGTGGATCAATCACAATAGACTTGAGGCGCAGAGTGGTGGTAGGCTGCACACTGACACCAAAGCTTGCCATCTTTGGCAGCTGCCATCCTATTGCAGATGACCTCATCGTCCTAGCATGGCACTCCATGTAGGCCATGAACAGCCATGATAGAGGAGGTATCGCTGATGTTGGGGGCTTGAATCTCCATATGGTGGTAACAGGGGCTACACCGCTCCATCCCCCCTAGAGGTTGTTTTGGTTGTGTTTCTTTATCTACGCTCAATTGAGCCACTAGCACAAGTAGCTAGCCGAACACGTTGTCCTTGTCATTGCTAGATCCCAAATAATCTATCTTCTCCAAGTTCTCAGCATGAACATCAATGGGGGAAGGCTTGGGAGTGGGTGCGACTATGATAGTTCGCTAGCCATCACAAATGGGGAGGTCGACGATGAGGTGGCATGAGGAGTAGTAGGACACTCATGCCCTCGCATCCGTTCCCGCTCATCTCGCTACCAAGGAAGACGCTTGGATCCGGCATCATGGGTGGCTGCGCTGTCGTGACCTAGAGTGACAGCCAAGGCCAGGGAGCAAGGAGAACCCCCACGGTAATAAGACCGGTGGAGGAACCAACTACCAGGCTGGGACACTCCAGTTGTAATCGATATATAGGAGGTCTAGGCAGCGGGTCAAGCTAGTTGAACCACTTTTTCTATCTAATAATGACATAATATTCAGTCCTAGATATTCAAGAGAAAATGAGGAAAAGAGGGGGGGGGGTAGGGAGGGAGAAGGCAAGGGGATTGTGCAAAAAACGCATGTCACGCTAGCATGCCACATCCGTGAGGATGAGCTGCTGAAGTAGTATGAACATAAGCTGCACGAAGACTTATCTTTTGTGTGTGTGTATATATATAATATAAATCGTGGATTTAGTTTGACATACAACGCCACTCGTAGCGCTTATCAAGCGTAGTTGCACTCGATGGGTACGGTGTTATTGAACCTGGCCTTATCGGCGCAGTAGTCGTAGTTGAAGTAATTCCTCTTCACGTCCTCGTACGCCGCCCGCTGCTCCGCGGTGATGTTCCGGTACTCGCCGCCGTTCCACCAGAGGTCCGGCGACTGGCACGGCGCCGTCGTCGCGCTCCCGTTGGCGCAGCCGCTGACGTCGAACCCCTGGTAGCCGGCGGTGAAGGGCCCCTGGGACCAGTCCACCTTGGTCCGTCCGCCGTCCGTCGCCCAGTCGGAGCCGTCCCACATGCTCGCGCGGATCATCATCGTCTTCTTCGCCGGGAACGGGTACCCCGGCACGGTGCCCGTCAGGTTCCTCAGCACCCGGACCGGCGTGTCGTCCACGAACATCCTGCAGCGAATTGCACCAACAATTACGACTTAGCTTGCTGGGGTGGCAGAGACTGGCAGCTAGCGGCACCATTTGGAACGCTAGCTAGGATTATTTGTGTTTCTTACGTACACGAGCTGGTATGGGTTCCAGAGGATCTTGTAGTCGTGGAAGTCGGCGGCGGGGTCGAACCAGAGGTGCAGCCGCTGCTCCCTGTCGCCGCGGCCATTGACGAAGACGTTGGTCTGGAGGGTTATCGGCACGCCGGCCTTGTCGCCCAGGAACTCGAAGTCCACCTCATCACGGCTTCCATCTTCCGGCTGCGAGATAAGCTGGAAGAGAAGATTATTCACAATTAATCTGTGATCATCAGGATCGAGCTAGCCTCCGAGAGAGAGAGAGGAGATGCATGCTTAGTGAGTGATCATCGAGCAAGCAGTACGCATATATATATATATATATATATATATATATATATATATATAAAACTTTCCCATATATACACACACACTCACATAGAATGTTGTGACGACGCCGGCCGTGTAGCCGGAGGGCAGCTTCATCCTCATGTGGAAGAACCCTGAGCCGTACATGGACTTGGACCGGAACCCGGCACCTGCGGCAAGCACACACGCGGCGCCGCCATCACTCACAACACAATTCTTATCGCAGCAAGAACACGCAAACGTCTTCACGTACGTTGCACACACGTACGTACCAGAGCTCTGATCCATGGTGATATTAGCCTCCGTGCCCCGGATGACAAGGTGATAACCATCTTCACCCCACTGCACCACGTAGTTCTCATCGAACGCCGCCTCCGCCGCCGAGCCAGCGACGACTGCCGCCGCCAGGCAAATGACGAGGACGGCATCCCACGCGCACGCCTTGGAAGCCATTGCAAATAAAGCCGGCCAAGAGCCCAAGACCGATCGCGACGACGACGACGAGAGGCGGCGCACCTCTCGATCACCTGTCACGCCCTTTTATAGCTGATGAGACATGAGAGGGGGAAGCTCTTGCAGTTGCACTAGCTACGTATGCCGGAAACAATTGTCAAGTGTGCTTTGTGCACACGCATGGACTACCTCTCCCCTGTGCCGGCCTGCTGCAGTGCACATCCCGTCTTCGCTGGCTCACCCACGCAAGCCTGATTATTTCGGCCATGGATCGTCCACGCACTCGCACAAGTTTTTTTTTTTGGGTGACTTTGCACTTGCGCAAGTTGTGCATCAACTGCATGTGTGTGTAGGCGGGGGCGTCGTTGTGGTGTGTACGTACGTGATGCCGTTTTCCATTATGGGCGGCGTTGCTTGATTATCACAAACACTTCGTCTCTGCGTGGCTCTTAAATTCGCTCGCGCCAACACATATCCAAGATATGCATGGATTTCGCACCTATCATCAGCCTGCACTTTTTAGGTATGCGAGCAGAGTAGTAGTACTGATCTGCCAGTACACGGCAGTCGGAGTCAACCAAATTATTGTGCTCGTGATTGATTCGCAGCCGTGACAGGCTGACAGCAACATGAACGTATACGCCCGCTAATGGCTTCAACCACAGATTGATGTAGCTGACGTAAATAGTTTTGGTGACCAAACCAGCCAACGCTTATCACGCATGTCGTCTTCCCATCAAATGACCTCAGTCAACCGCAGTCCGCATGGGTGGTCTTGGAGACGAGCGAAATCTTTGTGTGACATTCACAGCAGCCTATAGGTCTGAGGTTACCAACATCATCCAATATTAATAAACCACCACACTGAACTAGTGAAGTCGTCGACAGAAAGAAGACGCCGCCGTGATATGTTTAAAACAACCCAGACCAGCCAAGAGAAGGTTTTGCCAAAAACTCAGGCCAGCGACCCGAAACGGCAAAAAGACACGACAGTGCAATGTCAGCTGTCCTGTATGCACGTGATGCTCATCATATCCATTCCATTTTCAACCAGTATGAATGGTTCAAGACAAGACTGATGTCTCCAGCAAAATTTGCATATAGACACTTGAATGGCTAACCTAAAGAGTAAAGAGTTGACTAATTCACCAAAATTTTCTATACAGGGATAGAGCATTGCTCTACCGCGACCTTATTCTTCAACCTACTCGACAAATAAGCATCGATCCTGTGTTAACTTGTGCAGAGGGAAACCGGTGCCACCTAAAAATAAATGTCTATCTCCTTTTCGTGCATCTCGAATACATGATCCCGCGCCTCCGAAAGAGCAACCTGCAGTGGCTCAGAATAAGACATGAATTGAAATTAAATATGCATTCATACATAACCATTGATCGATGAAATCAAACTAAACTAACCTGTCCAAATTTTGTGAAGAAGTTGTTCGCAAGATTCAATGATGTGACTGCCAGATCTTCATTAGCCTTGAGTGCTTGAGCCAATGCAAATGCTCCGTCATCCTGTCAGAAATATAAATGAATTTGAGAATACAAGATTTCCAAATGCCAATAACTAATAGGATGAAACAGGAACACTATGTTCACTTACTCTAATCTCATTAAAACCCAGGTCAAGAGATGTCAAAGATTCATTGATTATCTTGAAACTTCGTGCTAAGCATATAGCACCCTTCAGGAATTGGAAAGTGTCAGGAACCAAAGCATGGACACTAAAGTGCAAGTTATCAAGAAACACTAAACAAAGATTGCTCATACATCATCTCCAAGTCCATTTGCCCGCAAATCCAATGTTGATAACGTTGTGTTGTACTTGAGACAATCAGCAATACACTCTGCACCTTCCACACCTATCTGCAGGTTATGCAACTTTGGTGAGAGCACTTAAATGCTGAAACTGCTCATACAATTCCATTCAGTTCTGAGGATCACCTGGCACCAGCCAAGCTTAAGGGTTTGGATCTTTCCATGGAACTTGAGGACATCGCACAAAGCCTTTACCCCATCTGATCCAATTGGATTGTAGCTCAAATCCAGCTACAATGCATTTTCTGAATTAGTCTTATAACTCATTTTGTGGGCAAATATTGTCTGAATGTTTAGATGACTTACTGTTGTCAGCACCGCATTATCCTTCAAAGTTTCCGCTATTACACTAACACCTTTGGAGTGAATGTTATTGCCACCCTGGAAATACAAGAGGATTCAGGGATTCAGTATGTACACATATCTTCTCTAATGTGGTTTACCAGGGGAATTTCAAAGAAGGTTTATTGCCCTCCCCCCCCCCCCCCCCCCCCCCCCACCACAAGGGAGAGTAAAAACAAAAAAAGGAGGATAATATCACAACAAAA